>Ga0209624_10000677_pt1 | contig 29721 bp, 16 predicted proteins | sample JacPinW_OM2H0_O1_FD_188565 | JGI IMG/M metagenome (GOLD analysis project Ga0209624, IMG submission 188565) | Forest soil microbial communities from Algoma, Ontario, Canada - Jack Pine, Ontario site 1_JW_OM2H0_O1 (SPAdes) (version 2) | ecosystem: Environmental > Terrestrial > Soil > Boreal...
AAATACCTCGTTCGAGGGAGAATCCTCTTCCGGCACTTTTGACCCGGTCGGCCGGTGGCGCAAAGGGTTTGCTGTAGGAGAACTCGGCGCCTTGGAGGGACTAATCGGACCGACCCTCGAGAACCTCGGCTACCCTGTCGCGCCACCAGACACTTCGAGAAGTCCTCAAAGAACCCCAAAAGGAATGCGGGCTGTCTACCGCATTTACTGGGACTTTAAGTTATGGCTGAAAATTAAAACTCCTCTAGGACGCGTTCTCGTAAAGGCAGATCCAACCGATTTATGAACCAGGTCGTTACCGCTAACGATGCGCATATAAGTAGTGCAGGGCATACGATGCGTCTGAAGAGTCGCCAGAGCAGCCCATTGCGCGTTCTGCATGTCATAAATCGTCTCGCCACGGGCGGGACTGAGAACGTCGTTCTCAAATTAGTCGGTGGGCTGGACGAACAGATTTTCGAGCATCGGCTTGCTGCGGTGCGCGGGATGGACCCGGCCCTCAGCGGTCTGCCGCTTCCCGGTGGAGAATTATTGCTGGATGGAAAAGAAGATAGCGGGTTTGAGTTTCTGATCTTGCGCCTGGCGCGCGTCATGCGAGCATATCGTCCGCACATCGTACACTCCCGAAACTGGGGAACCATCGAAGCAATCCCCGCTGCTCGGCTCGCAAGAGTTCCAGTTGTAATCCATAGCGAGCACGGCTACGACCTCGATATGCTGACCGGTCTTCCGACTCGGCGGCGTATTTTCCGGCGTGCCTCCTATGGTATGGCTGATGCGGTTTTTGCTGTTACGCGCGAGCTCTGCGACTTTCACGCCCGGCAGGCATGGATTTCTCCGGAGCGAATCAAAGTTATTTATAACGGTGTTGACACACAAAGATTCCGCCCGCGCCCAGAGGAGCGTATTTCGCTACGCAAGAGATTCGGGCTGCCACAAGACAGCTTTATTGTTGGAACCGTCGGCCGCACCGTAACGATCAAGGATCATCCAACTCTCCTTCGCGCCGTGGAATCCATGGTGCTCAAAGGTATTGCCGCGCACGCTCTTTTGGTGGGCTCGGGTCCGGAGCTTGAGCGCAATCGGCAGTTGGCAAAAGATTCTTCAGTTCTTGCTGGCCGAGTAACGTTTGTGGGTTCTTCTGATGAGGTTCCGGACATCCTAAACACCATGGATGTTTTTGCGCTCACTTCGATTTCCGAGGGCATGTCGAACACGTTGTTGGAGGCAATGGCCACTGGACTGCCGGTAATAGCTACAAACGTTGGCGGAAATCCAGAAGTGGTTGTCGATGGCGCTTCGGGCTGGCTTTTTCAGCCTCGTGACGCCGAAGCGCTTGCGTCGCGACTTATATCGCTTGCATCCGATGAAAATCAGCGGCGGCAGCTAAGTCTTGCTGCTCGCCAACGAACTGTCGAACGGTTCAGCTTGGCGCGCATGCTGAACGATTACAGCAACCTGTATTTAGAACTTGCTGCTCGACGTGGCATCAAACTCCGGGAACACCAGGCGACCTAGACCAACATGTGCGGTATTTGCGGACTTTTTGAATTCGACCAGAGTCGTACGATCCCCGGTGAGGTTATCCGTCGCATGACCGATACGATCGTTCATCGCGGCCCGGACGACGACGGCGCATTCCTCGGCCCTGGCATTGGCCTGGGGTTTCGCCGCCTCAGTATCATTGACGTCGCTGGTGGCCATCAGCCGCTATCCAACGAGGATGGCAGTGTCTGGGTAATGCTGAATGGTGAAATTTACAATTATCCGGAGCTGCACAAGGACCTTGTCGACCGCGGGCATCGTTTTACCACTCGCTCAGACACCGAAACTATCGTCCATTTGTACGAAGAATACGGAGAAGAGTGTTTCGCGCGGCTACGCGGAATGTTTGCGATTGCGCTATGGGATTCGCGCTCGCGTCAACTCGTGCTGGCTCGCGATCGTGTGGGTAAAAAGCCGCTGTATTACGCCGCAGATTCAAAGCGCATTCTATTCGGTTCAGAGTTGAAGTGTCTGCTTGCCGGGGATTCCCTGCCCCGTGATATTAACATCGAGGCGCTTTCGGATTATTTCTCCCTCGGCTATATTCCTGCGCCCAAAACGATCTACCGAGCAGCTAACAAATTGCTGCCCGGTCATTATTTAGTCGCATCCGCAAAGAATGTGCGGGTGCAGCGTTATTGGGACATTTCCTTCGCGGAAGTTGAACAACGCACGGAAGAGGAATGGTGCGAAATCCTACGTCACCAGCTTTGCGAAGTTACTAGAATACGGCTAATGAGCGAGGTGCCGCTTGGCGCGTTTCTGAGCGGCGGAGTGGATTCGTCCTCAATCGTCGCGATGATGGCGAAAATCATGAAGCGACCGGTCACCACCTGTTCAATTGGCTTCGAAGAGCGAGAATTTGATGAATCAGATTATGCCCGCGAGGTCGCTCAACAATTCCACACGGACCACCACGAGCAGATCGTGCGCCCCAATGCTCTCGATGTGCTCAACAAACTCGTGTGGCATTATGACGAACCATTCGCGGATTCGTCAGCTATTCCCACTTATTACGTTTCCCAAGTAGCCCGAAAGTACGTAACTGTAGCCCTCGGCGGTGATGGAGGCGACGAGAGTTTCGCAGGTTACCGCCGCTACTACTTTGACCAAATGGAGAATCACCTGCGTGGATTTATTCCCGCCGGCCTTCGAAGTACGGTTTTCGGGCCGCTCGGCCAGATCTATCCTCCGCTGGCGTGGGCGCCCCGTTTTCTTCGCGCCAAGGCCACCTTTCAGAGTCTGGCGCGCTCCCCGCTGGAAGGCTATTTCAATTCCGTCTCCATCTTCCGTCCCGGCGAAAAACCGAATCTCTTTACTCCCGATTTCCGCAATTCCCTCGCCGGCTATGATTCGATTGGAGTGTTGAAAGAGTACTACGATCGCGCCGACACAACCGACCCTCTCTCGCGAATTCAATACGTGGATATCAAGACCTACTTGGCTGACGATATACTCGCAAAAGTCGATCGCGCCAGCATGGCAGTTTCACTCGAAGTCCGCGCACCGCTTCTCGATCACAAATTGATGGAAACGATCGCCAAAATTCCGTCTTCGCTGAAGCTAGTCGGCCGCGAGGGCAAATACATTTTCAAGAAAGCAATGGCTCCGATACTTAAACCGGACATCTTGTATCGCCAGAAACAAGGATTCGCTGTTCCCCTCGACCGCTGGTTCCGAGAGGACTTACGCGATCTCACCCACGATGCACTGTTCGGTTCCGACGACGGAATTCTGAATCGACCGTTTCTGAAGAAAATCTGGGACCAGCATCAAAAAGGCGTTTACAACCGTTCCGCACACCTGTGGTCGGTGCTAATGTTCCGCAAATGGCGTCAAGCGTTTTCCGCATAGTTCAGCAACTCGTTACCGATTGAAACTTAGTCTTGCTCGATCGGCAGCTCGGAGCGCGCATTCCAGGCTTAACAACCGGGCCCATTGCTCGGCAAATCGAAAATCATTTTGCTTCGAACGCTCGAGAAAACCAGCCAGCGCAGATTTGTCCATAACCCCGCCGAGTCTCATATTTGAGGGCCGGAAAAGTTCTTGTACTGGCTCCTGGCTCCAGAGTTGCAGGCGCAAGTCTGCGCTGCCATTAGTCGTCTCTTCCTTTCTTCGCAGCCCGACTTTGTTCGCGACTTTTTCGCTGAAATATTTGGCGAGAGGAAAAAACCGGTAAAAGTTCTTCCAGGTCGTAGGCTCCGCTGGGAAACCATGTTCCAACGGATAAGCCGCCATAATAGGAGAATATCGCGCGAGCATTTTACGAATCATGAGGCTTCGCCAGCGCGACACCGCACGCGTCTCAAGCATCGTTTCCAATACCGAACGGAACATAAACGGCGATAGGCATGGCCAGATTTGATTTGTGCTGCTTGCAATCCGCCCTTGCCAACGCTGCATTCGCATCATTAGGTAGGCATGGTCCATCTGGAATGTATTGGGGCACCCATTTAAACCCGAATTCGTTCGTTCGATAACTCCAGTGAAATGTTGCACCAAGTCCACGCGCTTTTCCGGGGGCAGCATGGAAACATCGTACGTGTGCGCTGCGTAGCGAAGCTGCGACACTTTCCGCGCTGGAAGTGGACGGCGCGCGCCTATTCTTGGTAGCAGAAGTTCCCACCAATATCCTCGCGCTACTTCTCCGAAAGATCCATTGATGCTGACGTCAAATCGGCCGGCTAATTGCTCGTGAATCTCGCGAATCTGCGCATAATTGACCAGGTCGTACTCGCCATCCGTGAGCGCGATGCAGGCCTGCAACTGTTCGAATGAGATCTCACGCAGGGGCTCGTTATGCAGGTGCGGCAAACCGAGCTCTTTAGCCAAATCCGTGGAAATGCGAACATCCGCGCTATCATCTGCGCCGGAAACCGCCGTGGAACACCGCACGCCCGCACCTAAAAAGGTCGCAACCAAAGCTCGGGAATCATACCCACCAGTCAAGTCGCAAATAGGATTCCTGTACAGCGTGTGGATACGCCCGGCAGCGCGCCGCATTTTTTCCCACAGTGCATCCACCGCCGAATCGCCTCGTAACGACTCCATTTTCAAATCGGCCGCGCGCCAGTATTGTTTCTCAGTTTTTTTAGTTCCGTTCGCAAACCGGAAGATGGTGGCGGGCTTAAGCTTTCGTACTTCCCGATAGCACGTTCGATCCTCATAGATGATTCCGGTGAAGAGAAATTCCTGGCAAGCAACTAAATCGAGTTGGGACTCTTCCAGACTTGCCAAAAGCAACGAGGAACCCGAAAGAACGATTGCATCGTCGAATGACCGCTGAAAACAATGGCAGCTTCCGACGATGTCTGTAACCACAACGACCTCGCTCGTGTGCGAGTCGCCAAAAATCAAAACAAAAAAGCCTTCGAGATCGCCCGCTAGCCGTTCTGCTCCGACCTCGAAAAACTGTCGCAACAGCCGAGTTTCTTCTCCGCTTGAATATCCGTTGGCATGAAACCATGTTCCGCTGGCAAGCAACCAATTCCCTGTTTCCGGATCTACAGCAATCTTTCCTCCCGAGCCGTTTTGTCGCGGAAACGCAGCACCTAAGCTCCATTCGTTCTCAAGTGATTCCCCAGGAACCTGCCCGCGAATTTCACGAGCGGAGTTGAGGCCGTTGTGGAACAGCCTTTTTGCTCCTGTTATGGCGCCTTGTGCTGGAATCACTACGAGGAAATTTCCCACGCGCCTTTTTAACCCTCCAAATCGGATTGAACTTCGCCTGCTTCCGGCCGCCGTTTGCCCTCAGGACGGATTTGCAACTTCAAGAAATTCTCGACCTCGCTGGCAACTACATCCCAGGTCCGCGACGCTGCGTACCGCGCCAGCGCTTCCCGGTTCCACCGTTTGTGAAGTGCCAGGCCCAGACCCGCCGCGATAGAACCCACACTTCCATCCACCAGAAAACCGAGGTCCGGCGACGTGATCACTTCAGGCGCTCCCCAAACTCGCGTCGCCACTACGGGCGTGCCGCAGGCGAGCGATTCCAGCAGGACATTCGCCCAACCTTCACGCGAACTCGCTAAACAGCTCACGTCAGCCGCACTGTACCAATATCTCAGCTCTTCGTTTGGCTTGCGGCCTACGAAAATGACTCGATCTTGCACCTTCTCTTGTTTCGCTAGCGCCTCAAGCTTCGCTCGAAAATATCCCTCGCCAACGATATAAAGTATTATTTTTGGACACTGAGTGGTAAGCCGGGCAATAGCAGGGATCAAGAATTGATGCCCTTTCACCGGAACGAGATTTCCCACCGCAACGACAACCTCTGCATCGAGCGGGATGTCCAGCTTCCCACGCGCCTCACGTCGTTCCATCGGCCTAAAGCGCTGCACATCAACACCGTTACCGATGGCGCGAGTGTTTTCAACTGACGCACCCAAGCCAAGCATCGATTGTTTTAAAGCATCGCATACTCCCACGACGCCGGTCGCGTTTCGGAGCGTCCACTGAATCATGGGCCGGATAAGCCGGAAAGATGGAAACAGGCTTATATCAGTTCCTCTGGCAGAGACAATTACCGGAATTCCCAACGATTTCCCCAACCGTACTGCTGCAAACCCGTCCGGATAAATGTAGTGAGCATCGATGCAGTCAAATCTAATTTTCTCGTGTAACTGGCGAACCGTTCTCAAGCTACCTGCAAACATCGATAACCCGTGAAGTGGCATGGAAATTTTTGGCAGCAAGAAATACCGAGGATGATAAACGTCCAACTCTTCGAATTTTTCGCGCGCGGGAATACTGCTTGCTTCACGCCACCGTTGCGTTGAAATCCAGGAAGGAGCATAGGGAACAGGAGCTACAACTGTGACTGAGTTTCCCGGACGGCGCGCCAAATGCGCCACTCGCTGGTACACAAAGCTGCCGTGCCAGGGCTGCACGGAGTTGGGAAACAAACTCGTAAAAGTCAGGATCCGCATGACAGCAAGCTGCCCGCCACCTGCAGCGGAAATCTTGAATGTTCCAGCTGAATCTGCTTACTTTCGATTTCCAGCAATTGAACGGCCTTGCATCGCGCTCGGTACGTCGTACCCTGCCAGGTCCAAAAGAGTGGGCGCGATATCAAGGAGTTTTGCTCCCTGGAATTCGCCACGAAGCGAGCAATTCGGAGCGGAGAGTAGAAACATTCCGAACTGCGCGTGATTGCATGCATCCGGACCAGTATCGTTTTCCTGCACGTGAATATGCCCATATCCCACGCTGCCAATCGATCTCCAATAAAGCCCTCCAAAATGCACGATTAGATCGGGGGGCACGTTCCGCACGCTCTTGTAAATTTCTTTTGGTTTGAAAACAAGCGAATTTAGGGGCCGGCCCTTGTCGTCTTGGAGCGCTTCGAAGCGCTTTTTCATGTCGTCTTGGAAAGAATTGTATTCAGACTCCACGATAATTCCCTGCGGCTCGCGTCCTTTCACGTTGAAAAAAACGCGGGCGTAGTAACCTCCTTCGCTCCAAACCTTTGTTTTCGCCCAATTGATTTTGAGCTTACTGAATGGCGTCACTTCTTTGGGATACTCGTCCAGGACAAGCAAGCCTTCCTTCACCAACCATTCATTCACCGCCAGACCGCCGTCCAGCCGCTGCGCCCCGTGGTCCGACACGACCAGTACAACGGTATCTTTATCGAGCAGCGGAAGAACAGTTCCAATTTGATCGTCTATCCATTTGTAATATTCCGGAATCGCATTCTGATAAGGATTGCCCGGCTCATATTGAACGTGTTCTTTGTCGAAATAATTCCAGAAGCCATGGTGCATTCGATCCAGGCCAATATCGACGAAATGAAAATAATCCCACTCCTTGTTCTTCAAAAGCCAGCGGACCACTTCCCACTGCTTCTTGCTCATATCAAAAATCTCTTTTTTCAGCCAGGCTTTATCATCGCTGCGAAAACCCTTCACGTCCGTAGGATATTCGCCCACCAATTCCGTGATTTCCGCCTTGACGCTCGATGGATAGGTAAATTCGCCCTTCACCGTGTCGGGAGTGAGGAAACAGCCCACGCTGATTCCATTAATCTTCCGCGGAGGATAACAAGGTGGGAGGCCCACAATAATGGATTTCTTTCCGCGAGTCCCCAACTGATCCCAAATCGCCGGAGTCTGAATTGAATTCGAGGTGACGAAGCCTAAACCGCTATACGAATAATCTGTTCTATTGCGGAAACCATACACGCCTAGGGAGCCCGGGTCCTGGCTCGTTGTCATGCACATCCAAGCAGGCACAGTGATTGGCGGTATAACGCTCTCCAGGCGCCCGTGTACCCCATTGGCCATTAACTTCCGGATGTTCACCAGCCGTTCGTCGTTAAAAATGATACCCGGCGCCGCGCAATCCAACCCTAAAACGCAAATCTTCATGTTTTCTCTCATTCTCGATGGCGCAGTCGGGGATGGAGCAGGGTGCGACGCGACACACGCAGTAAGATTATGCCAGATATTTTTTCAGGGAGACTACACTAAACCATTCCCCTGAGCATTGGAATCTCTTCGGCGTCATTTTGCACGGACAAGCCAATAGCTTCAGGTCAACATATGCGTTCAAGGCAGACAAGAGATCGCGGAGAATTCCTTTCTGGGCAAAAAAAGAAGGCTGGCCATGATACAGCCAGCCTTCTCGAAATTCATAATTACGCGGTGCGGAACTTGCGACGCAGCAGGCCTGCTCCGACAAGCAAAGCCGACCCGAACAAAACTAGGCTCGACGGCTCCGGAGTTGGAATAACATTCAGGTCAGAATTCTTGATTCCACCGCTCCAGCCAGTCACTGGTGAGTAGGAGAGGTTGAAGAAGAGTTCACCGAAGTAACCGTGTCCGCCGTTATCAGGCGGGAAATTCAAGTCTGCTAATAACTGTGGATTAAAAAATGTGGCTTCAACGCAACCATTAAGACCGCCGCTCTTTGCACCAGCCTTGCTGGAAAGAGAAATATTCGTTTCCGGGCAAGCCTTGTGTCCCAGGAGTGTCGATCCCAAGGTGCTGTTAAAAGTTCCCTGAAAAAGCAAGCCGCTCGGATCACCAGGAAGCTCGGGCAACGATCCATAGATCGAGATGGATCCGCCATCTGCGAAGAAGGACTGGATCCCTGAGGTCTTAGAATTGAATGTGCAACCCTTCAGGCATCCCCCGGTGGTCATGTCTAGCGTCCCGCCGGTAATCGCGAAAAGCGTGTCACTCGGGCCCTGCTGCGCGAAGGTGATCGGCGCATTCATCACCGAGAACGAAGAGTGAAGACCAGTCGGGTAACCTATGGTCCCGCCGGTCGTAGTCGTGCCAAAATCGACTCTCTTTCCCGGTGGCAGCGAACCTGCATGAGCGCTCACGCTCAGCAACCCAAAACCAAGCATTACCACCACCCCTACTCCCGCTACGATCCTCTTCATCAACGTCCCCCCAGCTCAAGGGCTTACGTGTGTCTACCCTTTGATGGAATTTCCTATGCAGTTGGGATACCAATTTCCACCTATTATCGGCATTGAAAACGCTGGGTTTACCCTGTAACTGCGCAGTAACAAAGATGATATTGTGCCTGCGTCTTCCTCTTATGTTCAAAACTTTGCGCATGCTCATATCGTGACTAGGTTCAACCTGCCTGACGCATCTGGATACCCCAAACCATTGAAGATAGTCCAGTTTACGAAATAACGCTAGGTGAGTACCTAAAAGTGGAAAAGATTTTTCGGCCAATGACGAAAAGGAACCAAGGCTTCCAGGCAAACGTTTTAGATGCAATGGTTTACCAGCTGTCATATAATATCTGATATGGAAATGTGGTTGCTCCAATGCTTCTCCGAGCGTTAGAGGTATGGGGAGAGGAATGGCTTATAAGCTGAATGACTCTAAAAGGACTATCGCGGTAGATTTCGACGGTGTAATTGCCGAATATGATGGCTACAAAGGTCCCGGCGTCTTGGGCGAGCCGAGGATCGATGTCGTGGAAGCTATGCGCGAACTCCGGTCCGAAGGTTGGAAGATCGTTATTCATACGACCCGCGGCGAGCATGAAATCGCGGACTACCTAGCCCGGCATTCGATTCCCTTTGACGAGATTAACCGTAACTCGGATTATAAGACGGCGGGACCGAAGCCCGTAGCCGACTTGTACTGGGATGACCGCGCCGTCTCCTATTCGGGAGATGCGCGTAAGGACCTTGGAACAATCCGCAGCTTTAAGACCTGGAGCGGCCGCGAATAAAATCACCGTGCTATTGCTGTTCCCTAACAAAAATTTCAGAAGCTAATCCACTGAAGCAAAAAGAAGAGGGATATGACCAGTAAACTGATTCGGCCTCATGGCGGTAAACTAATCAACCGGACACTCGAAGGGCGCGATCTGGAACAATCGCTTGAGCGCGCCGAAAAACTGCCCCGTCTCAAACTAAACTCGCGACAGCTTTCCGATGTTGAGCTCATAGCCATCGGGGCCTTTTCGCCTCTCATTGGCTTTATGGGAAAGAAAGATTACGAAAACGTTGTAGATAATCAGCGCCTCGAAAACGGCCTGCCATGGACAATTCCAGTAACACTCGCCGTTTCCAAGGAAGATTCGGAACGCCTCCGGCCTTCTTCAGACATTGCGCTCATCGACGACAGCGAAAGAATCGTAGCGATCTTGCATCTCGAAGAAATTTATAAATACGATCGCAATCACGAAGCCGAGCTCGTATTGAAAACGACGAGTGATACTCACCCTGGCGTGCAATATCTTTCCGGCGTCGGAGAATACTGTTTGGCAGGGCCGATTAGCCTGCTGCGCCGCCCTGATCGCGGCGAGTTCACGAATTATTTGCTGGATCCTAAAGAAACCCGCTTCCTCTTTGAACATCGCGGCTGGAATACCGTAGTCGGTTTTCAAACACGCAATCCCGTTCATCGCGCGCATGAGTACATTTTGAAATGTGCCCTCGAGACCGTTGACGGACTTCTGCTGCATCCCCTGGTAGGAGAAACCAAATCTGAAGACATACCGGCGGATGTTCGTTTGCAGTGCTACGTCGCGCTGCTCGACAGTGCTTTGCCCTCAAGCCGCGCCGTACTTAGTTTGTACCCAGCAGCTATGCGTTATGCCGGACCGCGCGAGGCCATTTTCCACGCTATCGCTCGCAAGAACTACGGTTGCTCGCACTTTGTTGTGGGACGCGATCATGCCGGCGTCGGCAATTTCTACGGCACTTACGACGCACAAAGAAAATTCTTGGAATTTGAACCAGGCGAACTGGGCATCACGCCGATCTGCTTCGATGCCACGTTCTACTGCAAAAAATGCGCCGCAATGGCTTCCGAGAAAACCTGCAAACACGGCCCAGCCGAACGCCTGGTCCTGAGCGGAACCAAGGTCCGTGAATTACTCCGCGCCGGCGAAAATCTGCCGATCGAATTTACGCGTCCGGAAGTGGCAGAGATTCTCCGCGAAGCTTATCGCGATAACTAAAAAATGGGGACTCCACGAATGAATACGAAAAATAAAGGTTTTACTCTTTGGTTTACGGGCTTGCCGTGCTCCGGGAAGTCAACCCTGGCCGAGATCATTGCCCCGGAACTTGCACGCCGCGGGCGGACCGTCGATATTCTCGACGGCGACGTGGTTCGCACGAATCTAACCAAGGGTCTCGGTTTCAGCAAAGAAGACCGCGACGAAAACATCCGACGTATCGGATTTGTCTGCGGCTTGATTACCAAGCATGGTGGAATCGCGATCTCTGCTGCAATCTCGCCCTATCGTTCCGTGCGCGACGAAGTTCGGTCGAAGATCGAGAACTTTGTCGAAGTTTTTGTCGATACCCCGCTGGAGCTTTGTATCCAGCGTGACGTCAAAGGCATGTATAAGAAAGCCATCGCTGGCGAAATGAAAAACTTTACCGGCATCAGCGACCCTTACGAAGCGCCACTGAATCCTGAAATCGTGATTCAAACCCAAAAAGAGTCCGAGCAGGAATCGGCCGCGCGTATATTGGGAAGTCTTGAGCGCATGGGTCTCATCGAGCCCGCTCATGAGCCGGCTTATACTTCGGACGAAGCTGAAAAAATTCGCGAACGCCTCGAGAAACTCGGCTACATTGAAAAGTAAGCGCCACGCATTTCAATCACAAACTTTCACGGGACTGGCGTTACCGTAAAGGTAGCGGACTTCATCGAGCCCCCGCTGTCTGCGGTAATTAGAATGGAAGCGGAGGAAGAGACCGACGCGGTCGTAACGTCGAATGTAGCGCTGGTTGCCGCGGCGGGTACCGTAATACTGGGCGGAACTCCAGCCACCGACGGGTTGCTGGAAGCGAGAGATATGCTTACCCCCCCGGAATAGGCCGGGCCGGTAAGAGTAATCATTCCTTTTGCGGTGTTTCCGCCTATCACGCTCTTTGGGGTAACTGTAAGGTTTGCGAGGGCTTGAGTCACCGCGATCGAACTAGAAATATTAGTGCCGTCCAAAGACGCTGTGATCTTTACCCCGACGCTTGAACTGACTGGATTAGTTGTGAGCGTGAAGACGGATTGGTAAGAACCCTCCTGTATCAACAAACTCGAAGGAACCGGCAAGACTGACGGATTACTGCTGGTCAAAGTCACGGTCGTGCCTCCGGCTGGAGCGTTGTTATTGAGAACAACGGCCGTTGTAACCGGGCCTCCGCCAAGCGCCGATGAGCTATTCAAATAGAGTCCCCCGAGCAAAGGGACCACGCCTAATGTGTTTTGCTCAGTGATGCCTCCCGAAGCGGAGATAAGAACAAAAACATTTGATTTTTGGGGCACAACCGAAACGTTAAAATTTGCGCTGGTAGTCCCTTCAGGAACCGTCACACTGGATGGCACGCTAGCCACACTCGGCTTGCTACTAAGAAGATTTACAACAGTGCCGCCAGCGGGAGCCGGCTCAGGCAAGTTGACTGTTCCCACAGATTGCGAGGGTCCCACAACAAACTGAGGATCCAACACAAGCGACCCCTGCGGATTCGGTGCGTTAAACGGCGGTAAGCCACCCGAAAATGGCAAGTACAAAGGATCGCCGATATTCAGAATCATCCATTTAAGCCAAGCTTCATTCCTTAAGAACGCGTCCCCTACGTTGGCTCCTTCGAAGAGATTGGCGAACACCCCGTCCGGATATGCCAAACCTTGTAAATAGGGTTCGGCCACAGCGCCACTTGTGACAGTAATACCGTGCTGGATAGCATTTGCCGACCAATTGGGTCCAGTTCGCGGGTCTGCGGCCGACAAACTATCCAGGTGAAATCCAACCGCACCAGTGTTCCAGGTGAAGGCATTGTTGTAATGATTTAGGCTGTACCAACCAGAATACAAAGCAGCGTTTGGACAGTTTGGAGCAGGCGGTGTGCCGAATTCTTGCGGGTTGCTATCTTCCGTAACGCTGAATCCCGCTTGTCCGGCGAAAACTCCGGCCATATAAAGCTCCCAATCTCCAGATCCGACGCCCGCGTCGAACTCCTTCGCGATTGGACCATGAGCCAGGTCCAAGCATGCCTGGCCAGTCAAGCTGTTTTGCTCGGCCTCGATCGCCTGATCGACCAATCTCTCGGCCAGAGCTGCGGTCGCGCCGTCGAGGCGCCACACCGAGTAGATTTGCAACGAGCCTTGTTGTGCGCGATAAGCAGCCAATGACAAGAACGGTTGGTACGAGTTCCCTTGAGCTTGATTAACTGCAAAATATGGATGCAGCTGCGCCGGATAAGGGAAAGCGTCGGTCGCTGTATATTGATTCCATATATCCGCGACGTATTGATCGACGGCATAAACCTTGTTGTTTTGTGCAGTGAGTTTAAATGGGCGGATATAACTGAAGACGATATATAGAATTTGGTTCGGCCCTACGGTGTTCAGGCAACTTTGGATCGGATGCTGCACTTCCCATACATATGTGGACCAGGTCAGCAAGCTATCAGCCCGCGGTGGGCTTATCGCGCACAGGTTCGCCGTCGGGATGGACCGCGCCGCCAAGTAATGATTCGCAACGTTAACCGAATCGGAGCTCGTCGGGTCGTAAACCACCAATACACGTTGCGCCAGCGGGTTCTGCGCCAACGCCTGAGCAGCGCCCGCGAAACAGCATAAAAGCAGGATGAATTGAGATCGTCTTATCAGAGATTTAAAAACCAATCGCCGATTTCTCACGTTACCCGTCCTTTGCCCCAGGTTCCACCAATCACGATTCCGCGTCGAAGACCCGTTCGATTGCACGGATAACTTTCGACATCGGTGCCGAGGTACGCGAGAAATATCCGTTCGTGCGGAATGCCTAGAGTTTCATAATTGCGTTGCGTCCATTTGCAGGTGGCGATCCAATAGTCTTGTGCGCCTGCGAGAGTAGTGTCGAGCCTGGCGAAAAAATTATGTTCTAGATGCAGAGTTCCGGTGACTCCAAAAACGCGCGGGATTTTGGATTTTTTTCCGAGGGCCACGCGGGTTAAGAAAGTTGGGCCGACGTGATGGGTGTGGATGAGGTCCGGGCGGATGTCGTCGACGAGCTGGCGACAGGCGCGCAGAGCGGCGGGAATGCGCCAAGGTTTTTGCGCGGGGAAATCGAGTTTGGCGGGGACGACGGTGGCTCCGGCTTGTCGATATTTGGGTGCGAGACCTTCGGTATCGGAGGGGAGCGCGACAACTACGTCGATGCCGAGCGAACAGAGGACTCGCACTTGCTCGTAGGCCCAAGTGGCGCCGACGGCGGTCTTCACGATGTGCAAGACCTTCATGGAGGCGACCATTCTAATCCTGAAAGGCGGGGCGGAGGCGGCAAAATCGAGGCGAGGCTGGAGGCGTTAGCGGAGCGGGGTGTGGCGACGCGACTATTGACGGGCTGCTCGTTCAACCGTAAGCTTCCAAGCGATATAGTTTAACGGGGTTTTTCCGCTCTAGCGGTTGGCGGGCGTCCTGAGCGAGGGTCGCTTGGCGATGACATTCCTCATACCGGCCCCGAGGAGTCGTCATGATTCGGAGATGGTGTCCTTATATTCTGGCAATCCTGGCGTTTGTGCCGGCGGGAGGAGCTGTTTGCGAGGCGCAGTCGTTAACGCCTATGACGCGGCACGTGCGTGAAGTGACGCTGAATGGACAAGCGCGCCTGGTGAGACATTTGCCCGCGGGCCAAGTAATGCGGCTTGTGTTGGTGCTTCCGTTGCGCAACCAGGCGGAGTTAGATAATTTTTTGCGGGAACTTTACGATCCATCGAGCGCGTCCTACCGGCAGTTCCTGACAGTGGATAAGTTTACGGCGAGGTTTGGTCCTACGCAGGAAGATTATGACGCGGTGATTCAATTCGCGGAAGCGAACGGGTTGACGGTGGCGGGCACGTCGAGAAATCGGGTGAATCTGGATGTGAGCGGGCCGGTGGAGAAGATTGAGCAAGCGTTCCACTTGAGTATGGGCGTGTATCAGCATCCTACGGAGAATCGGACGTTTTACGCGCCGGACCGCGAGCCGACGCCGTATCTGTCGGTGCAACTCTGGCACATCGCGGGGCTGGATAATTATTCGATACCGCGTCCGGCACTGAAGCGAAAAGATTCGAGTGGGAAGTCCGAGGAGGCGAAACCCAATGGCGGAACCGGGTCGGGGCCTTCCGCTTCTTTTCTTGGCAGCGATATGCGGGCGGCGTATTACGGCGGGACGGCACTTAGCGGGAGCGGGCAGTCAATTGGATTGCTGGAGTATTACGGCACTAACCTGGCTGATTTAACCGCGTACTTCAAAAACGTAGGTCAAACAAACAAAGTCCCGATCACTCTGAAGTCCACTGACGGCACATCGACAGGCTGCGCGTATCCAGCGTGTGATGACACGGAGCAGACGCTCGACATGACTCAGGCGCTGGGCATGGCCCCGGGGTTGTCCAAGCTGGTGATGTACGTCGGATCCAGCGATGCTTCCATTTTTAACGCGATGGCTACAGCCAGCCCCCTCGACGCGCAATTGAGTTCGTCGTGGACGTGGTATCCGGCCGATCCCAGCACGGACGATCCGTATTTCCAGGAGTTCGCGGTACAGGGACAGAACTTGTTTCAAGCAACGGGAGACGAAGCTGCGTGGGTGACATTTTCGCAGATTTATCCAGCGGATGATGTGTATGTGACAGGCGTTGGAGGAACCGACTTAGAGACGAGCAGCGCGGCCGGACCGTGGAATTCAGAAACTGCTTGGGTGGACGGTGGCGGTGGCATTTCGCCGGACCTATTTGCGATTCCTTCCTGGCAAACAGCAACGGCTAGCGGATGCTCGGCGTGTTCAACGATCTATCGCAACGGCCCGGACGTTTCGGCAAACGCGAATTTTAGTTTCTACGTATGTGCCGACAAGGCCTGTACTGCCAATGAGTGGGGCGGAACGAGTTTTGCGGCGCCCATGTGGGCCGGGTATCTGGCGCTCGTGAATCAGCAGGCTGTCGCAAATGGCGGCGGGCCGGTGGGCTTCATCAACCCAACTCTCTATACGATTGGGTTGAGCTCGAGTTATGACAGTGATTTCCACGACATCACCAGCGGTGACAATGGCTATGCGGCGACGATCGGGTACGACTTGGCCACAGGCTGGGGCACTCCAAACGGCTCTGGCCTAATAAACGCTCTTGCCGGAACCTCGTCCAGTCCCGGCTTCAACCTTTTAGCGTCGCCGGGTTCAGTTTCAGTAACGCGAGGAAGCTCCGGAAACACTACCATTACCAGCACCGTAACTAACGGCTTCAACTCCGCGGTTTCTTTGTCTGCAACTGGCCAGCCGACAGGAGTGACGATAGGCTTCAATCCAAACTCGATTATGGGCGCTGGAACTTCCAGTATGACGATTACAGTAGGCGCCTCCACAGCGACCGGAACTTATACCATCACGGTGAAAGGAAAGTCCGGCGGTACCACGGAAACCGCAACCGTCTTGCTGACAGTGAGCGGCACGACGTCTAATGGTTTCACTCTGAGCGCATCGCCGGCAACGATCAGCGTGGCTAAACCAGGCTCTGGTAGTTCTACGATCACGACCCTCGTGTCTGGCGGCTTTGACTCCGCCATTTCTTTATCGGCCACGGGAGAAGGCGGCCTGCAAACCGTGACCTTCAGCCCTAGCTCCATTGCGGCACCAGGATCGGGAAGCTCGATCATGACGGTCAACGTCAGTAAGAATGCCTTAGTAGGAAACCATAAGATCACAATAACGGCCACGGGCGAGGGCGTGACACATACTACGACGGTCATGCTCGTCATATTGAAGTAGAAGAGTCAAGAGTCCCATTCGGAGCCCAGTTACCACCAGCGATCTCGATCCTGACGACCCGGAGAATTAAGCCGCTCGAATCGTTTGGGCCGGTAAACTTTTGATTTAGTTATGAATGCCCTTCTTAACGATAAGGCTAATCTTTCGTCTTGACATCGAATACATCCGCGAGTACCCTGCGCATCACCAACGGGCAGGCCCATTTAGTCACGCCAAACGAGGTTCCTGGCCTCACAATTTGGTATCACCGAATATCACCACCAGCACTGCCTGGAAACATGCTCCAGTCCAGGACAAAACCGAACAAACACGCCCACTAGCGTATACGTTAGTTCATTAAGTCACCCTAGCGTAATCGAGCTCCACTTTAATTCGGGGATCGGACAAATTGAGATTTGCAATCAAGGGAAATGCGATCGAATTTCCGCGACGCCTACGGTCGAACCTGCGCGGATTTTTGAGGGCCTTTTGTAGCCTAGCACCATCTGCTTTATGCTCGCCGTTTAGAGATATTGCCGCACGCGTTCCGCTTAGAAAATCACTCGCCTGGACATCCACACAGACGGAATCTCGGACTTCTCTACACACAAGTGTTCGGGTTCCCGCTCTCCTATTTGCCTTGCTATTTTTAACTTCAATCCCCGGAATTATTTTTGCCCGCACAGAAGTAAAGACTTTAGCCCGGACTCACCCAATCACATCCTTTGCCAGCGAGACGTTCAGGTTGCAGGGGCCACAGAATGGATTTGGGTTGGTGGCGGTGGGAACCACAGCACCAATGCAGACTCTGACTTATCAATTCAGCAGCGCGGCGACACTGTCGGCGGTAGACATACTCACGGTCGGTGCTCCTGGGCTTGATTACACCGATGCAGGAGGCAGTACCTGCGCGGCCGGCATGCAATACACAGCAGGAAACAGCTGTACGGTGAATGTTGCCTTCACTCCTTCAGTTCCCGGCATGCGTGCCGGAGCAGTAACTCTGTTTGCGCAAGGCAGCAAGCTGCCATTGATGACCTGGTATTTGAACGGCATCGGGCAGTCCGGTTCAGTGACTATCGATCCCGGCACGCAAACAACGCCCGGCAGCATAAGCGGAGGCGCTCCCTACGGCTCAGTAGTGGACGGAGCCGGAAACGTGTATGTCGTGGATCACGCCGGTGGCCAAGTAATTGAACTCGCGGCGGGCAGCTTTGCGCAGAGTACATTGCTAACGGGCCTGAACGGGCCCACGGCAGCAGCGATAGATGGGGCCGGCAATCTCTACGCCTCCGACACGCAAAACAACCAAGTGGTGATGGTTCCCAATGAAAACGGCACGCTGAACGGCACAGACATGATCGTGTTGAGTATCAGCGGCTTGGGTTCTCCGCACGGAATCGCAGTGGATGGCAACGGGAATTTATATGTGGCGGATGTCACCAACGGCGATGTGCTGGAAGTGCCGACAGGCGGCGGAACTCCTGTAATGGTGGCTCAAGGTTTGACGGGTCCTCATGGAGTAGCAGTCGATGCCGGTGGAAACGTATACGTCGCTACAAACAATGCTGTGACCGAATACCCGTTCGGCGGCGGAACAGCTGTCCCATTAGGCAGCGGATATAGCAATCCGCGTGGACTGGCGGTGGACGCAGCGGGCAATGTTTATGTGGCGGATACTGGAAACGGCAGAATCGTGGAAGTGGCTGCTGGCGGCGCATCGCAGTCAACCCTCTCGATCACAGGTCTGACCGCACCGCAGAGCGTGTCGCTGGATGCGGCGGACAATCTTTACGTCACCGACAGTGGCAATGTGTACGAAGTGAACCGCACGCAGGCAGCAGGGCTTGTCTTCTCCGCTACAAGCATTGGTTCGACCAGCACAGCTCAGACAATTACGGTTTCGAACAATGGAAACCAGGCATTGACGGTGACGAGTTTGGCAGTCGCTGCGAACTTCATACAAGAACCCTCGGCAGGGACAGACTGCAGTTCCAGCACCAATCTATCTCCCGGCGGACAGTGCCTGATCGCCGTTGCGTTTACACCGATGCAAAGCGGTGTGTTAAATGGGACGCTTACATTAATCGACAACGCGCTGAACAATCTGTCGAGTACGCAATTGGTGCAGTTGTCCGGCAGCGGGTTGCAGCTGGCACAGATGATTACGTTCACTGCAAACGCACCCGCAACTGCGCCTAATAACAGCAACTTCACGGTAGCAGCCACAGCTAGTTCAAACTTGCCAGTCGTTTACACGAGCACGGGAGCATGCACGAACTCCGGCGCGACATACACGATGACGAGCAGCACGGGGACGTGCACGGTAATCGCCAATCAGCCCGGCAACAGTAATTACTTCCCTGCCCCTCAACTCACTCAGTCCACCACAGCGATTCAGGTACTAAGCCAAAGCATTAACTTCACTGCCAACGCACCGACCAGCGCGGCTTACAACATCAGCTTCACAGTTGCCGCGACCGCGAGTTCAGGCTTAGCGATTGTCTACGCAAGCGCCGGATCCTGCACAAATGTTGGTGCGACGTACACCATGACAAGCGGAACTGGGACGTGCACGGTAATCGCGAATCAGCCAGGCAATAGTAACTACTCTGCTGCACCCCAAGCCACTCAATCCAGCGCAGCTACGCTGGCGGCCCAGACGATCACGTTCACGACCAATGCACCGGCGAGCGCAGCATACAAGAGTAACTTCACCGTTACGACAGCTGCCAGTTCCGGTTTGGCGGTCGTTTACACGAGTTCCGGAGCCTGCAGCAATTCGGGCGCGACGTACACGATGACAAGCAGTACGGGGACTTGCACGGTGATCGCAAATCTACCGGGTAATACCAACTACACTGCCGCTCCAAAAATCACAGAATCGACGACCGCGTCCAAAGGTGCGGCTACCGTCACATTTACAGGCGCTCCAGTCACGGCATCGTATCAGTCCACTTTCACCGTCACAGCTACCACGAACGCCAGTACGAAGGCAGTGATTACAGCAAGCGGCTCCTGCTCAATCAGCGGTACCACCGTAACGATGACATCGGGTTCGGGAACTTGCACGGTCACAGCAAGCTGGGCAACGGACAGCCAGTATCTCGCTGCCTCCGCTTCACAAACTACAACTGGGGAGAGATTAGTCTCTAGCCTGACCTGGGCAACACCTGCGGCTATCACTTATGGGACGACGCTGACCAGCACTCAGCTTAACGCCAAAGCCAGTTCTGGCAGCACGACGCTTACAGGAGCTTTTGTTTATACGCCTGCAAGCAGCAATGTACCAGCCGCAGGTAACAACACCCTGTCGGTAGTGTTCACCCCGACCAATATCACGAACTACACAAGCGCAACTGGTTCAGTGATGCTGCTAGTGAACAAGGCCAGCACGACTACAAAGATCACGAGCGCAACGCCTAGTGCGCCTATCGTCGGGCAATCCGTTCAAGTAAATTTAAGCGTGACGGCTAGCTACGGCAAGCCCACACAAAGTGTAACGGTAAATAGCAGCACTGGGGAAAGCTGCAGTGCGACTCTGTCAAGCGGGCTGGGAAGCTGCAGCCTGATCTTTTCGACGACCGGATCACGGACACTAACCGCAACGTACAGCGGTGACAACAATGATTTGACGAGCACATCCGCCGGTTTCGCATTATCAGTCGGAGTAACAGGTGGCTTTAACCTTTCGATGTCTCCCTCCACTGTTTCGCTTTCGCAAGGAGCAACCTCACCACCCGTGACTTTATCAGTGACTGCCATAAATGGACTTCAGGGAAGCGTGAGCTTCACGGCGAGCGGTCTTCCCGCAGGCGTAACGATCTCGCAGCAGTCGCCATTTAGCATTCCTGTGGGGGGCAAACAATCGTTCAATTTGAGCGCGTCGATTGCAACGAAGCCAGGCAAGTACTCAATCAGTCTCCAGGGTACAAGCGGCTCGATAACTCATTCTATAACTCTGAATCTCACAATCTCGGCCATAGCGGACTTTAGTATATTAATTTCTCCGTCAGGTCTGTCGGTTATGCCGGGAGGGGCGACCGCTCCGCTGGTGGCCTCCGTTAGTGCGATCGGCGGATTCTCCGGCAACGTGAGCATCGGTGTAACGGGCCTACCTAGTGGCGTAACCACTACTCCCGGCGGGTCCTTCTCGCTCGCTGCCGGGGGGAATCAACAAATAACTGTAAACGTGGCTGGATCCGTTGCGAACGGAAGCTATCCAATTGTTTTGACTGGAACGAGCGGCACGTTAACCCACACCGTCAACTTCATGTTAACGGTCTCAGCGACCACACTCGCCCAGACGTTTCAGCATGTCGTAGTAATCGTACAAGAGAACCGCACACCCGATAACTTGTTTCAAGGTTTGCCAAACGCGGACATCGCCAGCAGCGGAATCAATTCTTTGGGTCAGGTGATACCACTAGCTCCGATTGATCTGGCTAATAATTACGACCTCGACCACTCTCACCATGGATTTGAGACCATGTATGACAATGGAGCGATGGACGGAGCCGACAAAGTAATGATTACCTGTATTGCAGGCGCAGCCAATTGTCCGCCACCCAACGCCCAGTTTATGTACGTCAATCCATCGGAAGTACAACCGTATTTCCAGCTAGCCGAGGCGTATACGTTCGGTGACAGGATGTTCCAAACAAACCAAGGACCGAGCCTTCCAGCTCACCAATTCATTGTCTCAGGGACTTCCGCGCCAACGGCCACGAGCGACTTGTTCGCCGCAGAAAATCCGTCATCAAATGGCCAAGCAGGCTGTGATTCGCCATCAAGCGCAACCGTGGCCTTAATTGATCCTCTCGGCAACGAAAACCAAACGATATTCCCATGTTTTGAGCATTCTACAATCATGGATTTATTGGACGCTCAGACGATTAGCTGGCGGTACTATTCACCTATGATTGGCACTATCTGGAACGCGCCCGTTTCTATTCAGCACATTTATTCGGGTCCCGATTGGGCGAACGTCATCATTCCGCAGACGCAAGTACTGAACGACATAGCGAATGGTCAGCTTCCGAACGTATCGTGGGTAATACCCGACGGTGGAGACTCAGACCATCCGTCTGGCAATACAGGGACAGGCCCATCCTGGGTGGCAGCCGTTGTAAATGCGATCGGTAACAGCCAATATTGGGGAAACACCGCCATTATCATTACGTGGGACGATTGGGGTGGCTGGTACGACCACGTGGCGCCACCTATATACAATTCTTACGAGTTCGGTTTCCGGGTTCCGCTAATAGTTGTGTCTCCATACGCAAAGCAAGGGTACGTTTCCCACGTCACGCATGATTTTGGCAGCATTCTGAAATTCACTGAGGAGGTTTTCAATCTGCCGTCCCTGGGATACGCCGACTCACGCGCCGACGATCTTTCAGATTGTTTTGACCTGTTGCAAACCCCAATTTCTTTCCAGACCGTTCCAGCGGATGTAAAACAAGACTTTTTCTTAAATACTAAGAGAGCTCCGACACCTCCCGATGTTGATTAAGCGACAATGGCCTAAGCGTGGTGCTCTCAAATGACCAAACCGGCGTGACGCGAACCAGCAGTCCGATGTATGCGCTCACGGCAGCGGGCGCATACCTTTCCCTACGCTTATTACTAAAGATTCGGTGCAAGTAGGCAGCAAACCCTTCAGCGGCATGCAGTTAGCCAATCCATCGACAAAGATGCGTCAAATCGAAGTCGTCAATTACTGGAGCGCTGAAAAAAGAAGGCGGGGAGCCGGTCCTGCGCTCCCCGCTTCTGGTTGGCTGAGCTGTTTTAGTTTTTACCGGAGGCCACGATAACTTGTGGGCTCGCCGGGTCGCTGTCGAATATGTTCAGGTCGGCTGGATTCGCCTGCCCGCCGTTACCCGCCGGCGAAGTGAACTGAACGGTAACCGTGCATGATTTGCTTGCCGCGAGCATGAATGACGCGGCTAAGCAGGTGCTGTTCGTGCCGTTAGAAGGAAGTACGGCGTACTGAGCCGCAGCAGTTCCCGTGATGGTTGGAGTGTTAAAGGTTATGGCCGCAGTTCCTTCATTGGTGACGGTCACGGACAAATCTTTAGTCGTGCCACCCGTCACCATGCCGAAAGCGAGCCCTCCGGTGATTTTCACCGCAGTTCCGGTTCCGGTTAGCGGCAATTGCAACGAGGTGACGCCGTTCGGGTCGCCCGTGAAGTTCGCGGTGACCGTTCCGGGTGTCGCTCCGGTCGCAGTCGGCTTGAAAGCTACGTTGAAGAGGCAGGTTTGGTTTTGCGTCAGCACGGTGCTTCCCGTCAGGCTGCAAGCGCCACTGCTGATGCCCGTTGTGTTTAGCGTGTAGGCCGAAGGCGATGCCATGAGGCTAGTGAGCGTCAAACTGCCCGTGCCGCCATATTTGAAGGTGACCTTCGTGTTTGCACTCGGTGTGTTAATGATCTGCGGTTTGAAGGCGATCGAGCTAGGAGTGAACGACTCGTAGCTGCTTCCCGTTCCAGAGAGCGCGACCAATTGCGGGCTGGTCGGATCGTTGTCGTAGATTAGAAGCGTGGCCTTTTTCGATCCCGTGCTCAGCGGATCGAACTTCACATAGATGTTGCAGGTTGAAGCGATCGTGCCAGTGCAAGGAGTTGCGCCAGTGGTTAGTGTGAAGTCTGTCGTGTCACCTGAGATTGCAGCTGGTGTAGCGGCGTAGGTCGTGCCGCCCTTCACCGTCACCGTCTTTGTTACACTCACTGAAATGGACTGGCTGCCAAAAGCCAGCGGGTTCGGGGTCACGCTAAGAGCCGTCGCCGTCCCCTGCAGCGGCACAACCAGCGATGGCGCGAAGAAGCCAGGGTAGCTGATCGTGAGTGTGCCGTTCACGGTTCCTGCCGTCGTCGGCGCGAACTGCACGTCCACGATGCAGGTTTGCCCGCTGTTCAACGTGCTCGGGCAATCGTCGGTTTCTTTGAACTGCGCGCTCGGCGTGATGCTGCCGATGTTGACGGTGCCGTTGGCGCTCAGCGTTATTGCGATCGGATCGCTGGTCATCCCCTTGGTGACCGTGCCGAACAACAAACTGGACGGCGCGGAATTCAGGATGGTAAGCGCGTTGATTTTGCGCACGAGCCAGTTCTGGTAGTCGGCCTCGTAAACGTTTCCCGAAGGATCGACGGCCACTCCCCAAGGTTGATAGAGTTCGGCCGTCGTAGCCAGCACGTCGTTGCCGAAGAAGCCGGCCGTTCCATTTCCGGCGATGGTGTGAATGATCGCCGACTCATCCACCAGCCGCACTCGCTGGTTGTCGTAGTCACCGATAATCACGTCTCCGGCGCCGTCCACTGCGACTGACGATGGGTAATAAAGCGAGGTTTGATAGGCTACGCCGCCATCGCCTTGGTATCCGGCAGTGCCGTTTCCGGCGTAGGTGCTGATCGTCCCCGACGCATTCACTTTGCGGATCCGCTGATTATATTGGTCCGCAATGTAAACATCTCCCGTGGCATCTGTAGCTACGTCGAGCACGTAGCTAAGTTCCGCGCTCGCTGCCGGCCCACCGTCGCCGTTAAATCCATACGTGTGGTTGCCCGCGAAAGTCGAGATATTCCCGCCGCTCACTTTGCGAACGACGTAGTTATATTGGTCGGCGATGTACACATTTCCGGAACCGTCCACCGCTACACCGATTGGATAATAGAGTTCAGCGCTTGTAGCCGCACCGCCGTCCCCCATGTAGCCGCAGGCCAGCGATGGGCTCTTGCCGGCGAAGGTTGAGATGTTTCCGCCGCTCACTTTGCGGATTAGGCAGTTATTAGTATCCGCGATGTAAACGTTGTTCGAGCTATCGACCGCGACTCTAGAGGGTTGGTTTAAATCGGCGCTGGTCGCTGCCCCGCCATCACCGCTATAACCGCAGGTCCCAGTGCCGGCGAATGTCGAAATGTTTCCGCCGCTCACTTCCCGCACCACGCAGTTGCTGCGATCAGCGATATAAATATTGCCCGCTGAGTCCGAAGCAACTCCAGTCGGGTAATACAAATCTGCGCCGGTAGCCGGAACGTTGTTACCGAAGAACGTCGTGCTCCCCGTTCCTGCGATGGTGTACATGAACTGTGCCGTATCGCCGCTTGGAGGAGTGCAGGTGAGGGTGCTGACATCGCACGGGACTTCGCGGATTCGGTCATCGTCAAGGTCACCGATGAACAAATCGCCGGCGCTGTCGACAGCTACTCCGATGGGATAATAGAGTTGGGCTGTGGTGGCCAGCTTATTATCGCCGTTATACCCAGCCGAAGCATCGCCAGCCACGGTGTAGATGTCCCCTGCGGTTTGACCGGTGGATGCAGTGCAAGCGCCGCCGCTGCTGGTGGTTGTGACGCAAGAAACTTCACGGATGCGTTGGTTATTCTGATCGCCGATGAAAAGATTGCCGGAATTGTCTATGGCCACGGTCTGCGGTTCACTTAACTCGGACGTAGTAGCCGCGACTCCATCGGCGGTGTAACCGGCCGTCCCAGGATGCCCGTTTGATTCACCGGTGCCAGCAAGCGTGTAAATGTCGCCGATAGTCTCGCCTGATGGCGCGGTGCAACCGGTGATCCCGGTGCCACAGGCCACTCGCCGGATTAGTTCATCATCGGTATCCGCGATGTATATGTTGCCGGCCGTGTCGACCGCTACGCCAATGGGGTAATACAAGTTAGCCCCAATAGCCGGGATACCGTCGCCGTTGTAGATGCCGACTGCAGTATTACCGGCCACAGTGTAGATGTCGCCGGCGGTCTGGCCCGAATTAGCAGTGCAAGCTCCGCCGGTGCTCGTCACCGTGGCGCAGGACACCATTCGGATGCGTCCGTTATACTGGTCTGCGATAATGAGATTTCCATTCTTGTCGATAGCCACGCCAGTTGGATAATAAAGCTTGGCGCTGGTTGCAGGTCCATTGTCGCCGCAAGCGCCGGAGCAGGCGCTCTGCGGAGTTCCCGCAATCGTGGTGATAATTCCGGTGCTGGCATTCACTTCGCGGATGATGTGGTTATACTCGTCCGCGATGAATATGTTGCCTACGGAATCGACCGCGATGCCGTATGGATAATACAATTGTGCGTTGACCGCTAATCCACCATCACCGGAATACCCGTAGTAGTAGGTTCCGGCGATGATGGTCAAAATTCCCGTTGATTTGTTTATCATCCAGACCCGGTGCTGCGTGTTACCGCCCTGCGAGCTGAAATAAACGTTTCCGTTCTTGTCCACGGCGACGTTCGTCCCGGAATAGACCGGAGCGGTCGTGGCCGGCACATTGTTGGGGCCGCCTCCGGCGAAGTTATTGATGTAGTCCTGCTGCGCGCTGGCCGCTCCTGATAGGAACAGTAAAATTCCGGCGCAAACAACGAGTCTGAAGTAGCGCATCTTGATGTCCTCTCTTTTTTGTCCGCTCGTCGGCGCCTGGGCGCCGGATACGTTTCATTCGGCAGCTAATCCCTAAAAGCTCTCCGTTGTTCCTGGCGAAGCATAAATGTTTAACGCCGGCAACCTCAGGCTGCTACTGCGCCGGTGCGAGATCCATCCGCTCGTAGTGCTGTTCTCCGGCTGCATCCTGATAAGAAATCATGAAATTCGGCCCGCCGCTGCCCCTCTGGTTCATCCGCTCATATTCGGCCGCCGGAATCGAAAACGTGCCCACCAGCGGGTTCACGATTTTGTGCTCGTTGTAGTGAAGGACGGCTGCCTTCAGCGGAGTCTCTTCTTTTTCCCACGCTGCAGTCGGCTGCGGACTAGGGTGCAGCGAGCTTGCAAGGGTGATGGAGACATTTTTTGCGTCAGTCCCACTGTTGTTGATAACGTTCAAGGAGACTTTCAGTGCTATGTTTTCCCCTGTTGGGCTGGCTTTAAGGATTTTGTAATCTCCACCAAAATTTCCCGAGTTCTTTGCGAATACCCGTGTGGCTTCCAAGGCCAGCATGGAAATCACACAGGCTACGGCTATCACGGCGTACTTCGAAATTCCTTTGCCACGTTGCATAGACATCGCTCCCTGCCGCTCCTTAATCTCGGAGCTGGCAATGAATTACCGATCAAACACGCCTGTAGCATCGGCGCGGGACTACATATGTAGTCGCCGTTCCGTTTCTAAAACTTCCGCGCGAACCACCACGACTGGTCCTGCAAAAAAAGACTAAAATGGATCTTCCGAATCCCAGGAAAGGGCCCGTGCTACAGAAAATAGAAACTATCTGCGATTGGGTTAAGTTGAGCGACGCCAGCGAGTTCAGGAATTGGAGGAATAACTAGAGTCCTGAACACACTAACACGCCGCGCTAGTATGGAACGTTCGTTATCGAGCGTCTCCCCAGAAGAGACTTGAAAAACTCCACGCAAGACTTGTACCAAAAATGTAAATAATTTGTAAAAAATAAATCGTGTGTAATCTTAGCCCGATGCGCGAATTTCTGTTTTGGGATCGGAGAGGTTACTACGGGCTGGCCCCCTGAAGAAAAAGACTCTTACAACATGGCAAAACTTTTCACATTTTGATTTCTTTTTCGCGAGACAAAAGGCTAGCGTACCGGTAGTTCGCTTACGAGCCGCTCAAATTAACAAGTAATACTTGAACTCGGGCTTCGAAAAATTCGGAGGCGGGCGGTTAGTTTCGGTTGGAGAATCTCGCGGCGCTCCAAAATTCCCAAATTGGCTGTCGGAATCGCACGCTGACGACGCTCCTCCCATCCGACCGTACGGTTACAGACACTACGTTGCATCGCTGCTCTTCCTCGCTCATAGGATCCAGCAGCAGGAGGTTTTCCCCCGGCTGCACCTGAGCCGTCAGGTCAAGTTCAGCGCTATGCATACTTACCAGACGCAAGTTCGCTCTTTCCTGAAAAGACTCCTTGTTTGCTCCATATCCGTAAACCAGCACGGATAGACTCGCCTCTTGATGTGTTCCCTGGTTCCGCGATGAGAATCCTCGTCCGTTCGGCTTCAACCCGTAAAATCGATTGGCGCACGATTGGCAACGAAACGGCCGTACGCCGATGCTCGACAGCACGATCAGCTCCAGGAATCCCCTTCTCGGCGAGCGCCTCACATCCGTCCCAGCGCACTTAGGACATCGCCGACTCGGCAGCAGTTCAGTAACCTTAATCATTCAGCCGTAACCTGCTATTGATCGCTAGATCGGTCAAACACGTACTTAGTTGTGGATGCAATACACCGGCGACACACTTAAGTAATCTTAGCCTCGGATCGCAATCCAGTCCTAATCCTGTGGCAAAACATAGTGTGTAACCTACAACTTCCTACCCGTTCTATCTCAGCTCTGGACGTAGCAGGAACACCTCTTCGCCATCGGCAAAATCTGACTGTCCTAACGCTGTACTTCGGGACAATCTTATGGTCCCGCGCGCAAATGATTAGATGGGCTCGTTCTCACTCAGAACTTTGTGAAGACTGAGGGTGGTTATTCGCGCATATATGAAAGGTAGGGACGCGCACTATGAAATTCGCTTTATTGATTGCATACTAAAAGCAGGCGTCTGTCACTATTTACAACAAACGGGGAATATATGCGCACATCTGCGAATCTCTACCTCTCGATACTCTTGGTTTGCGCTCTGGCCGCCGTGACTTCGAGGCAGACAGCCGGTCAGCCGCCATCGCAGTCGGACGCTGCCAGTGCGGCCGTCAAGACAGTGGATCAAGCAATCGATCGCATCATCGCTCGCGAACGCGAGGAAGTAACCACAATAGAACGCTTTCGACCGCTGGTAGAAACCTATATTCAGGACATGAAGCCTGACCCGAACATGGGGAGTATTCCCTCTGGCGACCATTACTTGCTGGGACAGGCGGATCTGTCGAACGGCGTGGTGGACCACTCTTTGCTCGGCTCCAAAAAAGGAGTTCTCGATTCCCTGAATCCGCTCGCGCACGTGGGCGGCGCTTTCACTTCGCCCCACTCGCCTGAGGTTTTCCTGCGCATGATTTTTGCAGACACCAAAGGATTTGATCGCCAAAGCTATCAATTTGACTACGTTCGACGCGAATTCGTCGGCGATGTTCGTTGCGTTGTCTTCGACGTTACCCCGCTGCCCGGAACGGGAAAAGGCCGATTCACTGGCCGCATTTGGGCAGAAGACCAGACCTTTGCCATCGTTCGCTTCAACGGCATGGATACTCCTATTGCGGAGAAAAACGGTTTCAATCTCCATTTCGACAGCTGGCGATTAAACGTTCAGCCCAATCTCTGGGTGCCAGCCTACATTTTCAGCCAGGACTCAGGACACGAACGTTCTCAGGCCGGCGTGATTCGATTCAAGGCCCAGACGCGCCTATGGGGTTACAACCTGAAGAATTCCGGAGGCCACGAAGAATTCACCGCGGTGGCGCCCACGCCCGCACCCCATTCTGGCGCCGCGCTCTTGGATCCCGAACCGCAGGCGAAGGAAGGCACGCCAGTTGATGCGGAGCGCGAATGGCAGCGTCAGGCGGAAAACAACGTGCTGAATAGCCTGGAGCGGGCCGGCTTCCTCGCTCCGCATGGCGCCGCCGACAAAACAATGGAGATCGTCGTCAACAACCTGGAAGTAACAAATAACCTCGACATCCAGCCGGACGTTCAATGCCGCGTGCTTCTCACCGGCACCCTGGAGATGTTTTCCATCGGCCACACCATCGTCTTAAGCCGTGGATTGATCGACGTGCTGCCCGACGAAGCCAGCTTGGCAACTATGTTGGCGCAAGAACTGGCCGACATTCTTCTTAGCAAGCCTTCCACGGACCACTGGGGCTTCAACGACACTACAAAGGTCAGCGCTGCCGATGCCTTATCTCACTTCACGTTTAAGGACAGTCCTGCCCAAATTCAGCAGGCTAACCAGAAAGCGCTGGAGCTCCTGAAGAACTCGCCGTATAAGGACAAGCTCGCGAGCCCAGGTCTTTTCCTAAAGCAGTTAAATGAGGATTCAAAGGCGCTCCCTGCATTGATTAACCCGCGTCTGGGCA
>Ga0209624_10000678_pt1 | contig 29717 bp, 27 predicted proteins | sample JacPinW_OM2H0_O1_FD_188565 | JGI IMG/M metagenome (GOLD analysis project Ga0209624, IMG submission 188565) | Forest soil microbial communities from Algoma, Ontario, Canada - Jack Pine, Ontario site 1_JW_OM2H0_O1 (SPAdes) (version 2) | ecosystem: Environmental > Terrestrial > Soil > Boreal...
TGGCGAGGGAGTTGGTGCGGTCGGCGCCGGGGGTGAGGGCGATGGTCTCGCGGTCGACCAGCGTAGTGGGGGTGACAGTGTTGACGTTGACAGTGTTGGCGGGGCTTTCGACTGAGACGGTCTGCTGCACGGTGCCGAGTTGCAGCTCGAAGTGCAGGACAGGCGCGGTGTCAGAGGCCAGAGTGAGGCTCTGTTTCGTGGTGCCGAAGCCGGTCTGCGAGACGGTCACGACGTAGTCGCCGAGAGGGATGGAGGAGAGCGTGAAGGTGCCATCCTGGTTGGTGAGAGTGGTTTGGGTGAAGGCGGAGTTGGCGGCGCGGAGTTCGATGTGCGCGCCGGCGACGGGGCGGTGCTGGGGATCGTGAACGACTCCGTGAACCTGGCCGAAGATGGTCGCGTAGGCCACTGGGCCACTCAAAAGAAGAGACAGGAGAAGGAAGAGGGCAAGTTTGCGCATGGGACTCCTCGTCAGACATCTGACGAATTCAGAACTTCGCGTAGGGAGAACGGCAGCACGATCGAGCTCTCGCTATTGGTGCGAGATGCTGACGGGTGCTGGTCAGATTGCTAGAGAAGGTCTGTTGGAGGGCCGCGCTTCTGGCGGGAACGATCGAGAGCCACGCGAGCGCGGGCGTGTGTCTGGGGCTTGACGGAGGGATGGCTTACAACCTCTGCAAAGATCAGCGAGGCCGTGTAAAACGACAGACCACCGTGCCGGGCCGATGTGACCATCGCCGGGTAGGCGGGGCATCTCTGGGGAATCGCTGAGAGGCTGGTTCCATGTCCAGATAACTCTGTCCGCTGCGTCTTCATCTCGCAGTGATGTGCGCCGCTCCGTCTGCAGCACGCTGGCAGATTCACATCGGAACTGGCCGCGAGGGCAAGCACCGGCGAAATCAGCGGGAGGCTGAAGAGGAGAAGCAACGTTATGCCGACAAGGCGTCGCACAAAGCCATTGTAGCGAAGCGAAGCGTCGTCAGTCGATGTTTTGGAATCTTAGGTAGTGGATCAGTTTGAAAGCAAGCGAGGTTTGTAGAGCCGCCGCGCGGTTTCCACAACCGAACCGACCAACGCATACGTAGCAGTATTTATAAGAAGGACGAAGTAGAATCCTTGGGGGTGTCGGCTGGCAATCGCAATCGGGCAGGTCAGATAGACGAGAGCCCGCCCGACGCCGCCCGTACCGAGCGGATTTGAGAGAGTCACTGAGATGTAGGCTCTCCAGACGACAACAACCAGCGCACCCAGACCCGACCACATCGCGATTCCGAGTTTCATGCCGCCTCCTCCTCTTCCGTACGCTCCGATCATCCCACCGAATCCCCTCAAACTCCAAACTAACCCACTATCCAAGATTCGGTGGTGGGTCAGTTTGAACCGGTTGATCTGACGTTACCTTATGACGTGACTTGGTAGGAACTGTCCAGTCGGAGAAGTTGGGTTGCCATTCGCCAATCCTCATGTCCCAACGGGGCGCCTATAGGCGTCAGCGATAACCCGAATCGGGTGATGAATAATCGCCTGGTCAGGGGTATCTTGGAGTCCCACAATTCGCTTCCGAAATGGGGGTTCACTGGCAGAAACGCAATGGGTCGGAGATAAACTCCGACCCATCGCTCATCGAGCGCGATTCTTCTTGCCAGGTTTCTCGTCACTCAGTCACAGGCAATGGCAAAAATGCCCATTGCTGCGACTGAATGCCGATCACTGGGTTCCGCCCCCCGCAGCAACGCCAACCACCATCTGCGTGCCGCCGTCCAGTTGGATATCCTGCTTGGCGCCGAGCAGGATGCTGGAAGCCTCAGCCATCCTGGGATCTTGTTGCCCCGGCGCATTGTTCGCCAGCAGCACGCCGGGAACCGACGTGGTGGCGATGGCGATGCTGCCGGTTCTGGCTACGACGGTCCCCGCCGCCGGAGCGCCGTTGCCTGCGACAGCCCCGGAGTCGGCGCCTGTGCCTTGCTGCGCGCCGCTCGCCCTGCTGCCGCCATTAGTTCCACTTGTCGGGTTGGCGCCGGGCCCGCTGGTCGACGCCGCACCGCCCGCTGGAGCGATCGACTGAATCTGGGAGTGGACTGGCAGGTTCTGCCCGCCCTTCAACTCGAAGTGGTCAAACTGGAGCGCCACCTGGGAGTTGTCGCCCGCTGCGCTCGGTTTCGCGGCGAGTACATGACCCACCAGCTTCGATCCTTTGGGAATCTCGGTTCCGTCGGCCGTCTTTATTGACGCCTTGGTCTGGACCACCACGCTGTCGCCAGTCTTGGCGGTCTTTGAGTCCAGCTTGCTCACAAGTTCGCCGGTGACGGGACTCATCTCTATAGCGGGGGCTTCCTGGCTCGCGGCCGAACTATTCGGCGAAGCCGACTCCGTGCCCGGAGAGTTCTGCTGGGTGGCAGGTGTGTTCGGTTGGCCGGCCGGGGGCGGCTGCTGCGCCATGAGGGGAAAGCTTGCTAAGGCAAACAAGGTCGTCGCCAGTGTTGTGCGTATTTTCATCAAAAATCCTCCTTCGGTTCCTACACTTCCGCATCCGCACGTCCGCGGGGCGGTCACGAGGTTCCGGATGTTATGCAGGTGTCGTGCCAAACCAGAGATCTCCGCGCAGATTGGCCCAAGGGATGGACTTAGAACCGATTGACGTTGGGCAGCGCACGATAGGCGTAATTCCTACTCGGCGCTGGAGAGAATTCTCTCTACGGATCGAGTAATTCTTCCCTGGTCGAGGTTCCGACTTGGGTGACCACGCCTTGCTTCTGAGCTGAGGGATCGGAAGCCCCGGCCCGTACCGTTGTAAGTTAGCGAAAAACGGGGTGTTATCGGAAACTTCGAGCATCGTACTTGCCGAAAACGCGACTTCACAAGGAGTTCAGCCGGTCGACCCTTGAACTAAGTAAGCAAAGGTTCATCTGTCACTGCTCCCGGAGGTTGAAAGCCATCGTGCATACACAGGCACTTGTCCCCAGACGGTCCACATCATCGGTGACGGCATAAGGAAATCGTGTTCGTCCACGCGCTTCATCTCCGCATCAAATTCAGACTGAGAGATCAGACCTGAATCAACGATTGGATCGCGAAGTTCCTGACAGGTGAGTTTCAGCAGGTTTGTGCCTGCAGAACTTCCTCTCCAGATGGAAACGCTGGCCTCTGCGCCCACATTCACGAGTCCAAGCGCATGCAACTGTTGCGGTAGCAGGCGACCGTAACGCAGTCCCACACCCCGGGCGGCGAGCACATGCTGGAAAGCGCGTCTTACCTGGAGTTCTTCCTCAGCCGGATTGACGGAGGAGTCCGGCACAATCGACAGATCATCGAACTCCTCGATGACAATCCACCCGCAAGGGGTCAGCGTGTTAAGCATTCTGCGGAGCGCAAGTTCCCGGTCAGGAAGATTCATCAACACCAGGCGCGCATGTGCGAGATGAAATTGATGTTTCGGCAGGCCTTCAGTCCGGATGTCGTGGCGGCGTACTTCCAGGTTCGGGCAGGACAGGGTGTGCAGGAAGTACGGATCAATGTCAGTGGCCAACACACGTCCGGTAACGCCTACACGTTCGCAAAGCCAGGACGTGATCGAACCGCCGCCGCCGCCTACCTCCAGGCAAGACCATCCCTGGTTGACGCCCCGCTGTTCCAGGTGGCGGACAGTCTGCGCATCGTAGAGCGCCGACAATTCTCGATAACGAGTCTTTGCGCGTTCGTCCGCATTGTCGAAGACATAGCCGGCGGAAGGTGAGATCTGGATCCCTTTGTCGAGCACAGTGTGCATATTTATCTTTATCCTCTTTTGAGTGGTTTCATCCAACGCAGTCTGGGGTCTGCTCGGTTGCTTCTTGCAACCGCTGTTTATGATTTAAAGGACTACAATCGTAAGTGTCTTTGGGCCCCGTTTGGGATTTCTTAAAAGAGTTCTGAAAGTCTCCAATGTCGTTGATGGAAAAGGAGATATACGAATTCGGCCCTTTCCTCCTGGATCCGACCGAACGCATCCTGTCATGCGATGGAAGCATTGTTTCGCTCACTCCGAAGGCCTTTGAAACCCTTCTTTGCCTCGTGCGAAACCAGGGACGCGTGCTCACGAAGGACGAGCTCCTGAAACAAATATGGCCGGATACCTTCGTGGAAGAAGTCAACCTTGCCGTGAACATCTCCGCGATCCGCAAGGCGCTTGGCGAAAATCCTCAAGACTGTCGATTTATCGCAACTGTCCCGGGACGCGGTTACCGGTTCGTCGCCGAGGTGCGGAGGGTCGCCAATCAAGACGAAAACACGAGGAGTACGACGACGCAGAGCCATGCCGAACCCGTTGAAACGGCAACGGTGCTGGAGAGGCACGAAATCGATGCCAACGGTGACTCGCTGAAGAGTCCGAGCAGAATCAGACGGTTGCTGGACTCCGGAGTCAGAGGAGGCGCTCTCAAGCTGGCGATCGCAGCCGCGCTTCTGCTTTTGCTGGCTGCGCCTATAGGACTCCACCTCTGGCGTTCACGGAACCAGAAGATAAGCACCCCGGTAAATAATCCTTCGATTGCTGTATTGCCATTTGTCGACCTAAGCCCGGGGAAGGACCAGGAGTATTTCTCTGATGGTTTGGCAGAAGAGCTGATCAACGATCTCGCCCAGGTGCGCGGCCTGAAAGTGGTTGCGCGTTCCTCCTCATTTCAATTCAAAGGCAAGAACGAAGACTTGCACACCGTCGGAAGCAAGCTCGGCGTAGCTAACATTCTGGAAGGAAGCATTCGGCGGGAGGGCGACCGGGTTCGTATCACGGCGGAGCTGACGAAGGTTGATGACGGCTTTGAGCTGTGGTCACAGACCTACGACCGCAAAATTGGCGACATCCTCGACGTGGAAGACGAAATTGGGCGCGCCGCGACGAGTGCTCTCCAGGTGAAGCTCATGACCAGCGGCGCAACAGTTTCGGCACGCACGCAGGGTACCAACCCCGAAGCGTATCAAGCGTACTTGCAAGGGAGGTACTTCTTCGGCAGAAGTACGGACAAGAGCAATCTTGAAAGCGCGCTTGCCTATGCCGACCAAGCGATCAGGCGGGATGCGAACTATGCACCTGCCTGGTGCCTGCGGTCCAACGTGCTGAGCGTTATGGCGGCATTTGCGTTGACGGATGTAGCAGAAAGCTACCGACGGGCACGCGAGGACGCAGAACATGCAATTGTGCTCAATCCCAATCTGGCCACGGGTTACTTAGCACTGGGGTGGATCCAGATGAATTATGACTGGGATTGGGAACGCGCTGCAGCCTCCTTGAAGAAGGCTGCAGAGTTGGAGCCGGGAAGCGTCGAGGTCTTGCGTTACCGTTCCGCCTTGTATCGGATTTTAGGCCGTCAGGACGAGGCGATCGAACTTTACAGGCAGGTGGTCTCGCTTGACCCGCTGCGTGCCAGATCTTACTCCTCCCTGGGAGCTGAACTGTACACGGCAGGCCAATACGACGAAGCTCTGGCTATGCTACACAAAGCCCTGGAATTGAACCCACAAAAAGAGGGAGATCACGTCCTTTGCGGCCTGATTCTGCTCGCACAGGGTCACCCGCAGCAGGCCTTGACGGAAGTGGAGCTGGAGCCAGGTGAGGTTTGGAAGCCATTCGGTCGGGCGCTGGCTTATCAAGCTCTGGGGCGATCCCAGGATTCGGTCACCGCTTTGAATCAGCTCATTATCAAACACCACCAGGATTCGGCGTATCAGATAGCCGAGGTCTACGCGTATCGCGGGGAAACAGACAAAGCATTCGAGTGGCTCCTCCGCGCCTATCAGCAGCGTGACGGCGGCATGTTGTTCGTGAAGGGCGATCCGCTATTGAGAAGCCTGCATCATGATCCGCGCTATGCCGATGTGCTGAGGAAGATGCGCCTGCCGACATAGCGGCGCGGGTTCGAGTCGAGTCGGTTGCCCCCAGGCTTCCGCGCTGCGCTTGTGCATCCCTCCGCTGCGCTCCGCGCTTTCCACTCCCGTTGTCGCTTCGTTGTTCCCTGAAAACGGCTTATCGGAAACTACGGTTGGCAAACTCAAACTGAAATCGCCTTTTCATCAACTGCCTGCAAAATCGGGCTCACGGAAACTTTGATTCCTTAAGTGTCATCGGTGTTTCGCCTCCTCGCACCACAACAATCCCCCAAATACCAACGTTTCGCGAGAGAATAGCCCATGCGCATAGCTCTCTTCGGCGGATCCTTCGACCCTCCCCACCGCGGCCACCTTGCCATCGCCACTGCTGCCGCCGACGCGTTCGATCTGGACGAAGTCCTCTTCGCCCCGGCAGGCCGCCAGCCGCTCAAGCCCCACGGCGCAGTCGCCCCCTTCGCCGACCGCGTAGCCATGCTCTTCCTCGCTTGCCTCCCCGACCCACGCTTCGGCGTCTCCAACCTCGACGCCCCTCATCCCGACGGCACCCCCAACTACACCATCCAGACGATCACCGCCCTTCATCAGCTCGTGCCCGGCGACACTCTCTTCAACCTCGTCGGCGCGGACACCTTCCTCGCTCTCCCTCACTGGCGCGAGCCCGACCACCTCCTCGAACTCGCCGAATGGATCGTCGTCAGCCGCCCCGGCTTCCCGCTCGACGACCTCTCTTCCTTCAACCTCACCCCTCACCAGCAGAGCCGCGTCCACCTCCTTCAGACCGTCCACGAGGACGTCGCTGCCACCGAGCTCCGTCGACGCCTCGAAGCCGGCGTGGACCCATGCCCCGATCTCCTCCCCGCCGAGGTCTCCGACTACATCCTCACCCACCATCTCTATCATCAGCCTCTTCCGCTCTAACTCAAGGCCCTGGCCTCGTCTCGGTCTCCGTTTTGGTCTCGCCGGAAAATAAACCTGCGCGTGGCGTCCCATTTTTCAGGACCACAAAATACGTCGTTTTGTGTCCACGTTTACCACGCATCTCACCACGTTTTCACCACACAAAAACCACGCCATTTACCCTCCTCCACGCAAAAAGCCCTGTAAACTAGGCCTCGCCACGCGATCCCACGGCTTGGAAAAAAAATCACCAACAATCCAAACTATTCACCGTCGTAAACCAGGGAAAACCCAATTTCACGAAACTTGTTGGGTACTCTATGCTGGAAGCATGGAACCTCTGAATTCCTCAATTTCTTGACCCGTGCCATTCAGCCAACGCCCGCCTCGCTGAAAGCGATCGACGACGACATGGCCGAACTAACTTCATTCCCGTTCCTCCCCACCTTTCGCGACCCCGCAGGCAGCGTCGAGCTCCGCCCCGACGGCGCTTATCGCAGTATCCGCGCCCCGTTTGACGCCGAAATTCTCGACTTCCTCGCCCTGCCCTTCGCCTCAAAACTCGTCGCTGAAGGCCGCCTCGTCGCCAGCGAAATCATCTCTCGCACACCCGACGCCCTCGTTCTGCGCCACCCCCGCGTCGCCTTCCAGTCCTACCCCTGGGAGTGGTCGCCCGCCCTGTGGCTAGCCGCAGCCGAACTAACCCTGAACCTCTGCAGCGACCTCATCCAACACGGCTGGCTCCTCAAGGACGCGACCCCACTCAACGTTCTCTTTCAAGGCACCCAGCCTGTCTTCGTTGACGTTCTCTCTATCCAGCGCTCCGACCCTCATCAACCCATCTGGCTTGCCTACGGCCAGTTCGTTCGCACCTTTCTTCTGCCGATGCTCGCCCACTCCCGTCTCGGTTGGCCTCTCCAGGTCGCCCTCACTCGCCGCGACGGCTTCGAACCCGAGGAGATCTACGCCGCTCTCTCCTGGCCTTCGCGACTGCACCAGCCTGCACTCTCCGCCGTCACGCTCCCTTCGCTCCTCGCGAACAACAAAGCACTTCAATCCGGCAGCCTTGCCCAACGCTCTCTGAAGGATCCCGACCTTGCAAAACAGGTCATTCTCAAGACACTCAAGAATCTGCTGTCTCAAATGCGCCGCATTACGCCCTCCCATCGACCCTCCACATGGTCAAACTACGCCGAGACCGCGACCCACTACAGCGACGAGGATCACACCCGCAAGCGAAGTTTCGTTACCACCGCCCTGGCCAACGCAAAATCCACTTATCTTCTCGACGTCGGCTGCAACACGGGCGTCTACTCCCGGCTGGCTGCCGACGCTGGAGCTGAAGTCATCTCGATCGACACCGACCTGCAGGCGGTTGACCGCCTCTCCACCAGCCTTAGGGGCAGCGGGAAAAATATCCTTCCCCTCTGCATCGACCTGGCCCATCCGACCCCCGCGGCCGGGTGGGAGAACCGTGAAAACGCCTCCTTCCTCAGCCGTTGCGCTGGCCACTTCGATACGGTTATGATGCTCGCCGTCTTGCACCATCTGCTGCTCAGCAGCCAGATCCCGATGGACCGTATCGCCAAACTGTGCAGCAGTCTCACGACCGCCCACCTCATCCTTGAGTGGGTTCCCCCAACTGACCCGAAGTTTCACGAACTCGTTCGCGGCCGCGAATCCATCTACGCTCACATCACGGAATCCTCGTTCCGCGAAGCCTTCGCCCGGCACTTTACGACCATCGATGAACTCCCTCTGGCGAACGGCCGCACCATGCTGCATCTGCATAAGAATTGATTGAAAAATTTCTCGCCCAGCGGCGAGCAGTGCACTGTCGTCACCACTCCTCAACCTCTTTCATAGTGTGGGGAACGAGATGGCGTTACAGAGCGTATCGTCCCAGTGCCGCTGGCTTCCAGCGCCGCAACCCGCTACCATGAAAGTCCAAGGAGTCGCATGCCCTCAATTGAAAGCAACCAGCTTCTGCTCGCCGCTGCCGCCGCCTGCGAAGACAAGAAAGCTGAAGACATTCGCATCCTCGCCCTCGATCCCGCCGAGAGCGGCCTCACTGACTACTTCCTCATCTGCAACGGCACTAACGACCGCCAGAACGTTGCGATCACCGACGAGATCGAGCTCCGCCTCAAGCGCGAGTTTGGCGTTTACCCTAACTCGGTCGAAGGCCGCCGTCAGGGCGAATGGATTTTGATGGACTACGTCGACTTCATCGTCCACGTATTTTCCGCGGAAAAACGGGCTTTTTACGGCCTTGAGCGGCTGCGCAAAACCGCCACTACCATCAGCGTCGCGGACCTCAACGCAGACGTCAGCGCCCGCATTACCGCCACCCGCGCCAAGGCTCCCAAGAAGGCTGCGAGCGCTAAGGCGGTTGCAGCAAAGGGCCCCGCCCTCAAAAAGGCGGTGACGGCGAAGAGAGTCACGCCAGTGAAGGTTGCCGCAAAGAAAGCAGCGAAAAAGACTGCCAAAAAAACAGGCGTGAAAGCTGCAAAGAAGTAGCGAGGCTCGGCCAAAGATGGGTCGCGTTTCTGCACTTTTTTTTGGTTGTGGTGGAGTGCGGTTTTTGCTGGGGTTTTTGCGAATTTTGGTGTGCAGAACGTGGTTTTTTGCGTGGTAAACGTGGTGAAGTTGTGGTGAATTGTGTGGCTGGAAGTGACAGCAAAAAACTGACAGAAAATGGGACAGCTTTTTTGCGGATTTACGAGTTTTTTTGGTGCGGGTGATTCGAGACCTGTCCCCAGCGAAGGGTTCAGAGATCCAGACAAGAAAAGGGGCGTCCCGAAGGACGCCCCCACTGAAGTCCTGCAGTTAGAAGTTGAACTTGAGAGCGAGCTGCATCGTCCGAGCGTTGCTCTTGAAGAGCAGCTGGGGCTGATTGAATGCGGGGCTGCTTACCACCTGGAATTGAGTGGATAGGGTGTTGGTTGCGTTCGTGTTGACGTTGTTGAGCGAGCCAGGAATGTACTGTGGGTGGTTGAACAGGTTGAATGCCTGAGCCTGGAACTGCACCGCATACCGCTCCGTGATATTGATCCGTTTGCTTGCAGTCAGATCCAGATCGTCGATGGGACGAATCGGGAGAGTATTGCGGGCCGCATTGGGCAGCGTACCTGCACCTGCCTGGATGTAGTATGCATTCGGATTTTGCGCAACATAACCCACGGTGTTTGCGGAGCAGTTGCCCGTCCCTCCCGAGCAAAGGCTAGAGAGATTGGTGGCGTAGACCGGCAACACGCCGGTCCCAGTACCCTTGACTCCATTCGGGTTTACGATTGGCCGGTCGATACCGCCGCCTTCGCCGTTGAGGTTCGAGTTCACCCCGGACAGTGCCGTGGCATACTCAGGCGATTCATAGGTGTAGATGGGCGAGACCGTCCAGTTGCCGACCAGGTTCTTCATCAAGTAGTTGGAGTGTTTGAAGTAAGGCAGGTCGTAGACGGCCGCGAACGTGAAGCGATTGGTGCGATCGAGGGCTGAGCGGCCATAGTCCGCGTTCACGTCCTGTGAGTTCTGCGGACGGCGTGGGGTAAGAACCGTTGCAAATACCTCCGCTGTCGCATCGTCCATGGTCTTGCTCCAGGTGTACGACGCATTGAGCAGGAAGCCGTTCTGGAAGCGACGAGTCAGGTTGGTCTGAAGGCCGTTGTAGCTGGACCCTGAGTAGGGCTGATAGGACGTGAGCTTACTCGTGAATCCCGCAGCAAGGTACTGAGGCACGATATTGGACAATTTGTTAATGGCAGCAAGTGTATTTGCATTCGCTGGGCTGTTTACGGTCCCGAATTTGCCGCTTGGATCGAGGCTAACTCCATTGCCGCTTATATCGGTAAAGAGCTGGTTCTCGGCAGTCACTTTGGGCTGAACGTTTAGTTGAATCTGGGTTGGCAGGTGGATTCCACGGGTACCGACATAGCGCACTTCCGCTGTGTAGTTCGACGCGAACACACGCTGCACACCGAGCGACCAGGTCTCTGCGTAAGGCACGAACTGGTTTGGCAGGAAAGCGGAGGTGGCGGCGCGCTGCGCTGCGAGATCCTGCACGCAGGGAACGCTTGTACCGGGACCTGTGCCAGGCTGGCAGAAGGTGGCAAGCGAGCCGTTTCCATGCGGCAAGCCGCCATTGGCCAGGAAGTTGGGGGTGCCGTAGTTGGGATTCGCTCCAGTTCCAACGTCGTTGGTGGACGAGTACTGGGGCGGGAAGGAGAGCAAGCCGAGGTTGTCGAAGAGAACGTCCTGAGCCACACCGAAGGCAGCGCGAATCGACGTGTTGTTGTCTGGCGCCCAGTTGATCCCGAAGCGTGGGTCGAAGTTTCCGTATTGCGGCTGGGGAGCGCTGAAGTTAATGAGGCCGGGGAAGCTGGCTGCGCTGTTGAGGCTCTGCGCACGCTCACCGGTTGGAACCGACGTGAACTCGTACCGGAGACCGTAGTTGAGGGTGACAGTCGGCGAGACTCGCCAGGTATCGTTTGCATAGCCGTAGAGCGCGGTCTGGTCACCATAGTAGATAAAGTTTCCGGTCGAGCGCTCACCAAAGTCGGTGGGGGCCAGGTCGTGGAGATACTCCGTGAGGTAATCCCATTCGTAGTCGCCGCGGACACGCTGTGTGAAGGTCTGGGGAGCGATGAACTTGCGCCCATCAAAGCCGATTTTGAACTGATGTTTGCCCTTCGTCCAGCTAACGTTGTTCACGAACTGGTAGAGGTTTTGTACAGCGGTCTGCGGAGCATTTGGATCCGGCCCGATGTTGAGTCCATTCTGATCGTAGATGGTTAGGTTGGGAAAGGAGTCGAGCCCGGGATAGGTGAAATTGCCCGCTGGGGTCGCATTGGTATAGCGGTTGTAGCCGACACGAACCTCGTTCGCAAGGTTTGGGGTGAACGTATGGTATTCGCTGAGGGCGACCAGGTTCCAAGTGGACGGAATGGGCTGAAAGAAGGCGGGAAGACTGGCATTTGTATCTATGTTAGCTTGATTGTCCTGGAGATACCGCACGCGAAAGCTGTCTTTGGAAGAGATCGTCCAGTCGGCGCTGGTCGTCAAAGCCCAGAAGTTGATGTAGTTTGGAGCGTTGACGACAAAGTTGCCCTCGGGGATGTCGTACCGGGTTCCGGAGCCGAAGACCGGGCCATTATTGATGCCAGGATAGACTCCGCCAGGATCCGTGCCGCTGTAAACGGCGGCGAACTGCGGTCCTGTGGACTGATTGAAGCAAGCTGCATCGTTGGATGCGTCCACCTGGGATGGGGAGGCTGGGGTGTATTTGGTGTATTGCGTGAGATTGTTCGCGTCCAGGTTTGCAGTGCCAGCGATGGATTGCAGTTCCGCGAGGCCAGCGGCAGTGGGCGTGCAGATCTGATACTGGCCGCTTTGTCCTGTCGTCTGACGCTCGTAGTTTACGAAGAAGAAGACCTTGTCCTTGAGGATAGGGCCGCCGACCTGGCCACCGTAGCGGTTGAAGTCATATCTGGGATTGGGCAGGTGCTGACCGGCCGGAAGATCTTCTGCGTTCAGATTGCGATTTTGGAAGTACTCATAAGCAGCGCCGTGGAATTTGTTGGTGCCGCTGATGACGTTGGTATTGAACTGGCCACCAGAGGAGTGACCGAACTCTGGCGAGAACTGATTGCTGATGAGCGAAAACTCTCCTACGGCATCGTTGGGAATGTACACCAGCGGGCCAGTGACGCCTTTGTCATTGTTGTCGATACCTTCGATGGTGAAGTTGTTGTTTCTGGGACGCTGGCCCCCGACTGACGGTCCGACTCCAATTCCGATACCTCCCGAGGAGGCCACACCGGGACTCAATAGAGAGATGTTCAACACGCCCAGGCCGACGGTGGCACTGGGGAGGACGGCTAGCTCTTCTGTGCCAAATGTCTGGGTAAGGTTCGTGCTGGTCGTATCGAGCGCAACAGAGGCATTGGCAGAGACTTCAACGCTCATCGTGCTGGCCACAGTCAAGGTCAGGTTCGCCGTCGAGCTCTTATTCAAGTCGATTTGAAAGTCCTTGAGGAGGAAGGTCGAAAACCCCGCCGCGGTCACGGTCAGGTCATAGTTGCCTGCGGGAAGGTTGAAGATATGGATCTCCCCAGCCGCGCTCGAAACAGCTTTATAGGAGTTCTTCGTGTCCTCATTGACGGCAACGACCGTGGCGTTCGCTATCACGGCGCCGGTCTTGTCTCTCACGGTACCTTCAAGGTCGCCGCTGGTGATTTGGCCGTAGGAAAGACCTGTGGTCAGGAATAAGACGGAAAGGATTGCAGCTAACGATATGCGTCTCATAGTGCAAAAATCTCCTTGAATGAAATACGTTGGGTTCCATTCGCTATGCTCATCAACTGAAGATGAAGCAAAGAGTAAATTTGAAGTTCAATCGGTGACCCTACCTATGCAATTCTCTGGCCGAACTCCTAGTTATTCAGAAATTCCTGAGTTTCCCCGTAATCCTTCGAAGACACGAAGATCAGCCCTGTGGAAGGACTACAGGAATCTATGAAAATCAGAACAATTATCCATTTACTATCTTTGGCGTAGGAGATTCTGGTGCGACCTGGAGCTATGGGTTGCCACTCAGGCTCCGGGACGATTGGTAGGCCGATGAAGATGTCCCTTGTTGCAATCGCCCCACGGCGAATCCGTTCCAAATCCGAGGCGACGGACCGGCTGCTCGCCGACTATATTGACCGCGCCTCTCGCTTCAGCCCCTGCGAATCGCAGCTGTTCGACTCTGAGTCGGCGCTGCTTGACTGGCTGGACCGGAGCGCCGGCCGCAGCCCGCACGTGATTCTGCTCGATAGCCGCGGCCAGCTGTACAGCTCGGAGGAGTTCGCCGCGCATCTTGGCCGGCTGCGCGACGATGGCACGCAGCGCCTGGTCCTCGCCATTGGCCCCGCGGACGGCTGGTCCGCCGCTGCACGGCAACGCGCCAATCTCCTGTTTTCGTTTGGCCGCATGACGCTGCCGCATCAGCTCGCCCGCGTGGTGCTCGCTGAGCAGGTGTACCGGGCCCTTACGATCCTTGCGGGACACCCCTACCACTCCGGCCACTAGGTTCTGCCTTCCGCCTCTCCTCTTCGCTCCCATCTGTTTCGCTCCCATCTGTGTTTTCATTAGGGCATGACCGAAACCTCTCGTCGCGGCCTCATCCTGATCAACACCGGCCCGGGCAAGGGCAAGACGACCGCGGCGCTGGGCACGGCCTTTCGAGCCGCCGGGAATGGCATGCGCGTGCTCATTCTGCAGTTCCTCAAAGGCTCGTGGCACTACGGCGAGCTGGATGCCGCCGCCACGATGGGAGAGGACTTCGTGATTCGGCAGATGGGCCGCGGGTTTGTGAAGGTCGGTGGCGCCGAGACCGACCCGGAAGATCTTCGCATGGTGGAAGACGCCTGGGCCGAAGCGGCCACGGCGATCCTGTCGGGCGACTGGGACCTGATTGTGCTCGACGAGATTAACTATGCGATCGGGTACAAGATGCTCGACCCGGAGAAGGTGGCCGAGGTGCTGAGGCAGAAGCCAGAGATGGTGCACGTGATCCTGACTGGGCGGAATGCCCATCCCACTCTGGTGGAACTCGCAGACACCGTTACCGAGATGCGCGAGGTTAAGCACGCTTATGAGAAGGGGATTCTTGCTCAGCGAGGCATCGAGTTCTAAATTCACACGGGCGGGGCTTGCGGTTTGCTATTCGTCGACGCGGGCGTCCTTGGCCTTGCGAGGCTTTGAGGCTACGGTCTCGGCTATGCACTTGTCTGAGACGCGCTGCGGAGTGGCACACTTGCCTGCAGCGGCTCGCGTGAAGGCGCGATAGAGGCGATCCACATCGACCTGCCCCTTGCGACCCTGGGCCTCCAGAGCGGAGTGCATGGCTGACAGCAGCTCGGAGCGCAGTTCGTGGAAAACCCTGTCGACGTAGATGTACGGCATCAACCCTCCGCTTGCCCTGTCGAAACAATACATGGCTGGGGTGGTTGGGCATCGCCGTCATTGGCGCTTCGCATGTGGTTTCGTATGCACTGAGCGACCGGTAGCTCAGAATTTTGCTGGCAACGCCTGAGAGTTTCGCAGATCGCTTGCGTCCGTTTCAGTCTCGACTGGAGAACGTTTGCTCGATGTCATCGAATCAACTTTGGCGCGCTGATGGATCACGGGCAAGAAAGCCATCGATTCAGAGGCTTTGACAGTCAAGAACTAATCAGCAGTCCGCAGCTAGCGGTGCGGTTTGAAATCGACCGTGAGCGTCGTTGCGACCTCGACCGGCTTGCCATTGAGAAGATACGGCTTGAAGCGCCATTTGTAGATGGCCTCCGACGCTGCACCGCGAAGCAGCGGATCGCCTTCGATCACACGCACATCTTCCACTGCACCGGATCTGGAGATGATTGCCTTGACCACCACGGGACCACCTACGTGTTCGACCCTGGCGGCCCGCGGATAGGCAGGCACGCGCGACCGAACCAGATTGGCCTGCATCACCGCAGGGGCAACATCGACCGGGCCAGCTGCATCGCCGCTGGGCACGTAGTTTGGCGATGTATTTTCAGTCGGCGCCGATGCAGAACGGCTGGACATCGCTCTGGTGTCGCTATTGGAATTCGTTCCGCCAGCTTGCGATCCACCGATGGCCGCTGTCGCAGCTTGCTCTATGCTTCTGCCTAGCCCCGCTACGGCAGCCGAAGGCGTCGATGGTCCCGTGGCGTGCCGCGAATCGACAGAGTTGATCGCGTCGGTCTCTGCTGGAGCTAATGAGCCCGTCTCCGGTTCCGCATCCGGTTCCCTTCGAGCGACCGCACTTCCATTTGTAGGGCTCTGTCCCAACCCACGGGCAAGAGCCATTTCCATCCTTTGAATTCCCGGACCATAGATCGCATGCAGAGATGCGCCGTATTCCTGTAGAAGGAACGTGCTCCCGGCTACTACTAACAAGAGGCTGACAAAGAGGGCCTTGCCGTGAGGTCCACGAGGCTGGGCATAGTTCTCCAACGGTATGGAAGTTGATGGCGCAATCCATCGATCGCCGAATGCGCTGGCTAACAACTCCGGGCCGGGCCATTCGTCATCATGAATAACAGGTATCGATTTGGCTGCAAGCGCACGAGCAGGCGGGGCGGCTGGCTCCTCTACCGGTGCGCGCATCTTTGCCTTCGCCGAATTCGCCTTCGACGTCGGCTCTACCAGGTTCGGGTCGAGCCGGCTCATTTTCTGGTCGATTTCGTTGAGATGCTGCTTCAGTTCGAGGCTGCTCAATTGGAGCCACCGCAGCGCCTCCACTACTTGAGACGGAACAGAGGAGGAGGAACCCGCTTCGCGATCGGCCGCCTCAGAGCTAGAGGCAGCGCGGAGTGAGGGCGGCAGCATGGACGACAAGGAGGGGCCAGAATCGGCTTCGCGATCGAGCGGCTCGGAGATAAAGACGGCGCGGGAAGAGGACGACCGCCTGACCGGCAATATAGGGATAGGACTGGCTTCGCGATCAACCGCCTCGGGGGTAAAGACAGCGCGGGAAGAGGACGACCGCCTAACCGGCAATGCGGGGGCATGACCCGCTTCGCGGTCAACCGCCTCGGAGGTAAAGGCAGCACGTGGAGAGGGCGACCTCCTGGACGGCAGAGGGAGATCAGGATCGGCTTCGCGATTAACCGGCTCGGAGATAAAGACAACGCGGGCGGAGGACGACAGCGTGGGCGGCAACGAGGAGGCAAGACCCGCTTCGCGATCAACCGCCTCGGAGACCCGCAAGGGTATCTCACTAACGGTGCGCTCCGTCTCCTCCCTGGCACTGCTTTGCGAATCCGGTTGGGAGGGCGCAAAGGGTGCTGGCTCCACATCGCCGGTCAATGTATTTTGAATATCGACGCCGGCAAGCAGGGCGGCGAGTTCGTCTATGAGACCCTTCCGTTCGCCGTCTGCGTCGTTAATGCTGTCGCCAGTAATACCCTCAACGATGACAGCCAGGATGCGCTTATCCGACAGCTCTCCGCCCTCGCGGCTGCTCAGCTTGCCGGTGAACGCCCAGAAGTCCATGGCGAAGTGTCGGTCCTCGGTGAGTTTGTGCGTGAAGTCACGAAGATCCTCATGGGTCCCGACCTGGACACCATGCATATCGCAGATCGACCGGAATTTCCTGATGTGCAGATCGAAGAGCTCGGACTTCGTCAAAATGGCTGCGGAGGTAGACATGTTATACCCTTGGATGCCAATCGGGGCCTGGCGTTAGCGCTCTGGTCGCGCATCCCGCTATCTCTTGTATCAAGCCCTATGGAACGTTAAAGAGCTTGTTATCAACAAGAAAACTGCGCTGTTGCCCTGAGCTGTTGCCCTGATCCGATGGGACATCAAGGGGCAATGAGCAGGAAGACAATAATAGCAAACATGCATGCAAAATTACATGTCATTCGTAAATAGCACAAAAGATGTAGCTTGACTATAACCCATTTTGATTCAATGGTTTATGGTTACATCTCGGTTCGCGTGCTGGAAACATGAGACTTAGCCCCGGAGGCTTTGGGGGTGGTGGCAGTGCGAGCCCTGAACCCCCATATTTGCTTGTCCCCGCTACAATAGTCCAGACATCCGGAAGGCATGCCAGCGATGACGTGGTTCAAACGCGAAGACAACGAGATCGTCAATGACTCGGAGAAGACGGTCCGCACCGAGGGCCTGTGGACCCGCTGCCCTGACTGCGGCAAGACGCTGTTCAAGGCCGAACTCGAAGCGAATCAGCAGGTCTGCCCGCAGTGCGGCCATCACTTCCGCATCGACGCCCGCACTCGCATCGAGAACCTTCTTGAACCCGGGTATGAGCTTGTTGACCTCGAACTTCGCTCGACCGACCCGCTGAACTTCACCGATCTAAAGCCCTACAAGCGACGTCTTGCGGAAGCCCAGCAGAAGACCGGCCTGAACGACGCGATCGTCAACGCGATCGGTTTGCTTGGCCCGCACAATGTTGTGCTCAGCGTGATGGAGTACAGCTTCATCGGGGGCAGCATGGGGGCAGTCGTCGGCGAAACCATCGCCCGCGCGGTGGACCGCTCACTTGCCACTCGTAATCCGTTGATCATCGTCTCGTCCTCGGGTGGCGCGCGCATGATGGAGGGCATCGCCTCGCTGATGCAGTTGGCGAAGGTCTCGGCCGGTCTCGCTCGCCTGGACGACGCAAAGGTCCCCTATATTTCCGTCATGACGGACCCGACTACCGGCGGCGTCACGGCCAGCTTCGCCATGCTCGGCGACCTGAACATCGCCGAACCCAATGCTCTGATCGGCTTCGCCGGGCCTCGCGTGATCGAGCAGACTATTCGGCAGAAGCTCCCGCCGGGTTTCCAGCGCTCCGAGTTTCTGCTTGAGCACGGCTTCCTTGACGCCATCGTCCCGCGCAAAGAGATGAAGCCGTACCTGTCGCAAACCCTGAGTTGGATGACGGCCTAGATTCGAGTTTCGTTCGCAGATCAGAGGCTCATCCCACATCGATCAAAAGGTCGCTGCCGACGGTGAAGCTGGCTTCGTCGGATGCGAGGAAGACGACCGACTTCGCAATTTCGCTGGGATCTCCGAAGCGCTATATGGCTACACTGGCATAGATGAAATCCGCCAGTCCATCGCGAACTGCCCTCCGCGTTGCTCTCCGCCGAGCCGCGCATCAGCTTTACGATGCACGACCCCTGGTCCTCGACGACCCCATCGCCGTTCCCATCCTCGGCGACACGTATGCGGAGGAGCTTCGCCGCACGCCGACACGTCCGGACCGGCCATTCTCCGTCGGACTTCGCGCGTTTCTGGTCGCCCGTAATCGCTACGCTGAAGACAATCTTGCGCACGCTGTTGCCCGAGGCGTTGCGCAGTATGTCCTGCTTGGCGCTGGTCTGGACACCTTTGCGCATCGTAACCCATATCCCCAACTGCGCGTCTTCGAAGTCGACCATCCAGCTACGCAAGAGTGGAAGCGCGATCTGCTGCGAACCAGCGATCTTCCGAAACCGGCAAATCTTACCTACACTGCCGTGGACTTCGAGCGCGAATCACTGCCTGAACGGCTGGAGGCCACTGGCTTTGATAGCGGCGCTTCTGCGTTCTTTGCGTGGCTGGGAGTGGTTCCTTACCTCACACTCGCTGCTTTCCGGTCCACGGTTGCGTTCATCGGCTCGCTGCCCGCGGGAACTGGGCTTGTCCTCGACTATGGGCAACCGCGGTCTGCGCTGCCGTTGCTCGAACAGCTTGCGCATGATTCGCTGGCGTCGCGCGTCCAGTTGGCCGGCGAGCCCTTCCAGCTCTTCTTTACTCCGCCCGAAATCGCCGCGGAGCTCAGTGCTTTTCGTAGACTCGAAGACCTCGGCTCATCGGAGATCAATGCCCGCTATTTCACTAACCGCTCCGATTCGTTGAAGCTCCTCGGATCGGCAGGCCGTCTGCTGAGTGCGTGGCTGTAAGTTTGTCCCAAACAAATCAACTATCCGGAGCGAACCCTTCTATGACGAAAACGAAAGACGCGATCACTCGTTGCTCCTGGGCCGAGAACGACCCACTTATGCAGAAGTACCATGACGAGGAGTGGGGTGTGCCAGAGTACGACAGCCGCGCGCTGTGGGAGTCGCTGATGCTGGATGGCTTTCAGGCCGGACTCTCGTGGCTCACTATTCTGCGCAAGCGCGAGGCCTTTCGCAAGGCGTTTCGCAAGTTCGATCCGAAGGCGGTGGCGCGGATGGGAGAGCTCGATATTGCGCGCCTGCTGGAGAATGCAGACATCATACGATCGCGCGCCAAGATTGAAGCGACCATTAGCGGCGCGCGCATCTATCTCGCGATGACGGATGCGGGCGAAGATTTCTCCACGTACATCTGGAAGATGGCCGGCAATAAACCAATTCAAAACCGGGGGCCAATTCCGGCGAAGACTCCGCTCTCGGAGGAGATTTCGGCAGCGCTCAAGAAGCGTGGCTTCAAGTTCGTCGGCCCGGTCATCGTGTATGCGTGGATGCAGGCGACGGGCATCGTCAATGACCATAGTCCTAAATGCTTCCGCCGTGATGCGGTCTAGGCAAGGCAGAAAGAGCAAAACAAACCCCTCCGTTTGGAGGAGTCTGTTTTTTATGGCGGCGTTGATTATTTTGGATCAGCCGCTGGAGGAGGAACTGCATTTGGATAGATTCCGGGAAGCGGCGCGGTCATTTCCTTCTCCTTCTCGGGATGGGGGAACGGCTTGCGCGGCATCATGGCCTCGCGCTCGCTGGTGTTGTAGAGGAAGATCGCTTCGACCACAGCAGCCTGCTCCAAGTCGAGCGCATGCAATCGGTCGTAGGTGTCCATATCCGAGTGGTGCGTTCGCGTCTCATAGTCCATCGGATCCTGGATGTATTGGAAGCCCGGCAGACCGACGGCATCGAACGACAGGTGATCGGTTCCGCCGGTGTTCCGGTAGGAGATTGTGCTCACGCCGAGATCGGCGAGCGGCGCAATCCACTGTTTGAAGATCGGAGCAATTGCCCAGTTCTCCTGCGTATAGACACCGCGAACCTTGCCCGTTCCGTTGTCGAGGTTGTAGTAGGCGTCTAACGTCTCCCACTCCTTGGTCGTCGTCAACGCGCCATGCTGACGCATGAACGATGGCACGCTTGCCGGCTCGGGCGTCTTCGGTTCGGCGAAGGTGCCGAAGTGCAGCTTTACATAGCCCTGCGAACCATAGAGTCCCTGTTCCTCACCAGACCACAGTGCAATTCGGATCGTCCGCTTCGGCTGCACTCCCAAGGCCTTCAGGATGCGCACCGCTTCCATCGCGACGATCGAGCCTGCTCCGTTGTCGGTGGCGCCGGTGCCGGAGATCCAGCTATCCAGATGGCCGCCGACCATTACCACCTGGTTCTTCAACTTCGGATCGTTGCCGGGAATCTCCGCGACGGTATCGAAGCCATGCTCGTGGTCGCCGGTGAACTTCGTTTCGATGTTTACCTCAAGCGTTACCGGGACGTGGTTCTCGAGCATCCGCGCGAGCCGGTTGTAGTGCTCGATCATCATCACGGCGTTGGGGATTGTGACCGCGTTCTCCTTCACCTGCGCGCCGCGGACGAGGTTCGCTCCGTTATCGTCGAAGATGATGCCCGTTCCGCCGCCTTTGCCTCCATCGCGGCTCGGCGTAATGATGGCGGCAACGTGCTCTTCGGTCATCATCTTCAGGGCGGCTGCGCGCAGCGCGGTCAGGCGTGCCCGGTCGGCGATCAATTGCTGAATGTTTGGCGCGCCCGGTCGGCCTTCTCCTGTTGGATAGGTCTCCATCTCGGCCAACTCTTCGGTGGTGTAGCGGTGAAAGAGCGGCTCAGTGATGTCGGGCGTCGGGCGCATCGCACCCAGCAGAACGATCTTCCCTGAAAGCTTGCCCTTGTATTGGTCGAGGTCCTTCACGTCCTTCAGCTCGATGTAAACGGCCTCGCCAGTCACAGGTCCATTGGTCGCAGGAGACCACGGCGCTGCTTGCATCCACAGCGGTTCCGGGTCAGGCGACACGATCCGCGCCCAGGTGTTGATCTGCTGCCAACCCATGCCGAAGTCGCCCCAATCCTCCAGGTGAGCGTTCTCGAGGCCGATCTTCGTCAGCGTATCGCGCGTCCACGCATTGGCCTTCGCCATGTTCGGCGACCCTGTCAGCCGGGGTCCAATCCCGTCCGCCAACGCGCCGCCGAATTCCATCACATGCGAGTGCTTGAATCCCTCTTCGCGAATTCGCTCATACATCGTCAAATCGATGTTCTCGGTGGCCGGCTGCGGTCCGTAATACGGAGGTGTCTCGGCCACGGTTTCCTTCGACTTCTTGTCAGCGGCGTGGAGAGAAAGGGCAGGAACGACGAGGGTCGCGATAGCTACCATACGGCAGCAGCGCTCAAAGGCACGAACAAACGACATAGACAATGGACCTCCGGAAATTGTGCTAGGGCGAAGAATAGCAGAAGCGTCCGGAGGCAGTTTTTATTGCGAAATAGCTTTACTGCGGTCTTTTCAACCAGTTGGCCAAAGAGCAGAGGCTAGCTTCGGCGAAGCTGCCGCCGCACCCACAGCGTGCCGAGGTAACCCAGCGCCACCACGAGCACCAGCAACCCTACGGGCAACCCGACACGCTGGTAGGTCAGCGCGAAGTCCACTGCGTGGTGGGTTACGGTGTTGTAGAAAAGTATGGCGAAGATGGCGCAGAAGGTCGCTGCAAAGAACGCCGCGAACCCTAGAGCAAAGCTCATCAGAAGACTGGTAAACCAGCCAAGGTCGCCCAGTGGAACACCGAAAAGGTAGCCCGCACCCATGGTACGGGGAGTTGTCGAGCCTTGGCTCTGCGATGCTTGCGTCATACCAGTAGAATACTGCTTTATGACAGACGGCGTTCAGAACGGTTTGGTCGGGTTGGTTCAGGCGGCGCAGGTGATCCGCGAGGCGGCTGTGCGTCAGGCTCCCAACGGCGTCCACTATGCAGCATTCGGCGACAACACGCTCGATGACAAAGACCTCGAGCGTATGGTGCAGGCCGTTCCCGTTGGGATTGCGGGCGCGCTCAGCCGCAAGACTTACTATTTCGTCCCCCTTGCGCTCAGCGAATCCCGCGGCAGCGAAGCCACGGTCGTCGCCCCCGCCTACACTGCCGAGATCGCCGACCAGGCCATCTGCCATCGCAACGTCACGCTGGGAGAAACCGACGGCGTCTTCATCTCTACGCGCCTTCTCGGTGACCGCTTCGCCCTGGCGTTCGAGTTCTTCATCAACGTGGGCCATGCCTTCGTCGACGCCGTCGGAGTTCCTGAGGCATTTAACCAACTCGTCTGGGCACAGGCGCTGGCGGACGTTCGTGGCGAAACCAGCCAGGACGCCTGGGAGAGCCGCAGCCTGGCGCTGACCACCAACGGAAGAGCGGAAAAAATCGATGGCAAACCCGTCGTCGACGAAAAGGCGAAGAACAGCTTCCTCGAGTCCGCCTTCTCCGACTCGGTCGCGATCTATCAGCTCTCGTTATCGGTAGACTTCGACTACTCCGAGCTTCGTGAACGCGAGTACCCGCTGCTCGCCCCGCAGGCCCTGGCCGAGCGACTTCGTCTGGTGACTAAGCTCTTCCCGCCCAATCCCACTTACGAGTTTTCCATCCGCTACCGTCGCCGCGCTTGAACTTATTTAGAAACTGATAGAACCAATAAAAAACCGGAGCAGGAAGTAAGCCGCGGTGATCCCATGAGACCGAATGACTAACAACTTATCTAAATGAACTGCAACATTAGATTTTGAGTTCATCGGAGATGACGATGCCTGCAATTCGAAAATGTACACAGTGTGGCCAGAAAAATCGTGTTGGCGCAAAGCACCTCGCGGACACAGGCCGTTGCGGCGCATGCAAGGCCCCGCTGCCTCCGATCGATGAACCCCTGCAAGCGGACGACGAACTGTTCGACGAGGTTATTCGAGGTTCGGAAGTTCCGGTTCTTGTCGATTTCTGGGCTGAGTGGTGCGGACCCTGCAGGGCTGCGGCGCCAGAGGTTGCGCGCACAGCCGACGACATGGCCGGCCATGCCATCGTCCTCAAGGTCGATACGGACAAGCATCAGCAACTGGCGGCTCGATTCAACATTCGAGGAATTCCAAACTTCGCTGTTTTCTCTGGCGGCAAACTTGTCAGCCAGCAGGCCGGAGTCGTCGGTCACACGGTGATGGAAAGCTGGTTGAGATCGGCCGCGTCCGCTCCATCCGTCTGAGTGGTCTGCGACAGCATCAAATCGCATTTCTCAACTTCAATGAGTATGTATTCCGAGCGATCCGAGCAAGCCGAAGGTCTGGAGCAGCCACACAATCACAGCGATGATGACGACGACGCGGATGATCTGTTTGATCGTGCCGTCCATGGGGATCAACCCGATCAGGTACAGCAGCAGGCCAACAACAATCAATGTCACGATAACAGTGATGAGCACGGGAGTGAGCATAAGTTCGTATCCTCTTTTTTCTGAACGTCTGGCTATTGTGATGCGAGATTTCTACCTCGCGCCTAGAAGAAGGAACTCATTCCTGAATAAATTGTGCACGATAGGACGATGCAAGCCGCTTTGAAACCAGATTGACGATGACACATGATGTCGCGCTATCCGGTGATCACACCCATTGCGAAGACTGCACATAGGATCGCGCTCACATCCTCGAGCAGCGCCACGGGCCAGTCCTTGCATCCCAATCGCTGCACGATCTCTCGCCTGATCAAGAACCCGCCAAATGTGCCCACAGCTGCTCCGAGAACGCTGAGAATGACGGCCTCGACTCCTGATCCATCCAGGCCAGCCGCGGCAATCGCGCCGATCAATCCGCCAAACGCCAGCCTTGCTATCAGTAATGCCGGGGCGGTTCGAGCAGGCGTCTTTGGCAGCTTGTCCCCAATGAGTTCGCCGAGCGCCAACACGGTAAATACGATCGCGGTCACCAGCTTCGCAGTCCAGGAGGCCCACGTTCCATCTACCGACAGAGATCCGCCATAGGCAAACCAGCAGAGTACCGCCATCGGCGTGAAGGTCCGCATTCCCGTCACGAGGCCGAGCAAAGGGATCGCTATCAGCCACGTCATCATCTGCAGCGCCATCGCTTGTCCCCCCTTTGCTGTTCGCTTCCGCTAGAAGCGGGAGCCTTTCGTATTGCGCGGGCTGATCCTCATGTAACAACTCTGAAGCCCAACCCGGCACGTTGCTCTCTTCGTTGAGCGCAAGTTTACGTGCGAACAAGATATACCACGCAGCCGCAGAGATGGGATGCCTTTGACAAGGGTCTGCACCATACGCCACACCTAGTGGCCGCGTTTCGCGCACTGGGAGTAGGAGCAGCTTTTATGATCGTCAATAGCTTTGGCTTCTTAGGTGTTACGGAGCCAGCCATATAACGGGAAGTTTTCTGCCATCTCCCGCACCTGGCCGCGAATCTGTTGCAGCTTTGCAGCGTCCGTCCGGTGATCCAGAGCCTGTGCGATCCACCCAGCAATGACGCGCATTTCGGGCTCCTTCATGCCACGCGTGGTTAGTGCCGGTGTGCCGATGCGTATCCCGCTCGGCTTCATGGGAGGATTGGTGTCATACGGAATTGCATTCTTGTTTACTGTGATTCCGGCCTCGCCAAGCGCGGACTCTGCTTCAGAGCCGAACATTCCCTTTTGGAACACGTCGACTAGCATCAGATGCGTGTCTGTTCCCCCGGAGATGATGCGATATCCCTCCGCTGCGATCGCCTCGGCAAGTACCTTCGCGTTGGTGACGACCTGCTGCGCGTAGGCTGCAAACTCCGGTGCCAGAGCCTCTTTGAAGGCCACTGCCTTGGCTGCGACTACATGAATTAAAGGGCCGCCCTGCTGGCCGGGGAAGACGCTGCGATCGATGCCGGCGGCGAACTCCTGCTGGCAGAGGATCATGCCGCTACGCGGTCCACGCAGGGTTTTGTGGGTGGTCGTTGTGACTACGTGTGCGTGCGGAACTGGGGATGGATGCACTCCGCCAGCGACGAGGCCGGCGAAGTGGGCCATATCGATCATGAGATAGGCTCCGACTTTGTCGGCGATGGCGCGCATGCGTTTGAAGTCGAACTGGCGCGGATAGGCGCTGCCGCCGCCTACGATGACCTTCGGCTTCTCGCCTACGGCTGTGGCTTCGAGCTCGTCGTAGTCAATGGTTTCAGTGTCTTTGCGTACCTGATAACCGACGATGCGGTAGAGCTTGCCGGAGAAGTTGAGTTTGTGCCCGTGGGTGAGGTGTCCGCCGTGGGCTAGATCGAGGCCTAGAATGCAGTCTCCTGGGGTCAGGAGCGTCATGTAGGCGGCGGCGTTTGCCTGGGAGCCGGAGTGGGGCTGGACGTTGGCGTGGTCGGCACCGAAGAGCTGCTTGGCGCGGGTTCGGGCGAGGTTTTCGACGACGTCAGCGTACTCGCAGCCGCCGTAGTAGCGCTTGCCGGGGTAGCCCTCGGCGTATTTGTTGGTGAATACAGTGCCTGCGGCTTCGAGGACGGCGCGGCTGACGAAGTTTTCCGAGGCGATCATCTCCAGGCCTTCGTGCTGGCGGGTGACTTCGTTTTCAATCTGCGCGGCGATCTCGGGGTCGGCCGTGGCGAGGGGTGCATTCAAATCGATGGGCATGAGGCTATTTTATGTCACTGAATTTGACATAAAAAATTGGCGTGGCTGGGTGGGTAGGTTTTCTGGAATTTGCCTGTGTTTTTGAGGGGGTTTTGGAAAAAATGGTTGTTTGGGTGTGGTGTTTTTGTGGTGAATTTGTGGTGGGATGCGTGGCAAAGGTGGACGAGAAACTGCCGTCGCACGAGATCCGAAAAATAGGACAGGGATTTTGACTTTATTTTTGATTGGGGGTACGGGCGGGCATCCCGAAGGCCTTGCAGTGGCTCTTACTAGACAGGTAGACAGGGCTTTTGGAAAGGATTTCCTATGGAAACCTCTTATCTCTTGATTGCGTTTTTGATGATGATCGCTCTTCCGTTTCTTATTTCGAAACTGGGCTCCGCTGGCCGGGACGACGCGTTCCATTTGGAAGCAAGGAACTCTAAGTGGCGTTAGCCGTTTGGGCTGGAGGCTGTTTGGCGAGGCGTTTGAACGAGTTGTAGATGAAGGAGCCGAGGTACCAGCCGTCAATGTATTTGTAAGGGGTTTCGCCGGTGGTGTAGTGACCGCAGGGAAGGACCTTCGAGACGTAGTCGACGTGGTGAAGGTCGAAGTTCTTGAGCACGTCGAGGGAGAACTCAGGCAGGAAGGTGAGATCGTAGGTGGCGTGGACTACGAGGTTGCGCTTGGGGCTGGCTGCGAAGCGCTGCATATAGGACATAGGGCTGATCGTGCTGAAGATCTGGCGAACTTGGTCGTGGGTCAGGCCAGCCTGTTCGAAGGCTTCGCGGACGTGGCGAGTGCTTTGGCCGGTCCAGACGACGTCGCCGCACCAGGTGGAGGCGTGGTTGAAGGCGCAGACCTTTAGGCGGGTGTCGAAGGCTGCGGCGATAAAGGCGTAACAACTTCCGAGGCTGGTTCCGAGGACGCCGAACTGTTCGTAGCCCTGGGCTTCGAGCCAGTCGATGCAACTGCGAATGTCGACGACGGCCTGGCGGCAGGCCTCGATGGTGCGGCCTACGTTGGCGCTGATGGCGTAGTCGGAGCGCTCGATTTCGGCGGGGCGGCGGATGTCGTGGTAGGGCTTGGAGAGACGAAGGCAGGAGATGCCGAAGCTGTTGAAGAGGGTGCAGAGGGCGTTGTGGCTGAAGGCGTCGGCGTTCCACTGAGGCATGACGATCATGGCCTGTTTGGGTTTGCCTTTTTGGGTTTCAGGGTCGGCGGGGTACCAGCGAGCGTTGGCGATGTCGTTTTCCGGGTAGCGGGTGCGGATGGGCGAGGTAAAGCGGAGGAACTCGGCCTCTTCCAATTCGCCGGTCTCGGCCTGACGGCGGAGCTCGGCGTCCTCCTGGAGGGTTTCGGGACGGACGTTGGTGGGGAAGAGCTGGGGGTGGCGTTTTTCGAGGCGGAAGTCAGTGGGCGTTTGGTAGCCGAAGAATTCTTCGGCGCGGGCGAGGATGTCGTCGTTGATGGCGATCAGGCGGTCAAAGTCGCTCAATGGTGCGTCCGACGGGGGTGCGTCCGACGAGGGTGCGTCCGACGGGGTCTGAGCGGCTGCGGCGAGGGGGCTGAAGTCTTCGAGCCAGTCGAAGCCCCACTCGAGGGGGCGGACGATGCGGTTGGTGTCGCGGGTAGTTAGGGCTGTCTCCCAGGAGAACATCCACTTCGCGTAGAGCCTTTTGAGCATCTATTCAGTTTAGCAAGGGCATCGAGGTGCAGGGTGTGATGGAGCGTCTTCCGCTCAGTTGCTGAAATAGCGCCAGGCTGCACGTGTGGTTTATCAAATTGGGTCATTTTCTCTCTTTTGGAAATTGTTTTGATCGCGAACGCATCCAATCCAGGAGAAAGTGGAAAAGTTTTTCCCTTTTGGGGTTGGGGACGGGGCTAGAGATGCATCCGAGGGAAGCAGATTTTAGATCTTGCAGCATTGAAAGCATGGAGGATCGCGGTTTTTGTGAGATATCGGCACCCAACGGTACCCAACGTGCAACTATGCAAGATGTAGCACATATTTGACACTAATTGACGAAATAAAAGGGGCAGATTATGGCAATGACAACACTTTTTACATGCCTTTGCGGGGTCCAGAAGAAGACAAGCAACCATTGGGTTCTTGCCAAACAGACGTCGCGTGGGATCACTTTTATGCCGTGGGACATTAATCTCGCAATGAGCAGTGACATCGTAGTTCTTTGCGGTGAAGGTTGCGCAGCAGCTTTGCTAAGCCGCTCGCTGGGTGACTGGAAGAAACCAGTCGCAAGCGTGACCGAAGACGAAGCCGAGCTTGTAGCGGCTTAGACGTTAGTTCCCAAGCGAGGAGACGAGGGGCTGATTTTCCGACGCCCCGGTATGGCTAGAGCAGAATCAAAGTCGGTGTACGCTGCCGGCTGTGAGAAAGAACAAAAGCGAAATACAGGGATCCTTCACTTCGCTCAGGATGACGACTTCAAAAAGTAAGTCAGGGGTACGCTCATCTTGAATTTGCCTTAGCTGTGCTCAACGAGTTTTTTCATTGCAAGACTCTCTGGCGTGTTAAGTTTCGCCAGTTCCTGTGTCACAGCGGTTCGATCTCTCTGGTTTCGGTTCTGACTGACCTTCCATTTTCCTTCGAGGCGACGGATGGGCATCTCCAGTCCGACGATGCCCTTCATCTGCTGTTTGATGAAGTCTTCAGGGGCATCACTGACCTTCCATGGATTTGCCGAGCCGGCCTCGTGGGTGTTGGTTAGTTTTTCCAAGTGCGCTCTTAGCCGGACCGGGTCTTCGATGACCTTCAGCGGGCCGTAGGCGTGCACGACTACGTAGTTCCAGGTGGGAACCTCTTTGCCGTCTTCCTTCGTTCCGGGATACCACGAGGCGGAGATGTAGTGATGATGGCCGGCGAAGATAGCGAGCGCGTCGATGGATGGTGTGAGGTCGCGCCATTGCTGGTTCGCTCGTGAGATGTGGGCCTTCAGGATGCCGAACTCTGAACCATCCTGCTCGAGGACCATGGGGATGTGAGAGGCGAAGAGGCCAGAGGCTCCCATCGTGACCAACGATGCGAAGGGCTGAGAGGTGATCAGCTCGTGCATGACCGGGACGCGCTTCTCTTCGTTCAGCTTGGGGATGTACATCTGCTGCCCTCTGTTGACAGCGTAAATGAATGAGGAGGCCGCGCGGGATGTTGCTACCCGGCAGGCGCGTTGACGGAGTGAAGAATGCGGTTCGCGCGTGGCGCGAATGCCCACCTTAGCCGCAAAAAACGCGGCGAAGATGGGGCACCCGGATTTGTGGTGGTTCAAGGGTTTGTGATTTGGATTTTGTTGGGTTCGTTCAGGGAGCAGTGGCGATAGCTGGACCATTGCCAGTCTTCGGGATTTGTTACGAGACCTCTTGTGATTGGGTTGCGGTGCATGTATTTCAACTTTTCTACTCGCTTGTTGTGAGTGAAGAAGTTGAAGTCGTAGTAGCGGGTGGTCCAAAGGGCCGCTGCGAGGAATGTTTGGAGATGGAGAGCTTGAGGGACTGGATGGCTGTTGCCAATGGCTTCGTTTCGGGTTCGCTTAGGAGAAGGTGGACGTGCTCGGGCATGACGACGTAGCCGAGGAGTTCGAAGTTGTATTTCTTGTGGGTGGATTCGATGGATTGTTCGACTAGGTCGCGGGCGGAGGGTGTCGAGAGGTAGGGTTCGCGGCGGAAGCAACTGAAGGTGACGAAGTGATCGTCAGCTTCGTTCTGGTATCGCTTTAACCCGAGGGGCATGGGTGAATTTTAAACTCTCGGGTTCGCGCGTGGCGCGAATGCCCACCTTAGCCGCAAAAAGCGCGGCGAAGATGGGGCACCCGGCTTTTGTTTGGGT
>Ga0209624_10000681_pt1 | contig 29603 bp, 23 predicted proteins | sample JacPinW_OM2H0_O1_FD_188565 | JGI IMG/M metagenome (GOLD analysis project Ga0209624, IMG submission 188565) | Forest soil microbial communities from Algoma, Ontario, Canada - Jack Pine, Ontario site 1_JW_OM2H0_O1 (SPAdes) (version 2) | ecosystem: Environmental > Terrestrial > Soil > Boreal...
CGAAACACGCAGGCCTACGATCGTTCCGCCCAGTCTTGTCAAGCGAGTGCGATGCGCGAGAGCCCGGAGACCTTCGCCGCTACCAGCCTGAGGCAACGCGCCAATGCCTGACCGGCGATCCGAAGATCGGAGGTTCCAATGGCGTTAAGCTCGGAGCGCGAACTTCTAGAAACACCTTACCTTACATACTTCGAACGTGACCAAACGGGATCATTGATCTCGGCGCTGGACTGTCGCTCCTCAGTTCCTCAATGTTTTGCCTGTCTTCAGGGTGAACTGAATTCTTTCTTGCGTTTTCTTTTCGCCGCAGAGGGATTTGAAGCCTTCGCGCTCCAAGTCGAGGATGTACTGCTCGCTTACTGGGGTGCCGGGAGTGACGTTTCCGCCGCAGAGGACTTCGGCGATCTTGCCGCCCAGTTTCACTTCATAGTCGGTGATGAAGTCGCCTTGGCGCATGAGGTGGACCCCCATCTTAAGCGCGGCCAGAAGGCTTTCGCCGGGCGCGGGGATATCGGTGCGCGGCACCGGTGGTTCGTATCCTGCTCGTGCAAGTTCGAGGGCCCGCGCCTTGGCGTCCGAGAGGACGCGCTCGCGGTTCATGGTGATACGGTCGGAGTCGGCGAGGAAGCCGAGGCCGCGCGCTTCCTGCGCCGAGGTGGCAACCTTGGCGGTGGCGATGGCTTCGAAAGCTTTCTTGATCGCTTCCATCATTTCGACGGAACCGGCGAGAGCTTGACCGGAAACTGTTCCGCGAGACGCTGCTGCACTGTCGACAGCGCGCAACAGCATCTCCTTGCAGCCTCCGCCGCCGGGCAGCAAACCCACTCCGACCTCGACCAGGCCGGTGTAGAGTTCGGCGTGCGGCTGGCGCGCAGCGGCGTGCAATGAGATTTCGGTGCCTCCGCCCAGGCATAGGCCGAAGGGCGCGGATATGACCGGCTTGGGCGAGAACTTGATCGCCTGCGTCATCCCCTGGAATTGGCGGATCGCGAGGTCAACGTCGTCCCACTCTTCTTCCTGCACGCTCATGAGCAGCAGCATCAGGTTGGCGCCTACGGAAAAATTCGTGGCATCGTTGGTGATGACGAAGGCGTCGAAGTTGTCGCCGGGACCGCCGGGCTTCAACGATTGAAGAATCAAACCAACAATGTCAGCGCCCAAGGAGTTCATCTTGCTGTGGAACTCGATGCAAGCAACGCCGTTGCCGAGATCCACCAACGAGGCTCCGGAATTCTTCTTCACGACGCCGTTGGATTTCTTCGCGACGGCGACCGACCACACCCCGGCCGGGACTTCGACCGGTTTCCAGTGGCTGCCGGCTAGGTCCCAGTACTTACGGCCTGACAGAGTCTTCGGGTCATCGGAATACCAGGATTTTTGTCCCGCCGCCAACAACTTTTCGACATTGGCCGCGACCGGCTTGCCTTCTTTCTTCAGGCGAGCAACTGTGGTTTCGACCCCGGCTGCGTCCCACAGTTCGAATGGGCCAAGTTCCCAGTTGAAGCCGAGGCGCATGGCGCGATCGATTTCAACGACGGAGTCGGAGATTTCAGGCACACGGTTGGCGGAGTAGGTCCACAGATCGGAGAGTGCAGCCCAAAGAAATGCTCCCGGTCTGTCGTTCTTTTGCGGAGCGCTGCCCTCCATGCCGAGCAGGGTGCGCAGGCGAGTGCCCGTGTCCTCGATGTTTTTCGCCATGTCGAGCGCGGGAAATCTCGGCCTTTGGCGGGGATGGTATTCCAGGGTCTTCCAGTCCAGCGCCAACCGTTCGTCTGCTTTGCCGGACTCGGCTGGCGAGCCAGATTCGGCGGACGCGAGAGTCGCCGCTATATTTTTCTTGTAGAAGCCGCCTTTGGTCTTGTCGCCCAGCCATTTGCGCTCCACCATCTGCTGATAGAAGTGGGGAAGTTTGAGATCACTGCGCTCGTCGAGAGCGGCCGGCGAGGCGCCCGCATCCACACCGGCATGGTTGGTCATATTGCGGACTACGTGACCGAGTATGTCGAGCCCGACCAGATCAATGGTGCGGAACGTGGCTGACTTGGGCCATCCCACAGCTTGTCCGGTGAGGGCGTCTACTTCCTCAATCGTCAATCCCATTTCCTGCATCAAGCGCATGACATTCAAAACCGAGAACGTGCCGATGCGATTGCCAATAAAGTTGGGCGTATCTTTGGCGATCACGACACCCTTGCCCAGCAGGACGTCGCAGAAGTCAGCGACGGCGTCGATCGCGGCCCGGTCCGCCTGCGGAGTGGGAATGATTTCCAGCAAGCGCATGTAGCGCGGCGGATTAAAGAAGTGTGTGCCAAACCAGGAGCGGCGGAAATCGTCGGAAAATCCTTCCGCAATTTTCCCAACCGGCAGTCCGCTCGTGTTGGTGGTGATCACCGTCCCCGGCTTGCGCACGGCTTCCACTCTCCTCAACAAGGATCGCTTAATCTCGAGATTTTCGACTACCGCTTCGATGATCCAATCGACGTCGGCGAGTTTCTTAATGTCATCTTCGAAATTGCCTACCGTGACAAAGCGGGCAAGTGACGGTCCCATGAACGCCGCTGGCTTGGATTTCCTGGCGGCCTCGAGTCCGGCAGCGGCAATCTGGTTTCGCCGCGGGCCGTCGGCGTCCGGAGGGACAATATCTAACAGATAACTGGGTACGCCGGCATTGGCAAAGTGCGCGGCGATACGGCAGCCCATCGTACCGGCGCCAAGAATCGCGACTTTATTGATGCGCTTCATAATCGGGCCTCGAGATGAAAACATGCAGGACAAATTGGAGAATGGTGGAGTTGCAACTTTAGAAGCCTGGCAATGATGAACGATGGCATGGGGCTGGTCCCCGGCGGGGGGACTTGTGAACTAGCAATGGTAATCGCTGGAAGGTCAATTTATCCACGGGAGCGTAAAACCCCGCACCTCGGGGAAAAAGCGGAGTAGCGGCGGCGTCCCGCTGGTCATCGCGAGAACCCGTCCCGACCCGACATCCTGTATTCGCGTTCTTGCTCACATCCCGGCGTGGGCTTCGATATACTCCAACGCCCGGCGCGCCATTTGTTTTTCGCCCCCATAGGCTAATAGCTGAGCCGCGTCCGACAGGAGCAGCCACTTTGCTCGTCCGACTTCGACGCGCATCTCCTCAGCGATATCGTCGATCTCGCCCGACTCATAGCGCAACAGATAAAAACTGACAAGCTTGAAGACGCGCTGCCCATCGCCCCAGGTTCGCACGTATACATATTTGATGTCGCCGAGTTTGGCGATGGGAGCCGCGATGATTCCGGTTTCCTCTCGAACTTCGCGCAGGGCCGCGTCGAGCGCCTTTTCGCCGGGATCGATCAGACCTTTGGGGAGGCACAAAACTGCCTTGGTTTTGGAGCGAACGGATCTTCTCCCGGGGTCGGAGACCGCTTTCGCCGCCACGGGCAACTCAATCGCCGCCATCCACCAAACGCTGTCTTGCTTGCGGACGACCACGCCGCCGGCCGAAATCTCGCGCATCATACTGTCCGCAACTTAGCAGGTCTACAGGACTTTCGTCACGCGCCTGCTGTCCCCATGGTAACTGTTACCAGCCGCTAAGGGCTCCCCAAGGTAATCCCCCGTGGGCACCGTTGTGCTCTTACAACCTTCGGACAATTGTGGCATCTTACATGCTAGGTAAGGGTTTTAGGATTCGGGTTGAGCGGGCCGGAAACGCGGAGTTTGTCGTGAATGGTCTGGGAAAGATTATTCGGTCAGTACAAGCCCTCGGGCGGGAACTCTCCCGCCAGGCTAGCCCGATTCTACCCTCCCGGGTTCCAGCCATTGGAGTCGCTTTGGGCGGAGGTTTTGCCCGCGGCATCGCCCACGTTGGAGTTCTGAAGGTCCTCGAACAAGAAGGCATTCCGGTTCGCGTTGTCGCCGGCACGAGCGTAGGCGCGCTGATCGGGGCGGCTTATTGCAGCGGTGTTTCGCTCCAGGAATTGGAAGACATGGCGGCCAGCGTCCGCTTCAACAACTTTGCCCGCTGGACGCTCTCGCGGTGCGGATTCGCCTCCAACGATCGCATGATTTCATTTCTGACTCGCATCTTGAAGGTGAAGACTTTCGAGGAGCTGCGCATCCCTCTTGGAGTCACCGCCACTGATTTCAATACCGGTGAAGGTGTGGTGTTTCATTCCGGTTCAATTATCGACCCGGTTCGTGCCAGTTGCGCCTATCCTGGAATGTTTCTTCCGGTGCAGATTCGCGGCCGCTACCTGGTGGATGGCATGCTTTCGCACCCAGTGCCCACGCGCCCTCTGCGCGAGATGGGCGCCGAGCGCGTGCTGGCGGTGCATTTGAAAGGTACGTGGACCAACGGCGGGGCCCCGCGGAATTTGTTCGACGTCATCGGACAATCGTTCGCGATAGCGCAGGATGCGATGTCTTGCATCTGGCGCGAAGCTGCCGACCTGGTCATTGAACCCGACGTCGCCGGATTCGCCTACGATGATTTCAAGCGCGCCAAAGACCTGATCCGGGTCGGCGAGGCAGCGATGCGGCAGGCGCTGCCGGAAGTGCGGAGGTGGCTGGCAAGGCCGGAGGAAGCATCGGATCTTACAAACTCTCGTCCCGTGGCGGCGCGCCCGGCGCCCATGTCGGCGGATTGAGAAAAGCAGTTCGCGTCGCGCTCCAAACCCTATCAGCTGGGAATCTTCTAGGACGATCGGTCAACTCTCCCTGCTTCCTCCCGAATTCGCTTCCACGCATTCTCCACGTGCCGCGCTTGCGTATTGGTCTGTCCCACGCTCAATCGTAGCGTGAGCTTGCCCTTCAGTTTGGTGTGGGTTAGATACAAATCGCCGCTGTGGTTCAGCCGTTCCATAATGCCTTGATTCGCGAAATCGCCACCCTTATGCCGGAAACAAACCAGATTCAGCGGCACGGGCGCGGCCAACTCAAAGCGATCGTCGTTCCCCATCCATTCCGCGAACTGCTGCGCCAGTTTCACGTGCTCGCGAATGTGGTGCTGTAGTCCCTCGACGCCGTAGTGCCGAATGACGAACCACAACTTCAAGGATCGGAAGCGGCGCCCGAGTTGGATATGCCAGTCGCGGTAGTCGATGACCGCGCCCGACTCCGTGGCCTGATTGCGCAGGTACTCCGGCAGAATGCTCAACGTCTGAATCAGCGACTTCCGATCTGCGACCCAGAAGCAGTTGCAGTCGAAGTTGGTGAACATCCATTTATGCGGATTGAAGTTATAGCTGTCGGCGAGTTCGACTCCGCTTTGCAGGTGGCGGAATTCAGGGCAGAGCATCGCCGTGCCCGACATGGCGGCGTCCACGTGCAGCCAAAGATTGTGCCGGCGGCAGATCTTGCCGATCGCGGCTATCGGATCCATCGCGTTCGAAGAGGTCGTGCCGATCGTAGCGCACACAAAAAACGGAGTGAGCCCGGCGTGTTGATCGGCGTCCACTTGGCGTGCCAGGGCATCGGGCTGCATGGCGAGATTCTGGTCAACTTCGATCCGCCGCAGATTCTCTATTCCAATGCCGGCAATCATCGCCGCCTTTTCCAGCGAGGAATGAGTCTCGGTCGAAGCGTAAGCCACCAGGCCTCGCTCGCACCCTTTCTTATTGCTTCGATAGTTGGTCGCATGCTCGCGCGCCGCCAGCAGGGCGCAGAGCGCGGCGCTCGAAGCTGTATCCTGAATGACGCCGCCGCCGGTTCCCGACGACAGGAATTTTTCCGGTAGACCGAGCATTCCGACCAGCCAGTCCATTACGTGCGTTTCCAGTTCGGTGCAGGCCGGGCTGGTCGACCACAGCATTCCCTGCACGCCTAATCCGGAAGACAGTAGATCGCCCAGAATCCCAGGGCCCGATGCATTGCATGGAAAGTAAGCGAAGAAATTCGGCGACTGCCAATGGGTGATGCCGGGCAGAATCAATTGCTCCACATCCTTCAACCAGGCCGAAAACGGCTCGCCCTGCGCCGGAGGATTCGCCGGAAGCGCGGCGCGAATCTCTCCCGGCTTTACCTGCGACAGCACGGGGAACGACTCGATGCGCTTGTGGTAGTCGGCGATCCAGTCCACCACGGCATGGCCGTGGCGGCGAAATTCGTCGGGCGTCATATGAAAGGATTTTTCGTCGAACAAGTTATTCTCCCGGTCCCGTCACTTCAATCTTCCAAAGTAGACTCGCGTTTTGTAGTCGAAAGTCGCGTGTCCCGCAATGGCATGCGCTTCGAAAATCCGCCGCAGTTCCCGCAGCATGGGCTCGTAGTTCGCATGCTCCGGCCCAGGCGAATACGACGAAGACATCAGCCGGCCCGCGACACCTGCGTAGTCGAACTCCTGCTGCATCTTGAACACCCGCTCTTGAAACGGTGCCGGATTGAAGAACTCATGTACCGCGCCGGTGGTCCGCTCCTGCCGCACGTCTTGGTAATCCGTGGCCCAGGTCAGTAGCAGTTGCTCATAATCGCGCAGAAACGCAGTGGTATCGGTGAGCCGCTCGTTCCACAGCAGCACGAGCCACCCCCCGGGCCTCAGAATGCGCACAAATTCGCGCCGAGCCCGCTCGCGATCAAACCAATGCGCGGCCTGTGCCGCAGTCACGAAATCCACCGTGTTATCCGGCAACCCGCTTTCTTCAGCCGTTCCCGCCACGCTGGTAAACTTCGGAAGCGCTCTCAGCAGCCGCTCGCCTGCCTGGCGCATTTCGGGGTTGGGCTCGACGCCGAAAACGGAATTCCCATTTTCCAGCAGCCTACGAGTCCAAATCCCGGTGCCCGAGGCGATGTCGGCGACCACATGATCAGGCGCAAGTCGGCACTCGCGCTGGAGAGCTCTCAACGCGTCCGGAGGATAACCGGGCCGGTAACGCACATAATTTTCTACCCGATCGGAAAAGCGACTGGTAGCGTTCGGAGCAGGCATAAAGGATGCCACCGGGCAGAGCGTTTTCGCCTTGCCAGAAAGCCATTCTAACGGCAGGATAGAGATGTTGTCCCTCCCTGCAGAAGTCGCCGGGTTCGCCAGTCGAAGTTTCGCGGCAGCGAAGAAGATTGCATTCGCCCCGCCCGCAGCCCATTTCAGCGATGCGAGTCGTGATCAAAGTCGGCACCAGCCTCATCGCTCCCGGCGGGCACATCGATATCAACCTCCTGCGCGGAATCGTAGACCAATTCGACCTGTCGAAAAATGAATACCTCGTCGTCACCTCCGGTGCCATTGCTGCCGGAATGTCCGGACTGGCTCTGCAGAAGCGGCCGAGCAATGTTCCGCGCATGCAGGCTTGTGCCGCGGTTGGCCAAAGCAAGCTGATGCACACCTACGAGCGTTTGTTCTTCGGCAAGAAGGTGGTGGCGCAATTGCTGCTGTCGAGCGACGACTTCACTTCGCCCCTGCGCTATCGTAATCTGCAGAACGCGCTTGCGGAGTTACTCGCGCTGGGTGTCGTACCCATCGTGAACGAGAACGACAGTGTCTCGGTGCGCGAGTTGGAAGGCGCCTTTGGCGACAACGATGAGTTGAGTTCGCTGTTGGCGACCGCCGTCAAGGCGGACTGGCTGCTGCTGCTGACCAATGTCGATGGATTCCTGGTTCCGAAAGGCGGCCCGAAAGGCGGCAAGAAGCCGCGTCTGCAGCGGGTGATTCGCAAGCTCACTCCCGCTCTCGAGGCCCAATGCAAGGGCAAGAGTTCGCTGGGCCGCGGGGGCATGCTTTCGAAACTCCGCGCCGCCAAACTGGCGAGCGAGGGCGGAGTTCACGTGGCGATCGTGAATGGGAGGCATCCCAAGGCGATTATGCTTGGCATCGAACGAAAAATCGGAACCTATTTTCCGTCGCACAAGGTTCAGTAGACAAGCCCATGGCTGCTGCTCCGATCCCCGACTCCTCGACGCAACAAAGATTGCTGCGGGCACGAGCCGCGTCCGCCAAGCTGGCGTTGCTGTCCACGGAGGCAAAAGACGCGCTGTTGCTGGCGATTGCGGATGCGATCGAAGCCAACGAGAAAAGCATCCTGGATGCGAACCGGGAGGACGTGGAGGATTCCGCTCTCGAAGGCGCCATGCGCGACCGCCTGGCGCTGACTTCTTCGCGGATCAAAGACATGGCGCGCGGGGTGCGCGAGGTGGCGATTTTGCCCGATCCAATCGGCGACACCATGGCGGAATGGACCAAGTCAAATGGGCTGCGCATCCGCAAAGTGCGTGTGCCGCTGGGGGTGATAGGGATCATTTACGAGTCGCGGCCGAACGTGACCGTCGATACCGCGGTGCTGGCGCTCAAGACCGGTAACGCCATCGTTCTCCGCGGCGGCCGAGAAGCCATGCGGAGCAGCCAGCGCCTGGTTGAGATTATGACTGCGATTCCTGGCTTGCCCGAGGGGGCCATCGAACTGCTCGATTCGAGCACGCGGCAGACGGTGCATGAGTTGATTACAGCCCGCGGCTTGGTTGACGTCATCATTCCGCGCGGCGGCGCCGGGCTCATCACATTCGTCACCGAAAATTCCGCGGTGCCGGTGATCGAGACTGGAGCAGGGAATTGCCACATCTTCGTGGACGAGACGGCCGATTTCGATATGGCGGACCGCATCGTCATCAACGCCAAGACGCATCGTCCGTCCGTTTGCAATGCCGCCGAAAAGTTGCTGGTGCATGAACGCATCGCTTCTGAATATGTGCCCCGCATCGTCAAGAAGCTCATTGAAGTCGGTGTCGAAGTGCGTGGCGATGGAAAAGCTCGCAGCCTGGCTGGCGGATTGCAAGTTGCGTCCGCGGCCGAGCAAGACTGGTTCGAGGAGTATCTGCGGCTGTGCATGGCTGTGGCTGTGGTCGCCAATGTCGAGGACGCAATCGGACACATTAACCGCTATTCCACCAAGCACAGCGACGCCATCGTCACGCGTGACGAGGCGAACGCCCGCAAGTTCCTGCGCGGCGTGGATTCGGCTGCCGTGTACTGGAATGCATCCACTCGCTTCACCGACGGCGCTGAATTCGGTTTCGGTGCCGAGATGGGCATCAGCACGCAGAAATTGCACTGCCGCGGTCCCTTTGCTCTGGCGGAGTTGACTTCGTCGAAATATGAAATTATCGGAACGGGACAGATAAGGTAGTTGCTCGGCGGGGTCGGTGTTTCTTGGGCGAGAAACCCGTAAGCTCATGGTCGCGCTTTTGGTTTACGGCGCTGCAGCCACTGCCGCGCCTCGCCCGCCTGATGTTTCGAGGGTTGGCTGCGCGATTCATACGGGTTGGGCGTGTGAAGCCCAGCTACCTATGTTACCTTACTACCTTTCACCGCAGGAGCTTGATGAAACTTTTTTCATCCGCCATTCTGTTTTTCGCACTATTTCTTTCTGCATCGTCTCCGACAGCGGGCGGCAACCCTGCCGCTCCTGCCCTTTTCGGTTTTCGCGATGCGGCTGCGGAGCAGAGCACGGAATCGCGCTTCCTGGCGGTTCCGGATTCCAGGCTCGCGGAAGAGCACCTGCGCATCCTGACCAAGGATCCGCACATGGCGGGAACCATTGAGGACCGGGCGACCGCCGACTATGTCGCGCAGAAATTCCGCAGCGCCGGTCTAGACACTCAAATCGTCGAGTACAAAGTCTGGATGAATTATCCCGCGGAAATCAGAGTTGATATGACCGCGCCTGCCGGAATCGAAATGCATGGTCCGACGCGCGAGCGGGTCGACGGCGATCCCTATCAGGATGATCCTCGCGTGGTGATGCCGTTCAACGGCATGTCGCCCTCCGGCGATGCGGAGGCCGAAGTGGTTTACGCCAACTACGGCACTCCCGAGGACTTTGAAAAGCTCGAAAAGCTGAAGATCGACGTACGCGGCAAAATTGTGCTGGTGCGCTATGGGCAAAATTTTCGCGGCGTCAAAGTTTTCGTCGCGCAGGAACACGGCGCTGCGGGGGTGATCATCTACTCCGATCCCGCGGATGATGGGTGGCGGCGCGGGGATAAATATCCCGAGGGGCCGTGGCGGCCGGACACCGGTGTGCAGCGCGGGTCGGTGGGATACATGTTCGAGTTTCCCGGAGATCCGACCACTCCCGGGGTCGCGTCGGTGCCGTCGCTGCCCGAGTCGCAGCGCATTTCTCCGCAGCAGTCGTCGCAGATGCCCAAGATTCCGGTGACTCCGCTGTCCTATCACGACGCTTGGCCGGTGCTGCAACACCTGGGTGGGCCGGATTCGCCGCGCGAGTGGCAGGGCGCGCTGCCGTTCACCTACCATGTGGGTCCGGGACCGGCGAAGTTGAGAATGCATCTTCGGCAGGATTATCAGTTTCGCACCTTGTGGGACGTTATTGGCCGGGTTCGTGGCAGTGAACTGCCGGAAGAGTGGGTGGTCGCGGGCAACCATCGCGACGCGTGGGTGTACGGCGCGGTCGATCCCAACAGCGGTACAGCGGCCATGCTGGAGGCGGTGCACGGCGTAGGCGACTTGCTGAAATCAGGGTGGAAGCCGAAACGCACTCTGATTTTCGCCAGTTGGGATGGCGAAGAAGAAGGCCTGATGGGCTCGACCGAGTGGGTGGAGCAGCACGAGTCCGAGTTGGCGAATGCGGCGGCCTATTTCAATATGGACGTCGCGGTTTCGGGGCCGAAGTTCGGTGCGTCGGCTGTGCCCAGTCTGAAACAATTTCTGCGCGACGTAACCAAAGTTGTGCCCAGTCCGAAAGGTGGGACCGTTTATGAAGCCTGGCAGAAAGCGGCGTTGGCGGACGCGCCTTCAACGCAGTCTCCTGCCGAGGCGATTGGAGACGGCCGTCGCCTTCCCGTGGCGCAAGTGAAAAGCGACGTCCCGGTCGGGGACCTGGGCAGTGGTTCCGACTACACCGCTTTCTTCCAACATCTGGGGATTCCGTCGAGTGACGTGAGTTCGAGCGGTGCCTACGGTGTCTATCACTCTGCCTTCGACGATTTCGCTTGGTTCAAGAAATTCGGCGATCCGGATTTTGTTTATGTTCAGGAAATGGCCCGCGTCTTTGGACTGGAAGCGGTTCGCATGGCGGATGCCGACGTTTTGCCCTATGACTACGAGGAATACGGAAAAGAGACTACCGCGTATGTCGACGTTGCCCACAAGCGGGCGGAGGATAAATTCGGCGAACACGTGCTTGACTTCGGCGCGGTGAACGCTGCTGCCCGCCATTTTGAGGCCGCTGGCGTGAAGATTCTGGCGAAGCAGAAAAATCCGCCGCAGGATGCCGCGAAGCTGAACCAGGCTTTACGCGGGGCGGAGCGAGCAATGCTGAGCGAGCAGGGACTGCCGCATCGTCCCTGGTTTCGCCATGTGATTTATGCGCCTGGGGAATATACCGGTTACGCGGCGGTTGTGATCCCGGGAGTGAATGAGGCGCTCGACAAGGGCGATAGCGAGCGGGCGCGGCAGCAATTGGCGGCACTTGCGGCCGCGCTGGATCGTGCGGCGAAGGCACTGGACGGATACCGCTAGGATTGAATATTACCAAGGACGTGGACACCGGCAATCCGTTTACGGCGGGCCAATTTCAATATGACTTCCGCTCACGCTCTTGGACAATTCCTGCGTACGCTGCCGGCCTCCGCGGCGGCGACGTTCCTGGCGCTATTTCCGATCGTCGATCCCTTCGGCGGCATTCCTATCTTCTTCACCATGACCTCGTCCTGGACGGCGCGGGAGCGGAACCGGACTGCGTTCAAGACTGGGGTATGGGTCTTCATCATCCTGGTAACCTTCCTTTTCTTTGGCCGCTTTGTGCTCCACTTCTTCGGTATCTCGCTGCCTGTGCTCAAAATTGCCGGCGGATTGATCGTCGCCAACACGGCTTGGGGAATGGTGACCTCGACGGCGCGAATCACGGCAGCAGAGAGTCATGAGGCCGAAAGCAAACAGGACATCTCCCTCACTCCGCTGGCTATGCCGCTGATGTCGGGGCCGGGCGCGATCGGAGTGGTGATGGCGCTCGCGGCCCACGTGGACAACGCGGCGGCGTATCTGGGCATGGTCCTGGGGGTGGCGGCGATTGCGCTCAGCGTTGCCTTGTTCTTCTGCATGGGCGGACCGCTGGTGCGGCGTCTTGGTCCGAGCGCGGTGGGGCGATCAACAAGATCTTCGGCTTCCTGATTCTGGCCATTGCCGTCCAGCTGGTGTGGGACGGCGTTGCAGACTTTGGGAACTAAGCCGGGCCTGAGAATTCCGGAACTTCGCTGCTTTCATGGCCGTATTACGAGCAGGCGCCTTTGCGCCCGGGGGGTGCTTCATGCCCGGAATGTCTGTTGTCCGATTGCATCCGCTTTACACTGCAGTTCTGATGTCTCTGGTCCTGGTCTCGGTGGCTCCGTTGTGCGCGGCCAGCGATTGGAACTATGAAGAGACGCATAGCGATGGCCGCGAGTTTGTTGCGGGGGGCTTCGTACACGTGCGGCTGAGTGTGGGCGATATGCACATCCGGCGCGGGGATTCGAATAAGCTCAGCCTGCGCTATACCATCAAGTCGCGCCAGGAGCGCAACCTCAAAGACGCGCATGTGGACTTCGACGTTCGCGGCAGCGATGCGACGATTGCGTTTCACGCGCCTGCCGGAGCGAAAGTTTGACGTGGAACTCGAGCTGCCGGCAAAGACGAATCTCGACGTGCATGACAAAGTCGGCGACGTGACCGTGGAAGACATTGAGGGCGACAAGGATCTTACGCTCGGCGTCGGCGACATCCGGGTGTCGAACGCAGGCTCAACCTATCGGCTGATCAACGCGAGTACCGGCATCGGCGACGTGAATAGCGATGGTTATGGTGAGACCAGCGGCTGGCTGGGTAAGACGTTAAAGTATCACGGCGAAGGCAAATACGAGCTACGAGCGCACGTGGGAGTGGGCGATATTCGCCTGGAAGGTAACTAGAGTCTCGGCCTAGGCATTCTGTAAATGTTGCTGGCAATGTTCAGCTCCAACATTAAAATCCCCCCGTTGCGCCAAGACGGGAAAGGGTGGGGCACCCTGATTTTGTTCCATCCCAGCAATCAGTCTGGACCGGTTCATCCAGCAATTCCAGAGGTTTGCTCTTGAAGCGTATTTTCCCTCTCCGAACGGTCGGCTGCCGGTAAGGGCAGCGAGAGCGAGATTGTTGTTCCGGTGCGGGTCGACTGAATCCGCATCGCGCCATTGAAATGGCGAACTCGCTCCCGCATTCCCGTGATCCCCACGCCGGAGCGTTGCGCGCGAATGCCATCCAGCTTTTCGGCCGGTATTCCTTTGCCTTGATCTTGCACTTCCAGCCTAACGCCGTCGGCGTCGCGGGATAGGCGAAGGGCTGCGGTCTTGCTGCCGGAATGGCGATGAATGTTGGTCACGCACTCCTGTATGATGCGAAACATCGCTAACTCCATCTCGGTGGGGAGTCGACCGAAGTCCTCGGCAATGTTCAGGTCAACCTTCAGACCGCTACGTTCCATCAGACCCTGCAAATACCAACGAATGGCCTCAGGCAGGCCGTTTTCATCCAATAGCGGAGGATGCAACAGATACGATGTGGTGCGTATCTCTTTGTTCAGTTGCTGAAGCAGGCTCTGGCTGTCGTCGAGAGCTTTGCCGAGCACGGGATTCTTCCTTGCGTGTTGAGTCATGCTGGCCAGGTCCATGCCTAAGGCGGCTATAATTTGCCCGGCGCTATCGTGTAATTCGCGGGCAATGTTACGGCGCTCATCGTCCTGAGTTTGCAGCAGGCGGTTGGAGAGTTCGCGAAGCTGCTCCGACTGTTGCAGAACTTCGGCGTTTCGCAGTTCCAGTTCCTGGGTGCGGTGATGCACTTGCTTTTCGAGTTGGTCGGCCAGGGTTCGCAGCCCCTCTTCGCTCCTGCGCAATTGTTCCTGCACGAGCACTCGCTCCGTGATGTCGCCCGTAATCCCAAGTTGAACGACACTTCCATCCGCCATGCGCAGCGGGGCGGCGTGGGTTTCCATGTGATGGGGCCTGCCGTCCAGGGCCACGATGTCAAATTCCAGCGAACCTTTTTCTCCGCGGCAGATTCTTTCATTGAAGGCACGGAACTTGTCCCGATCATGAGGCGCGATGAGGTCATAAACATTCTTGCCGACGACCTTCTCCGCAGACTCAGCACCAACCATGGCCAGGCCGGGCGGATTCATATGAAGCAAGGTGCCGTCAAACGCCACAAGTTTGACGCATTCCGGAGTGGTCTCAACGATAGCCCGGAAACGTTCCTCGCTTTCGCGTAATGCGCGTTCCGCGCGCTTTCGCTCGGTGATGTCGTGCGCCACCTTCGAAGCCCCCACGATAACCCCCGCCGCATCTCTTACGGGTGAAATCGAAAGAGAAACGTCCAACAACGTTCCGTCTTTGCGTACCCGGACGGTTTCGAAATGATCGACCCGCTCGCCTCGCTTGAGCTGCCCAAGAATCTTGGTCTCCTCGTTGCGGCGATCCGCCGGAATGATCAGGGTGATGTGCTGGCCGATGGCTTCTCTGGCGGTATAACCGAACATCCGTTCCGCAGACTTGTTCCAACTTGTGATAACGCCATCCAGGCTTTTGCTGACAATGGCATCGTCTGAGGAGCCGACGATCGCAGCCAGTAAATTGTTGGCGCGGTCTGCTTGCTTGGCCTGAGTAATATCGATATTTGCTTCCATTATTAATTCTGAGTCTGTTTCCTCGTCGCGCGTCAATGCCCAGCGCGAGAGCACGGTAAGAGTCGTACCATTCTTGCGGGTATGGGTAAGTTCTCCCTGCCAGCGTTTTTCGCGGTGAAAACGGGCAATGATCAAATGCAGCGGCTCCGGGAATTGGGTTTGAAATAACCTGTGGGTGATCTGCCCCAGGATCTCGTCCCGCGTCCAGCCGTAGAGCTCCTCGGCTCCCTTGTTCCAATATGTGATCCGGTCTTCTTTGTCGCGCAGAATGACCGCATTGAAGCTCAGGTCCAGCAATTCAGACTGCCTGGCTAACTCGGCATCTTTATTTCTCTGCTTTCGCTCAGCTTGTTCTCCACGCGCGACGTTCGAGCAGGGTTGGCTTTTTTGTCCTGTGCTTCTTTTTCTCTCCTTGCCTTCAGCAAGTACTCTGTCCATGGTGGGCAGCAACTGGTGTGACAGATCGCTTTTGGCGACGTATCCGCTGGCGTCCACTTCGGCGGCCTGTCTCGCCACCAGTTTTGGATCGTTCTGACTTACGATAACCACTTGGGATTCGGGGAAGTCGCGGCGGATAATTCTGGTTGCCTGGACGCCGTCCATTCGGGGCATGGATATGTCCATGAGCACGAGGTCGGGTCGCGTGCTCTTGACCTTTTCAACCGCTTCGACGCCATCTTTGGCTTCGCCACAGACGAGCCAGTCGGTCCGCGAAGCTAACAGAGACCGGACCCCCCGCAGAATGGCCTCGTGGTCGTCAACGATTAGGATGCGCAGAGAATCCATAGGCCTCCCTCAAAAAACGCTTCTTCCGACGACGTGAGACAGTCGAAAAACACCACATCGTAAATCAGATTCCGAGCCATATGAATACCCTGCGTTCGGCGGATGAGTACAGCAATCACCCGATGGTTTCAGAGCCGCGGCAATGGGAAAGTCTGCGCCGCCCGTCGGTTCACAGCGGCAAGTGCGCTCCTCCGGAACCCTTGGCCGCGTCGGTCGACACGGTGGCGGAAATGGAGACCGACGTAACCGTCGCAGCGGACGTCGGCACAGACGTGGAACGTTGGACGAAGATGGGCTCGACGGGTTCCGAGGCGGTCTCGGCGCGCAAGTCGTTTTTATCACCTTTATCTTTATCTTTATTTTTGCAAACTGGCGCGACCCCAACTTCCTGGGGAGGGCAACTGCGGGCGGGAATCCTGACCTCAACCCGCATGCCAGGGTTACAATTTTCCAGGCGTAATTCGCCACCAAATTCCTTCACCCGTTGTCGCATACCTCCCAAGCCGACGCCGATGCTGTCCGGCCGGCCCTCCATCACACCCGCGCTAATCCCCTTGCCGTCGTCGCGGACGCTGACCATCAAGTCGCCCTCCCGGTGCTTCAGCGCAATCCAGGTGTTGCGCGCCGCCGAATGGCGGAAGACATTGTTCAATGCCTCCTGGACGATGCGAAACATCGCCGTTTCCAATTCCGGGGCAAACCGGGGGAACTGCGGTGGTTGCATATCAAGCGAGGTAGAGATGCCGCTACGCTTGGTGAAACCTTCGAGAAACCAGGCGACGGCGGAACTCAGGCCGACTTCATCGAGCAGAGGAGGATGCAAGAGATGGGAAATGCTGCGGACCTGCAGGAGGGCGCGCTCAAGCATGGCACTGGCGTCCGCGGCGGCCAGTGTTTTCTCTGCGGCAGAAGGCTCCCCTTGAGAAAGAATTCCATCCAAAACCATCTTTGCGGCGCTGAGTTCCTGACCCAAGCCGTCGTGCATGGCGCGTGCGATGCGACGTCGTTCGTTATCCTGCGCGGCAATGAGGCTGTTGGAAAGACGAACGAGTTCGCAATTGAGTCCAATTAGCTGCTGCGCTCTGCGGTGCAATTCCGCAAAAACCGAAACCTTGGCGCGCAGCAATTCAGGAATGATGGGCACGGAAATATAATCCACGGCCCCGGTTTGGTAGCCCTTGAGCCGGTCGAGATCGGATAGGCACACGGCCGAAATAAAGATGATCGCCATCTGCTGGAAGCGGGGATGCTGGTGGATGGTGTCGGCGAGCTCAAAACCATCCATTCCCGGCATGCTTACGTCGGTGAGGACGACGGCAACATCATTTTTCAAGAGCAGTTCGAGTGCTTCGCTGCCGGACTTAGCGGGAATAAGATTTTCGCCCAACTCGGCGAGTATGGCTTCGTAAGTGAGCAGCTTGGCGGGCTGATCGTCTACCATTAGCACGTTTACTTTTTCCTTGGCGCGCATCGTGGGTTCTCCAATCTGCAGTGGTGGCGTCACTCGGATTCGATTAAGAACGTGTCGGTCGGAGCGCTGGGCGGCGTCTTCGGCTTTCAAAACCTTCCGCTTCGTCCCAGTTTGCGATCAGAGGCAGAGCCGAAACGGGGAGCAACACTGACCGCGTTTTATCACGACACGGAGCGGGAAAGCCTTACGGTGTTTGCTGTAGAATGCGTGGATGGCGGCGAGACCGGCGGGACGGGACGATGAGGATAACCCTTGGACGAATGGTACTTTCGGTCCTGCCTGAGGCGTGGACTCCGAGACCCTCCCTTACCTTTTGGTCTCGAATTGTTCTCCGGCTTGCCACCGGGGCAGCCCGAGCGCCGCTGGGCCGGACAGCCGATGGCGGCGGTTCCAACGGGCGGACAGGCTATTCCTATCCGGCGCCCCACCACCCGGCCCGTCGAGGAATCTTCCCACCAGGGATGAAGAGTTCTGCACACATGCTGCACTTATTGGGTGCAAGAAACGCCCGCGCATTGATGTAGCGCTTGCAGCTTTGGCCCGCTAAGTGCACAATCTTGAGTGCCACGCAAGTGGCTGGAGTGGACTCCTTCGATGCGCCACTCGGGAGAAGATCGAAAATGACACCTCGCACATTCCTACCGCTGCTCTTGGCCACCGCATTGGCGCTTCCAGGGCTGGCGCAGCAAGCCAACTCGCCCGGCCAGCCGGCAGCCTCCGGAGATCAGGCAGCCTCTGGGTCTCAAAGCATGAGCACCAGCGACCGGCAACCGGTACCACCTCCGGCTTCGACCAATTTCTGGGACGGCGACGATCCCAACCTGGTTAATCTGGTCGCGCACCCTTTTGCCAACAAGAAGTACGTGGAGCGGAGGGTGGGACCTATCCGGGACCGCCTCAATGAACTGGACCAGTTGACGTCAGAAAACAAGAGGACGATCAAAGACGTGGACGGCCGGGCGCAGCAGGGCATTCAGCTGGCGTCGGAAAAGGTCACCCTCGCGGATCAGCATGCCTCGGACGCCGGCGATAAGGCGCGGATGGCGCAGACAACCGCGACGCAAGCCTCGACTCGGGTCGCGTCGGTGGAGCAGATGGTAAGCAACCTCGATCAGTATAAAGGGGACGCGCAGACCGAAATTCGTTTCCGTCCCGGTCAGAGCCTTCTAAGCAAGTCAGCAAAGGATGCGCTCGATCAGATGGCCGCTCCGCTGAAGGATCAGCGCAGCTACATCATTGAGGTCCGTGGTTTTGCGGCAGGTCACGGCGCCGCAGCGATTGCGAGCTCCAGGAAGATGGCGGATTCGGTGGTGCGTTACCTGGTACTCAACCACGAGATCCCGGTCTATCGGGTTTACGTGATGAGCATGGGAAATGCGGCTGCGGCTGACGCTGACGGAACCATGGCGAAGAACAGCCGCGGGGGACGGGTGGAAATCAGTGTGATGAAGAATGATCTGATGGGTTCTGTGCAGCACTGAAATTCGAGCGGCCAGCGAAGGTAATAAGTCACGTCTTAGAAGAATCAGCGGGCGAGTCGATAAGGACTCGCCCGTTTTCAATTTCCGGTTTCCGCACGAGGAGGGCTGGACAGGGTAACTGCTGCTGGAGTGCCCATTAGTAATTTGTGATTATGTGAGGTCGCAGGCAAAATCGATCTGCCCACCACTTCACAGTCCAGCAATCGTAGCTTGCCGTAGGGAGCTTCGGAGCTGAACCAAACTAAAACCTGGCCGGAACCGGAAGTTGAAGAGTCATGTCTCGCGCAAAGGCAACCATTCTCTGCATTGACGATCACTGGAACGGGCTGATTGGCCGCAAGATGCTGCTCGAACAGAGCGGCTATGAGGTTTTAGAGGCTAGCGATGGCGACGAAGGATTGAAGCTGTTCCGCTCGCATCTCGTGGATGCGGTGGTCCTCGATTATCAAATGCCTGGGATGAACGGCGATGTGGTCGCCGCGAAGATGAAGCGCATTAATTCGCAGGTCCCGATCATGCTTTTGTCGGCCTACGGACCTCTGCCAAAGAGCAAATTGAGTTCAGTGGATTCGTTTTTATCGAAATCTCAACCTCCGAACATTCTCCTGGGAACCCTCCGGGATCTGCTGGGCGACCGTTCCAAACCCTTTTTCTCCCGTTGGCTCGATACTTGGAAGAGCCGAAACCAGGTGGTGACCCATTGAACTTCTTCAAGCAACTTCTTGGGCGAGGATGTGCGCACCGGTTCTCGTGGCCGCGCATCGACGACAACGGCCGTCATTATCAGATATGTCTGGCTTGTGGAACGGCCTATGAGTACGACTGGAAAGGAATGCGCCGGACGGATCGGCTGCTGCCAGCCGTCATCGAACGCGGTTTGCAGGGTGATACCTGCTCCCATTTGCGTGCCGTGCGGTAGCCAAGTGAATCGAAGCGCTCATGACTGAATCTGGGAGATTGCGGCCAGCCCCACGCGCGCCCCGCGTCAATTTGCGCGGAGCTGTTTCAGTCCTCATTCACCTGGAGAATCTTCGACGCATTCCCGGTAAACTTCATCAACTTTCGGTCACAGGAGGGTTGCTGGAGCTTGCGGTTTACCTCGACGAGCGAGCTAAGGTCGACCTGACGCTCCCGGTGGGTACCAGCACGGTGCGCCCCAAGGCCGAAATGCTTTTTCCGATGCGGGCCATGCACGGCTACATGCAGCCGTTTCGTTTTACTCGTCTTTGGCCGGAAGAGAGCCAGATACTAGAAGCGGAAATCACTCAACTGCTAAAGCAAAGCATGGCGCCTGCAACTCCAGGCCACGGGGCAGCCTTCCGGCCACGCCGATTCTATTTGGAGTCGTTCTAGTCCGGTTGCATCCCATCCCATCAATCGATTTCTACAAGTCTCCGCCACCAACCGCGATCTGGGGCAGAACCTTGCCGACAAAGAGTTTCGCGAAGATCTCTTCTACCGTCTCACTGTCTTCCCCGTTGGCTTGCTGTCGCTTGCGGCAGCGGCCTACCGACATCCCCATCCCCCGGTTCATCATTTTGTCGGCAAACATTCCGCACGCATGGGAAAGCGCATTGGCACCGTCTCCGACGACACGATGGCTGAGCTTCAGACTGGAACTGGCCTGGAAACATTCGCGAGCTTGAGAACATGATTGCGCGCTTGGTCATCTTGAGCAAAAGCCGGTGCTGGCCGCGCCGCCGGTGGGATTAGAAGCACCGCAGGAACGCACGGAAGACCAGTCTTAGGGAGAGGGAACGCGAGCACATGGTTCGCGTTTTGAGGCAGACCGAAGGAATGCGGTCGGCTGAGGATGGAGCTGCCAGCCGCCTCGGGATCAAGCGCACGACGCTGCCATCGACGCTCAAACGATTGGAATCGAATTGCAGAACCATGGGCGCAGAAGCGGCAAAGCGTCCATTGAGATCAGAAAGTTAAAATCCCCACTCTCTCGCATACAGCGCGAAGGGTGGGACACCCTGCGATTTTCTTCCTCGATTATTTTGCTAAGCGATTGTATTTTCTTAGCGCTTCACGGAGACGTTCGTGGGGCAGCGCGATCACCGTGTGATTGTTGATGCCGGTCATGGTTTCGGCCGCGACCATGGCATTCACCACGGCTTCTTCGGTCGCCTGGACGGTCGCCAGAAAAATTGGATCGAGTGAATCGTTGGGAAGCATGGTGAGCTGGTGCAGTCCCTGGCTGCCGACGGCGCCGGGGTTTGCCGTGGAGAAGGCAATGAATATGTCACCCGAGCCGTCGCCGGAATAGCTGCCATCCCGACCCAGGCCGAGCGATATTTTTCTGGCGACGCGCTTCAGTTGCGTAGGGATCAGGGGAGCATCGGTGGCGAGCACCACGATAATGGAGCCGAGATCGTCCTGAAAGATGGTGCGCTCGGGAATCTCGCGGCCCACGTTTATGCCTGCAATGCGAAGCTGCTCGCGCGAGCCATAGTTGCACTGCACGAGGACCCCGACGGTATAGCCTCCGAGTTTTGCGTCGAGCACGCGAGAAGAAGTGCCGATGCCACCTTTGAATTGGTTGCAGATCATGCCCGTGCCGCCGCCGACACTGCCTTCTTCGACTGGACCGGAGTGCGCGGTATCGAGGGCGTGAAAGGCGTCTTCAGGCTTGACGTGGAATCCGTTGATGTCGTTGAGGTAGCCATCCCAAGTCTCGGCGACTACGGGAAGTGACCACCAGTAGCCTTCCATGTCGGGAGTGCCGCGCTTGACCTTCCAGGCGATGACGGCGTCGCGCACGACTCCTACGCTGTGAGTGTTGGTGATCATGACGGGGCCATTGAGGAAGCCGGAGTCGTCGACCCAGGTGGTGCCGGTCATTTCGCCGTTGCCGTTGAGGGTGAACCATGCGGCGAAAACGGCGTCGTTGCTGGCCTTTCCCCGAGGATGAATGGCCGTGACGCCGGTTCGAACCGGACCCTTGCCAATTTCGAGTTTGCCTTCGCCGGAAATAAGTGTCGTGTGGCCGACCTCAACTCCTTTCACATCGGTGATGGCATTGTTGGTGCCCGGAGTTCCATCGAATGGAACGCCCAGATCGCGGGCCCGCGGCCTGGGTTGGGCTGAGAGCGTTGTGGCCAGAGCGCAGAGCAAAATGAATACGGTTAGGCGAACTTGTGTCGGGAACATGCGGCCTCCAGCAAAGGAGGAAGTATACGGTAGGAAAAGAAGATGAGGTTGCGGTGTTTGCAGGGCGGCCTGCTGCACGGCGAGGCCGACGCTGGCGGTGCATCGAACCCGCGGAAATCGGCGCTTCCGGGATAATCTGTGTCGCCCAGTCTGGCATCGACAAGTTCGGGAGAAATCCGCAAGACGTCGGCCGTGATCCGGGTCATGATCGTATCCATGCCGGTTCCGATTTCCGGACCCCGCGAGGCAACCGGAACTCTGCCGTCCGGCTGCAGACGAACCAGCGCTTTCGAGGGAAGATTCTTGGCGGGGTAGGTTTCGGCCGCTGGGATTGCACTCACAATTCCGGGATTGGCCCCGCAGCGGCAATGTTTCCCCTCATGCGCAGCCCAAGTCATCATATTTCTCCATTTTTCTCCGTTGAATTACTCGACTTAATTTGCTTGTCTCGATTTCCGGCTACCATGAATCGAACCCATTCAGATGCCGAGTGCTCGGCGAGGTTTTTGGCCTTTTGGTCGAGCTGGAAATCCATCGGGTTTCCGCTGTAGGAACAACCAGGGCCCCGCACGCATCCTAGTGAGGCGTCCTACGTCTCGAAGTCCGGGAAACTTGGGTCCCGGGAGCTCAAAACAAAATCAATGGCGTGCCGAGCGGGGCGACTGCCCCACTCCGAAAGATGAGATCACCTATGAAATCACTTACGAAAGGCTTGCGTTCGACAATCACCCTGTTGGCAGCAGCATCACTCCTGGGTACTGCGCTGGTACCGCGAGTAGTGGCGCAGGACCAGTACGACCAAGATGATCCACCGAGCCGTGTGGCCCGTCTGGGATTCTTGCAAGGTTCCGTTTCATTTCAGCCTGCCGGGGAGTCGGAATGGGTGGAAGCCGCTCAGAACCGGCCGATGACCACGGGCGATCAGCTCTGGGCCGACCAGGACTCTCGCGCCGAACTCTCGCTGGGATCGGCTGTGATCGATTTGAACAGCAATACGGGAATCTCCCTTCTCAATCTGGACGATCGCAGCACGCAAATCCAGCTCAGTTCGGGATCCATCAACGTACGGGTTCGACATTTGAACCCTGATGATGCGTTTGAGATCGACACTCCCAATCAGGCATTCTCGATTTTCCAGCCGGGACGATACCGTGTGGAAGCGAGTGAGGATGGAAGTTACACCGTGGTTAGCATTCGCCAGGGTGAGGGCGAATCGACCGGCAACGGGGAAACCTACACACTGCATGCGGGCCAGCGCGCCACTTTCGATGGAACCGATGCGCTGAATGCCCAAGTCGAGGATCTCGGTGGACCTGACGACTTCGATAATTGGAGCGACGGCCGCTATCAGCGCTATGAAAACTCGCGGTCGGCGAGATATGTCTCGCCCGATGTGGTCGGCTACGAGGACCTGGACGAAAACGGCGACTGGCGTCCGGAGTCCAGCTACGGGAACGTCTGGTTTCCTCATGTATCAGAAGGATGGGCTCCTTATCGTGAAGGGCACTGGGCCTGGGTTGATCCCTGGGGATGGACCTGGGTGGACGACGAACCTTGGGGCTATGCTCCCTTTCACTACGGCCGCTGGATGTCGGTGGACGGACGCTGGGGTTGGGTGCCGGGACCGATGGAAGTAGCGCCGGTGTACGCGCCGGCTTTGGTCGTGTTTGTTGGCGGAGGCGGCGGATTCGGCGGCAATATGGGCTGGTTTCCGTTAGGCCCCCGAGAAGTATATGTGCCGTCGTACGCGGTGAGTCGCGGATACGTCAACCGCGTCAACGTCAGCAACACCACCGTCAGCACCATGACGGTGACCAACATCTATAACACTACCATTGTTAATAAAACGACCGTGATCAACAATGTCACGTATGCGAACAGAAACGTTTCGGGGGCGGTGACGGCTGTTCCGCAACAGGCCTTCGCCAGCGGACAGCCGGTTGCCAGGGCGGCAGTGGCCGTCAACGCAAGGGAGATCGCATCGGCGCCGGTGAACGCTAGAGCGGTAGTCGCGCCGACCGCCAACAGCGTATTTGGATCGCATGCCAGTACCGCGAACCACGTGAAAGCGCCGCCGGCCCCGGTGGCCAGCCGTGCGATCGTAGCAAAGGCAAAAGTGCCGGCTCCCCCAGTGCCATTCGCGGCCCGGCAACAGGCGCTGGCAGCCCATCCCGGGGAGCCGATTGGCCGGCAGGAGATGCAGCATTTACAGCCGACGAATAATTCAGTGGCTGCGCGTCCTCAGGTGAAGCAGGCCCCGCCGGGAAAACCCGCTACTGCCACCGCGGCGAAACCAGGTACTCAACCCGGCAGGCCGCAGGGCAATCAACCCGCAAATCGACCGGCTCCTCCACCCGCTGCAAACGAGCGTCCGGGCGCAAGCCCCGCGCCACCGAACCGCCTTGCCCCGAGTAATCCCCCGGCGCCGAATAACCGTCCGGAACCGACGCCGAATAACCGTCCGGAACCGACGCCGAATAACCGTCCGGAACCGACGCCGAATAACCGTCCGGAACCGATGCCGAATAACCGTCCGGCAGAGCCGCCGGCGCGAACGGATCGTCCGCCCCAAGCGCAACCAAACAACCGTCCCGCGCCGAACCAGCCCGCACCAGGCCGACCCGAACCGAATCGGCCAGAGACGAATCGTCCGGCAGAGCCGCCCGCGCAACACAACGCGCCGGCTGCGCGTCCTTCGACTCTTCCGCCCAGCGCCCGTCCGCCGCAAAACACTCCACCTCCGGCGCAGGCGCGCCCGGCGAAGCCAGCTCCGCGTGCGCAAACTCCTGAGGAGAAGAAGAAACAAGAAGAAGAACCGAAGAAGCCTCAGTGATGAGAGCTGGAAACGCGTGATTCAGGTTGGCAAAAGGGCGTCCGCTGTTGCAGGCGCCCTTGGTTTGAGGCGGTGCGTTTCGGGGAAACGCCGGAGGGTTCAATCCTCGGAAGCTGACGTCTCAGTGCCCGTGGAATAGATGATCCAGCAGGACGAAGACTCCAGCACCCACGAAGACGAGCAGAGCCATCTTCATCGCTGGTTCCTTGTTGACTTCGGGAATCAAGTCGGAAGCCGCGACGTAAATCGTAACTCCGGCGGCGAGAGGCAGCCCGGCGCCGACGTGATGACGGAACAGCGCCATGGTGAGAACGCCGGCAAGAGTTGATCCGCCCAGAACCACCGATGCACCCCAGGCGGTGCCACGACTGCGGCCGCTCGCCAGCATCACGGAGCTTACCGTGAAGCCTTCAGGAATTTTGTGCACAAAAATCGCCAGAAAGATCAGCCAACCCAACCAGTTCGAAACCAGAAATCCCGAGGCAATGGCGATGCCGTCGAAGAACGTATGAATGATGAGGCCGAGCAAGACGGAGTAGCTCTTGTGGGAATGGATGAACTCGTCGCGATGCGTTTCTTCGCCAAAGTGGAAGTGCGGCGTAACCGTGTGTTCAAAGAAGTGAATGATCAGATAACCCAGCAGCACAAGGAATGCTGCGGAGCTTCCGCGCAGCGCAAGACTCTCTGGAACCATCTCAATCAGCGCTGTGGCCAGCATGAATCCCGCGCCCAGGGCGATAAAGTAGCGAAGGTAACGCCGCTCCCAGTGCCGCTGCACGATGATTGCGCCGCCGAAAACATTCGCGGCGGCCGCGGTGAGGCCTAAGAGGACGCTCATTGTGATGGGGTACATAGGGAGTACCGAGTATCTAGTACCGAGCCGAATTCCTATGGCGCCTGCTCCTTCAGAGAATCGATAAGGCCGCTCAAGATGCAGCTTACTTCTTCCGCTTGTTTCTCGAGATCAGCAGCCTGAGTTTCGCACCCAGAGCTCCGTCGTTGAGCGATGAGCACTTGGTCTCAAGTTCGGTCAGAGAAGCGCGACAGTGGCGAAGCAAGTCAATACATTCACGTTTGCTGTAGTGCGTTTTTCCTGCGCCGATGTTGCTAGGAATCGAGACTGCCGCCCGTCGGATCTGGTCGGTTACGCTGTAGGTCTCGGCCTTGGGGAAAGTACTCGTAGCCTCGCACACGGGATTGACCAACTGCATCGCCTTCTGCCAAGCGATGAGATCCTTGTAATTCTGCGCCATCCTCTCCCCAGCATATAACCAATTGCTCGGAACTCGGAACTCGGTACTCGCACCTGGGTACTCATCCCGAATGCCGAATATGCATCACGTCGCCATCCTGCACAATGTAGTCTTTGCCCTCGAGGCGCAGCGTACCTTTGGCGCGGGCGTTGGCTTCCGAGCCGGCTTCGAGAAGTTGATCCCAGCGGATGGTTTCGGCGCGAATGAAATGTTTTTGCAGATCGGAGTGGATAGCTCCCGCGCCTTCCTGGGCGCGGGTGTTGGCTGGAATCTGCCAGGCGCGGCACTCGTCTTCGCCCGCCGTGAAAAATGAGATCAGGCCCAGCAACCTGTAAGTCGTGCGAATAAGGCGGACCAGACCGCTTTCCTTAAGACCGTAGCTGCAGAGAAATTCTGCGGCATCGGCATCGCTCATTTCGGCGAGCTCGGCTTCGACCTTTCCGCAGATGGCCGTTGCCGCCGCGTTGGGTCGAGCGGCAATCTCGGTGAGCTTGTACTTACTCACGGCTTCGTCGAGTTCTTTGCCCAATTCCGTCGACTCGCCAATGTTCAGCACATAGAAAATCGGCTTCTCGCTAAGGAACATGAATCCGCGCAGACGTTTCTTGTCTTCGGGCGTCATCTCCATTTCGCGCAGCGGTTTCTCGGATCCGAGATGGGCATTGGCGCGCTTGAGCAGCTCGAATTCTTTTTCGAGTTCCGGCGTCTTCATCTTCTTGAGGTCTTTTTCCAAGCGCTCGAGACGTTTTTCGATCTGGCCAAGATCGCTCACCATGAGGTCGAACTCGACATTCTTGATGTCGCGCAGCGGATCAATTTCCGCTACGAGCGCGACTGCCGGGTCCTCGAATACGCGTACTACGTGAGCCAGAGCGTCCACCTGTCGCAAATGGCCGATGTAGGCACTTTCCTTCAAGGCATCCTGACCGATGGCGCCGAGGTCGACATACTCCACCGAGGTGTAAGTTAGCTTCTTGGGGTTGTAGAGGGCGGCCAGACGGTGCAGGCGGTCGTCGGGAACTTTCGCGACTCCGATGTGGGCATCGCGCGGGTTGGCTTGAGCGGAAAGATGCGCCTTGGTCAGAATTCGAAACAGAGATGTCTTGCCTACCTGGGGCAGGCCGATAATGCCGGTTTTCATAAAGGGCTTTTAGCTCTTAGCAACTGCGCTGAGTTTCGCACAGGGTTGACGGAATGTGCAGCCGGCCTCAAGACAACTTTTAAGGATAAAGGATAAATGATCGAGTGGAAATTGCCCAAACTCGTGTCGAGGTGGGAACTACTGTCTTTCTGCGGGGAAATTGAGACGCAATCCGACGCGGTATAAGAATGGCGGCCCGATGTTGAACAGCGATCCGGTGGCAGTGGGCGTATTTGCCACGTTGTAGCGCGTGTCCGTAAGGTTTTCGGCAGCGGCAAAGACTTCCAGGTTGCGCGTGACGTTGCGCCCAATCTGTAAATCCATCGTGTAGAAGCGGCCCAGCGGGTACTGATTCTGATCGTCGTCAAACTGGTTGCCGACAAAGCGTCCCTGGACGCTAAGCAGGATGCGCGAAGGGTTCCAGTAGCGAGCTTCCCAGGTAAAGACATTGCGCGGAACTTGCGCGACCTTGTTTCCCAGCAGAGAAATCTCGCCCGGCGGCACTGTATAGTTGACTACGGTCGCTGCCGTGAAATCGTAGCCAGCCGAGAGTTGAATATCGTGGGCGACATGCACAACCCCGTCCAGTTCAACCCCACGCGAGCGGGTACGTCCCAGATTCTCCTTTTGCCGGAGGACCGGAGAGGACGTCGGGTTGATGGTCACGTTCTGCACCGGATCCACGATGTCGCTCCAGAAAAATGTTCCGCGAAGATCGAGCTTGCGTTCGAGCGTGGTGATGTTCGCTCCTGCCTCCGCGCCGGTGAGACGTTCGGCGTTGAGGTAGGGATTGTTCTCCGTAAGCACGTTGGCCAGCCGAAAACTGCGATACAGTTCGTTCAGAGTGGGTGCGCGAAAAGCCCGGTACATCGATCCCGTGACGGAAACGTTGCGGCTCAGAGAACGTAGCACCGAGAGCCGAGGGCTGAAAGCAAGATCGTTCCGCGATGGATACAGTACGCTGGGAGAGGAAGTGCACGAGCCGGAGACGGGCGTGCAGATCGAGCTGGCATTGAAATTGTTCCAGTTGTCGAAGCGGCCGGCGAGGATGATTGTCCAATTGTTTAACCGGACGAGATCTTCCCCAAACCCCCCGAGAATGCGCTGCCGCCCTCCCGATGCGTTGTTTCGCGTATGCGTGCCGGAAGAGAAAAGCTGTTCATCGCTTGCACCCATCACTTCCATCAAGTCCATACCAGCGATCAGCGTCTGACGCCTGCCGAGAAAATGCGTCCACTGGGCCGCGCCTCCACCCACCTGTTCGGGAACGTACTGGAGATCGGTGAGCGCTTCACTGTCTCGGTTGGCCGCGACGGAGGAGAATCGCTGATCGTATCCTTGGACCTGACCGTATGCGCGGAAGGTGAGGGAATCGCTGCCACCGAATTGCTGATCGAATCCAACCCCGCCCTCTCCCATGCGTGTGTCGTTGGTCTCGATGGGCGTGCCGTTGTTGCGGAATTCGGTGTAGAAGCTGCCCCGCGCGAAGACCCGGCCCTTGTCGCTGAGCTTATGACCGACAGTGAAGTCGACCGTCGCGTCCTCCGAATTGGCCGCTGCGTCCACGCTTCCACGCTGCCAGGTAGGAACGATGATGTAACCATCGGTGCGGAACATTTCGGAAGCGAGCGATATATCCCACTTTCCGACGCGCGTTCCGGTCCAGAAAGAAAGATCGGGCGTGCGTTCGTTGCCGTAGGAAGTCTCCAAGGTGAAAGCCGGCCGGCCGAGCTGGCTAGTCTCGGGCTGACGAGTGATGAATTGCACAACTCCGCCGAGGGCGTCGCTGCCGTAAAGATTGGACGCTCCGCCGCGGAAAACTTCCACATTGGCGAGTGACGCCCGCGGAACGCGGTCCCAGTAGACCCAGCCTCCGAAGGCATCGACCAGCGGAAGTCCATCTTCGAGAATGAGCGCACGGCTGGCGGCGGTTCCACCCAGGCCTCGCAGCGACACCCCCTGATTCGAGGCATTGGCCGTGCGACTGTCTGAGCGACGATAGAGAGAAAATCCAGGGACCTGGAGAAGCACGTCGTCGACGCGCAGCGCGGGAGCCGCGGTGACATCGGTATTGGTAAGCAGAATTGTGCTGCCTGGGGTCTCAGAAAGGCGTACTTCGGTCCGCGCTGCCGAAACGGTGAGCTGTTCGTTGGCCGTCGCCGGTTGCAGGATAATTTCAAGCTTGACCCTGCTCGCCGCTCCCGCGTTCCATGACTGGCGAATTGGGTTGAATCCGTCGCGGCTGATCTCCACGGTTCCCGAGGTAGACGGAACGGAGGGGAGCAGGAAATGTCCGTCGGCGTCGGTCTTGGCTGCGAGCTGATGGGAGCCGGCGCTTAGAACGACCGATGCATTTGCGATTACCGCGCCGCTGGCATCGCGAACAGTTCCCTCGACCGGAACGGTCTGCGCGTACAGGCAGGGGAGAACGACGGCCCAGAGCAGCCAAGCCAGCAGGCGGATCGTTTGTCGATTCAGCATCGGCGACGGGCGCAGTGTCGATTCAAGAAATCGAACTTGAAATTCAGACTTGAAATTCCCAGCCCCGCCATCCTGTCGCGAAATTTCGCAAACGGGGATGGGGGCTACACCCCGAGCGTTTTCGGCCAGTGTATGTGATTCTAATCACACTTAAACGTGACACGCAAAACAGAGGCTACCTTCCGCTCGGAATAGTCTCCAGCACCGCGAAAAAATCCGGGTTTGATCATTGCCCGCGCATGCGAAATATAGCCGCCGGAAGCGGATATACTTCTTCTTCTATCCGGTTTCCGTATCGATCGTAGGTCCATGACACATCAATCTGGAAAGCCAACTTCACGCTCATTTCTTGGGTGGGCGGTTAAACATCACAAAGC
>Ga0209624_10000682_pt1 | contig 29601 bp, 24 predicted proteins | sample JacPinW_OM2H0_O1_FD_188565 | JGI IMG/M metagenome (GOLD analysis project Ga0209624, IMG submission 188565) | Forest soil microbial communities from Algoma, Ontario, Canada - Jack Pine, Ontario site 1_JW_OM2H0_O1 (SPAdes) (version 2) | ecosystem: Environmental > Terrestrial > Soil > Boreal...
GGCACCGTTCCAGTGGTGCGCGCGACGGGCGGCCTTGACGACACGATTCAGAATTTCGGATCGAAGACGCATCAGGGGACGGGTTTCAAGTTCGAGGAGTATGACGGGGCTGCGCTACTCGGGTGCGTTCGTGCAGCACTGAAGGCGTACCGGGACCCGAAGGTGTGGCACTCCATCCAGGCGAACGGCATGGCCAAGGATTTTTCGTGGAAAACCTCGGCCGCCGCGTATGTCACGCTGTATGAAGCAGCTAAAAGGGCCCGAATCCCGCGGGTCGCTGGATCATCTAAATAGGGACGCGCGTAGAACGGCCGTTGGCTGTCAACCCGACACAAGAGGAAACCATGTCAGACATTCTCCAAGCAGTAACGGACGCGAGCTTTGAAGCGGACGTGATCGAGGCGAGCAAGACTCAGCCCGTGATGGTGGATTTCTGGGCCGACTGGTGCCGCCCGTGCCACATGCTCACGCCCACGGTTGAAGAGATCGCGCGGGAGCATGCCGGTAAGGTCAAGGTCGTCAAACTCAACGTCGATGAGAACATGAACGTCCCTGGAAAATTCAGCATCCGCGGCATCCCCACGCTGCTGGTGTTCAAGGGCGGGCAGGTAGCCGACCAAATAGTCGGCGCGGTGCCCAAGGAACAAATCGTCAAGATCCTCGAACGCCACATCTCCTCCTAGGCGTTACCCCACTCGACGTTGATTCGACAGTCGGGGTTTGTTGCACGGGCCGGCAGAACATGCGGCCGCACACTAGCAAGCGCAGGACTGGGGCAAAGGGGCGGCTGCTGTGAATATCGGCGAGCCCACGGCGACCTCAGCGGCGGGAAGCTCCCAGCAAAAGACCTGCCCGGTTTGCGGCGCGCACTTCGGATGTATGGCCGCCCAGCAAGCCTGCTGGTGCGCGGAAGTGAAGCTCAGCGAGCGGGAAGCCGCCACTCTGCGAGCCCGTTTCACGGATTGTCTGTGCCCGGGCTGCCTTAGACTCTCCGTCGAAAAGCCGGCACGCTGAATTTGAAGAGGTCCGCCCTAACTGTGAATCACAACGCAAACGACGGCGTGCGGCGATGCCGTTGGGCGCAGAGCGCTCCATCCATCGAATATCACGACGCTGAATGGGGAGTGCCGCTGCACGACGACCGGTCGCTGTTTGAATTCCTGATACTCGAGGGTGCGCAGGCCGGATTAAGTTGGGAAACGATTCTACGGAAGCGTGAGAACTATCGCCGTGCCTTCGACCGGTTCAATCCGGCGAAGGTAGCCCGCTATGACAAACGAAAAGTCAGAAAGCTGCTCGCCGATGCCGGGATCGTTCGCAATAGGCTGAAGATCGCTGCCGCGATCACAAATGCCAAAACCTTTCTGGCCATCCAGAAAGAGTTCGGCACCTTCGACCGCTACATCTGGTCATTCGTCGGCGGTAAGCCGAAGACCAATACGTGGCGGACTTCAACGAAGATGCCCTGCCGTTCCCCGGAATCAGACGCGTTGAGCAAGGACCTGAAGAAACGGGGGTTCCGCTTCGTTGGCACCACGATCTGCTACGCCTTCATGCAGGCTGTTGGAATGGTCAACGACCATACATTGGACTGCTTCCGTCGCAGCGGGAGTGCCAACGCGAAGTAATCTCGCTCGTTCCTATCGCCCTGCTGGGGCTCCGGGCGCGACACCGCTTGCCTCTTGACAACCGGAGAGGGAGCAGCCATGTTAGTTGACTTTACTCGCGGGGTGATGGCGCTCCAGAGGCTTGCGCACGACGGGAGAGCGACTTGAAGGTTCGAGTCTGTTTCCACGACAAATGTTTTGACGGGGCTTCGTCCGCGGCGATTTTTTCCCGGTTCTACCATGAGCGCATTGATCCCAGTGCGGAGTTCCTCTACACGGGAATGACGCACAAGGCGTCGGCGCCGTTCGAGGACGGTACGTTTGATGGCGACGAGAACGCCATCGTGGACTTCAAGTATTCAAGCTCACCTGCGCTCACCTGGTGGTTTGACCATCACCAGAGCGCGTTTCTGAAGCCGGAGGACGCCGAGCACTTCAAGCATGACCACTCGGGCAAGAAATTCTACGATCCCACCTACAAATCTTGCACAAAATTCCTCGCTACGATTGCTTCGGAAAAGTTTGGATTCGACGCGAAACCCCTGGCGGAATTGATTAAGTGGGGCGACATCATCGATGGCGCACAGTTCGCTTCGCCCGAAGAAGCTGTGGGGCTCACCGAACCTGCCACACAGCTTGCGCTGGTGATCGAGGCGGCGCCCGAGCCGTATCTCGTGCCGCGGCTGATTCCGGATCTGGCGGAGCTGCCTTTGGCCGAAATCGTGCAACTGCCCCTGGTGAAGAAGCACCTCGGTCCATTGCTCGAACGGCACAGGCGATCCATCGACATCATGCGGGAGCGGACAGATTTTCGCGGCGGCGTCATCTATTTCGACGTGAGCGATCTCGATCTCGAAGGTTACAACAAGTTCGTGCCGTACTTCCTGTACCCGGATGCGCTCTATTCGGTGGGAGTTAGTGCTTCGCCTGCGCGCGCAAAGGTTTCCGTGGGAACGAATCCTTGGAAGGACATTCCCCCGGACGTCAATCTTGCGTCGCTGTGTGAAAAATACGGCGGCGGCGGGCATGCTCGAGTGGCCGCGATCTCGCTTGGGCCGGGTGACTTAGTGCGTGCGCGCCAGGTCGCGAAGGAAATTGCGGCTTCATTGCGCCGTTGATAGCGGTTTATTCGGTTCTCCCTCCAGGCTGGGAACGAACTCCGTCGTGTTAGAATTGGATTTTGCTGGGCCGGTAGCTCAATGGTAGAGCAGCTGACTCTTAATCAGCGGGTTGGAGGTTCGAGTCCTCCCCGGCTCACCACCCAATCGTGGTGATGTAGATCCTTCCGCAGGTAGTTAACTTGCCTTGGTGTACTGCAGAACCCGAATCATGCAGATGTTCGGTGCCGTAAGGTCGAAGGTGCTCACTGCAGGCAGCGCGAAATGCTTCAAGGCATCGTTATAAATCTTTTCGATTAGTGACTGTGTTGCCATCAGAGCGCCTGGTTACAATCAAACTGTTCTTTCGCAAATCCTGATAGACCTCCCGAAACGACTGTACCAACGAGGTTTCATGGTAGGGAACTCCGTGCGAGATGCAATAGGATCTAACGAGCTTTTGGACCTCTCGAAGCTTGTTTGTCGGCATCGTCGGAAACAGGTGGTGTTCAATCTGACAGCTCAGCCCACCGGTGCAGTAATCGATTCCTGGATGGTTCTTGATGTTTCGACTCGTGAGGACCTGCTCGCGCAGGAAGTTGACCGCCGCACTTCCTTGCAATAAAGGCATCCCTTGATGATTTGGAGCGAATATCAAGGTCAGATACAGCCCCAAGAACGCCTGTTGTGCCAGAAAGAACAGGACGGCGTGTGGCCAGCCTAGAAGTAGGTACAGCAGTCCGAAATACCAGCAGAAGTGCAGAATGATCGAACTCACCTCAAGGACCGGGTGTGCGACCCTGTTGCGCATCAGAAATCGGACGCTGTCAACTTTCAGTACAAATGCCTCCAGTAGAGATAGGGGAAAGAAACACAGGTGTTGGTATTTCACTGACAGCCGTGCGAGTCCGTGCTTCTGGGCTGCCTGATCCTTCGTAAATGCGAAGGGAAGCAAATCGACGTCCGGGTCGGCCGTAACGTGATTGGGAGAGGCATGATGGAGATTATGCTTGCGGAGCCACCAACTGTAGCTAAATCCGAGCAGGAGATTGGAATGGATGAGGCCAAGGACCTCATTTTCTGTCGGAGAGCTGAAGATTTCCTGATGGCCTGCGTCATGAACGATAAAACCAAGCTGAGCAAAGACGAACGCCAGGAAAGCGGCGTTGCAGAGTTCTGCCCACGGATTGTGAAACCTTGCTATCAGCAGGAAAGCGCTAACGAGCAATACAAAGTTGAGCAGCATCTTTCGGCCGTAATACGCCGGCTGCTTCGCCAACAGTCCGCGTTCCCGGACCAGACTCAGTAGTTCGCGAAATTCGTCGCCAGCCGCCGATCGCATCGCTTCCTCTAACCTCCCGAGCAACCGCCAACAGTTCCAGAACAGCTGATTCTCGATACACGGACATTCCGCCCTGCGCCGACAGCTCTCAGCCAATCGGTCCGCTCTTGCGCCCCCTCGACGTTCGTCTCAAGAAAAGCAGATACGCAAGCTGCATCGCAGCGGTGCCCATCGGACAGACCGAATGTCGGGCAAGAGGCGGGCAAGCAGTGATTTTCGGTCAGGTCGGCCGTCTCATTTAAAAATGGTGGCTCGATACCGCGACTCAAATCTGGTCAATTTTGAACACTTTCGATATCGCACAATGACGCTGTCAAATCCTGGTAACCGGCTAAAACGTGCAGACCAACTCAACATAACTCGGACTGCAATGCAAGCACCCGTCCACTCGGTCTCTACGATTAATCCTTTCTCGGGCTAAGGATCCGCCGCCCAAACCTGCGCACCGTCGCCCTAGACCGGGTTACACTACGGAATGGGTATGGAAGGTTCCCAAAAGGAGGGGAGATGAAGACATTTGAGGTCTCGTTTCGCTATCAGGATCGGACGGACGCTTCGGTGGGATCAACGGTGAAGCTTGACGCTTCGAGCCTCCCGGGCGCAATCGCCAAGGCCACACGCGAGTTCGTCAAGGGGTTGGACCGGAAGCAGAGGTTCGACATGAACAAGAACGGTCTTGAGATCAAGGCCGTTAGTGTGAACAGCGGCGGTGCGACGAAGCAAGTCGCCGGAGCCGATCAAGCTGCAAGCCAGACGGCGTGAAGTTGCTTCACGTGTCCGGCCTGGCACCGCCCGGCTAGATCGTGGTTAGCCGGATTACCGAACGACGAGCCAATAACTTCCCCGGCCCAGAAGTCCTGTTCCGCGAAGTCTCAAAATCGTTGCCTATTCGCTAACACAGAATTGCGAACGAGCCCGTCTCAGTTAGTGGGCACAAAAAGGTAGCGTGTCTGAGCTGCGCCCGCTCAATCACCCTACGGCTCAATGGGGGGAGTCTGCAGTTCGCACGTAGGAACCCTTAATTCTAAAGTGTGCACAACGTGACAGACCCCCGACCTTTCTGCCGCTAACCTCGAATCTAGATTCACATGATCGCTGCTGTTCTCGCGCTCAGAAGCAAGGAGATAACAACATGCTTGGGATAATTGCCGCAGTCTTGATCATTCTTTGGCTGTTAGGGTTTTTCGCATTTCACGTAACCAGCGCTTTCATCCACGTTGCTCTGGTGGTAGGGCTGATATTGCTCGTGCTGCATTTCGTGAGAGGCAGCGCCGCAAGCGCGTAGAACGCTAGGGGGCGAACCGGGGCTTGCGGTCGAATGCCTGTCTGGCTAACTCGGAAGGGAGTTGCTATGTCCTTCGGAATTTACGCGATCGGGTTCGCAATCTTGATCGGCGGACTGGTTTATGGTGCGTACCTTGTGCACATGCCCGCGCACTGGATTGCCGTGGGAGCAATCGTACTGTTGGGTCTTGGCATACTGAAAGCCGTCAAGGCGACGCGTCAGAAAGATCCCGTGGGGTAGGGCTGCGGCCTCGGGATCCAGCTTTAAGCCTTCCAGCGGCGTCCGAGTGCTGGAATAATTGCTCCGCCTACGTTCGGCAGGCTGAAGTCCGGGAGCGGGGGGCGTTCGGCTCGGGGATTGATTGCGCGGATCAGGGAGCCGAGAAAACGCATCTGCGCAGAAATCTTCTCCTTGAGCGAATAACTCGGCTGGCGCCCGTTGGCGCACACCACGAGCACGGTCACGTCGTCTTCGGCCAGATTCTCCGGATATCGCTCCGCGATTTCCTTCAGCAGCGTTTCGGTTATTTTTTGGGGTTCGACCTTGCCCAGCAGTCGAAGTATGCGAAGCACACCGGCCTCACCAAGCATTTCTCCGTCAGCGTCGCGGGATTCAATCAGTGCGTCGGTGTAGCTGAGCAGGCAATCCCCGGCTTCGAGCTCGACGTCGAACTCTTCGTACTCCGTTAGATCCATGATCCCCAGAGGAATGTTCCGGACCGTGCGCGAGTCGTCTGCGCTGTCCTCTCCGAGTAAAGTCCACTGTTGCTGCGCGGCACGGTACAAAAGCGGCCGTGGATGTCCTGCATTGGAAACGAGGAGCCGCCGGCTGGGAGCGAAGAACGTGGTGACGACCGCGGTTGCGAAACATCCTGCCCGCGACAATGCGACAAACTGCTGATTGAGCAGTCGCACGAATTCTTTCTGATCCAGGCGGTTGACGAAGCGCCGCATGAGGGTCCGCAAATCCGCTGCCGTTGACGCGACTGAAGTTCCGTGTCCGGAGACGTCTGCCAGCAACAAGCGGCTGATTCGGCCGGTGGCGCAGCTCGAGGCGTAGTAAACGTCACCACCGCGCTGGGCCTGGCCGAACGGTTTGCTGTATACCCACGCGTTCAGACCTCCCATTTCAATGCCGCGCTCGGTGAGCTGGCTGTCACCCCAGACCTCCATGCAGGTCATGTGCTGCGTTTGCGGTTCGCTCACTCCTTGATTATACCGGGGGAAATGGCTGAGCGGATGAGCGATTCTCCCGCGCGTCAACCTTTGCGAAGGTGGCCGCGGTCGCGCGAGTTCTAAGAAACCGGTTCGGTCGCCGGTTGCCCGGCATCGGCTGCAGCCGCGTCGGTCGCGGGACCGCGATGCCGAAACGTGGCGATGAGCATCAGAAGATTGCTCAACAGAATTACCGAGAATACCAGGCCAGGAAGAGAACTGAAGCTCGCGCCTTTTGCGTCCACAATTTCAAAAGCCAGGACAGCCGTGATGAGTCCGCGGGGCACCAGCAAACTGATCGTTTCGATGTCCAAAGGCTGGACATCTCGCATGGCGAGACGGCTGACCTGCGCCGAAATCCAGCGCGAGAGAAAGATGACCGCCACAATCCCCGCAGCAGGAAGAGCCGCGGCACGGAGCCCTGAGAACTTCACGATCAAACCGAGCAGCACGAAGAAGAATGTGCGTACCAGGAACGCCAGCTCGGAATGGAACATGAGCAGTTGCCGGTGAGTGTTGCCGGACTTCGGCGCTGCCCACCACGCAAATTCAAATTCAGCTCTCGTTTTGCCGGGAAGGTTTGCAAGCGTCGCTCCAAATGCGATCACTGCGAAAAGATTGCTGCCTCCAACAAAATCGGCGAGCGAATATACAAGCAAGACTGCCGCGAACGTGAGCACCTGCCAGAAGCGCTCCTCGGAGATCAGCGGAAGCAGCCGGGACCACAGAAACCCGACGGCAAGCGCCAAAGCCAGGGAGATCACCACGCGCAGCAGGAAGCCTTCGATGACGCCACCAGCGAGCGACGACTCTGTGCCTTGGGCCGCGGCGTGCCGCATCAACAGAGTCGTCACGTTCTTCTGGCCTCCCTCATGCGGGGTTGCCGTAAAATCCAGAACCGCGCCCACGCCCAGTACACCGAGTGCATCACTGAGGGCGCCTTCGACGACCAGAGTCGTCTTGAGCGCAGTACTGAGTTCCATCTGCTGCAACACGGGCAGCATTACTGAGCTGCTGACGCAAGCAAATGCCGCGGCGACCAGAAAGGCGTCCACTCGCGGAAGGTGAACCGCTGCAGTGAGGAACCAGGCAATTGCCACCAAGCTCAGGCCATAGCTCAGCAGAGCCAGCAGCACGCCACCGGGAAGATGCTGGAGCGTGTTCCGAAATTCAAGGTCCAGCCCCGCCTCGAACAGAATTAGAATCAGAGCCAGTGCGCCGAATCCACGGGCGAAGGTCTCGAATTTCGACGGGTCGAGCAGGTGGAAGACGGGGCCCAGCAACATCCCCGCAGCCATCAACACCACGACATCGGGCACGCGGGTCCACCCGGCCAGGCGATTGGCCACAAAGGCGAGGACCACGATCCCGCCGAGCAAACCAAAGAATGCGGTCAAGCTCATGGCGCTCGATTTTACCCGGAATTGCGCTGCCTCATTCTGATTTGACGAAGGGTCACTGCGCCGGCTGGGCCGGTGCCAGTTCGATTCCCAGGAATTTGGCGGCGTTGTGCAACAGGATCTTTGGCCGGACGCTGTCCTTCAGGGGAAGCTCGGCGAATTCGGCGAGCCATCGCTCGGGAGTCATCATGGGAAAATCGGTGCCGAAGAACGCCTTGTCCTGCACAAGCGTGTTGATGTTATGCACCGTAGATGCCGGAAAATACTTCGGTGCCCAGCCGGAAAGGTCCATGTAGGTGTTTCCCTTGTGTCTCAGCACGGCGAGCTGATCGTCGTGCCACGGCCACGAGGGATGGGCCATGATGATGCGCATCTCCGGATACCACGCCGCGAGGTTGTCGATGTAGGGAATAGGCTTGCAGTATTCCAGGGTGATTCCCTTGCCGCCCGGCGATCCTGCGGCTACAGCGGTTGTCCCGGTGTGAAAGATCACAGGCAGGTTTAGTCGAACAATTGTTTCGTAGATCGGGAAAAAGCGCTCGTCGTTGGGATTGAAACCTTGCGCGGCCTGCTGGAATTTCATCCCGCGGAGGCCCATGTCGGCGCAGCGCTTCACTTCGATTTCAGCAATCTTGCCTTTCCAAGGGTCGACGCTACCGAAGCCGATAAACGTGTCCGGATATTTTTTCATCCAGTTGGCGGTCTCTCCATTGTCCATCTTCACGCCGCTGCGGGTCTCGCCATCCACGTCGAAGATGACGGCCATCATGTTCTGGCTTTGGTACATCTCTGCCATTCCATCGGGATCAGAGCGCCATTTGCCCGTGTTCATCGGCAGGCCGGCTTTGGCGACATGGCCCCAACCCTGCTTGGCGCGCTCGCCCGTCTGGATGTGGGCGTGCATATCAATCGCTTGCAGCAAGCCATGCCTCCGTTACATCAAGTGGTGGGTTGAGCGGCGTGGAACGCAGCGGGAACGCTCATCTCTTTGCAATCCGCTGCCACGCGCAGTGGAGCTTCCGTGCGGGACTGAACCGTTTGAGGATCGAGCCCCGGCGCGAACTCGCGCAAGACCAGTCCGTCCGGAGTCACGTCGATCACAGCCATGTCGGTATAGATTCGCTTCACGCAGCGAGGAGCGGTCAAGGGCAGGGAACACGTGTTCAGAATCTTCGGTTTCCCCTTGTTGGTCACGTGCGTCATGGTGACCAACACGTTCTGGACGCCGAAGGCCAGATCCATCGCTCCACCGACGCCAGGGACTTTCTCGCCCGGTGTGCGCCAATTGGCCATGTCACCGTTAGCTGCGACTTCCAGTGCTCCCAGCACAGCGTGCGTCACATGTCCGCCGCGAATCATACTGAAGGAAGCGGGGTGGTCAAATACGCATCCCCCCGGCAGCAGCGTCACATACTGCTTTCCGGCATTGATCAGGTCGAGATCTTCGTGGCCGGGCTCCGCCAGCGGACCCATGCCCAGGATTCCGTTTTCACTGTGGAAGAACACTTCTTTGTTCGCCGGAATATAGCCGGACACTAGCGTGGGAATGCCGATCCCGAGATTGACATAGCTCCCCTCGGGCAGATCGCATGCAACTCGGTACGCGATGCCGTCGCGCGTCAGACTCACTTGGGCCTCCCTGTACTCGCAATTTCGACCTGTTTCGGATGGCGGCCGACAAGAACAACCTTGTTCACGAATATGCCTGGCGTGTGCACATCTTCGGGCGAGATGCCGCCCAGCGGCACGAGCTCATCCACCTCCGCGGCTACGAACTTCGCGGCCGTCGCCATGGGCACATTGAAATTCCGCATAGCCATTCGATAACTCAAATTGCCCAGGCGATCGCCGCGGTGCGCACGGATGAACGCAAAGTCCGCATGCAAGGGTTTCTCGAAGACATACTCGCGACCGTCGATTACGCGAGTCTCTTTGCCGGCCGCGAGTTCGGTCCCTGCGCCAGTGGGTGTGAAAAACCCGCCCAGGCCCGCGCCTGCAGCCCGAATCCTCTCGGCCAGGGTTCCCTGGGGAACCAGCTCAAGTTCAATCTGTCCCTTCAGATACAGTTCCTGAAACGAGCTTCCGCCCGGATTATTGGGGAACGAAGCCGTGAGTTTACGAACGCGACCGTCTTTGATCAGGCCGCCCAAAGCCCAGTCGCCGGCTCCCGACCCGTTGTGAACGACTGACAGATTCTTGGCCCCGTGATCGCGGAGCGCCTCGAGCAATTGGCCGGGCAAACCCTGATCCCCGAAGCCGCCAAGCAGAATCGTGGCGCCGTCGAACACACCGGCAACTGCTTCCTTGCATGTCGCTAGAGTCTTGTCTACCACGTTCCCACACCCCGACCGCCTTGGAAATCTAGCATGCGGCCTGCCGGGTAATCAAATGGAGCTCTGTTCGGCCAGTGTGCGCGCGACGTCACGTTTCAGGAACTGAGCGGCGACAATGAAGAGCATTCCCCCGAGGATCGTTGTGACGGCCGCAGTTGCCATGGAGTAGCGGATCGCGTCCACGCCCAGCCGGCTCGCGAAACGGTCGTTGAAAGCGCCGATGAAAAAAGGACCCAGGCCAAGCCCGATCAATTCCGAGATCAGATACAGCACGGAGGTCGAGAATGCCCGCATGCCCACCTTCACGACAGAATGCGAGACGCTGACAATCGGGCCCACGTGAACAGGGCTCATAGCGGAAATCAGGAAGAAACCTGCTGCGGAAATTGGAAGGCTGGGCGAGAATAAGAACACCAGCACGGCCGGACCGGCAATCATCGAGCAGATTGCCGACACGTAGATTCTCCAACGCGGATCCTTTCTGCCCGCCCAGTCTGATAGGTAACCGCCCACTAGAGTACCTACTAGGCCTGCAACTCCTCGAACCGTGCCAAGATACGTTCCGATTTGAGCGGAATTGAGATGCCGAATCCTGCCGAGAAATGGCGCGGTCCAAGTACCAAACCCGAATTGCGTGAAGGTCGTCAGGCAAAATCCCAATAGAAGCAGCACGTAGCATTTCTGGCCGATCATGAATCGGAGGGTCTCTCGCACCGATTGCTGGCGTGTGTCGACCTTCTGTCGTTCCGATCTGCCGCGTACCGGTTCGTTCACGGTCAAGCGAAACAAGAGCGCCACTGCCAGGCCCGGCAACCCTGCCACCAGGAACGCCCGGTGCCAGCCGTAATATTGATTGATCCAGCCTCCGATGAATGCCCCCAGGAATCCGCCGAACACGGGCCCTAGTTGATAGACAGACATCGCCGTGGCACGCTGGTAGCCCGGGAATAGATCGGAAATCATAGACGCCGACGGTGCCGTGCCCGCAGCTTCTCCGATGCCGACGCCAAATCGGGCGAGCGTAAGTTGAAGGGCGTTGCGCGCAACGCCCGCAAGCGCGGTCATGCCGCTCCACAGGACGAGGCCCCAGGTCAGAATGGACCTGCGGTTGCCGCGGTCCGCCCATCGCGCCACCGGCGCCGCAAGGATCGAATACATGATCACGAAGCCGAACCCCGAGATGAATCCCATGGCCTTGTCGGACAAGTGGTAATCGCGCTTGATGGGATCAATCAGAATGGTGATGACGGTGCGGTCGAGAAAATTCAGGGAGTAAATGATCGTCAGCATCGCCAGCGCATAACGCGGCGAGGACGCACTTGTTACAGCTCCCGCGCTCATATTCTGGTTGCTTGCGTGATCCGTGTTCGCCATCCAGTCCCCCGGGTCGGCACCGGGGAGCCTATGCCGTGCTCGGCGCGGCGTCAACCTCGAGATTCCGCGCATGGCGTTGCGAACTGCGGGGCGGTATAATCCGGCGCTCCTCATGAGTGGGCACGTTCGCGGCCGGGCGAGATTGAGCGCACCGCTCGAGCACGGCCAAGACATGCGAATGTTTAGCCGACACGAACTCAGCGCCTCATTGCAGCGACGAACATCGCCCAGCCCGTGACGTGAAGTACAATCGGTTGACATCGAAAGAGTTCGGGGATAAGAACAGCGCTTAGGTTTAAAGAAGTCCGGATGGAGGCCAGCGATGGTAATCGACGTTCACGGTCATTTGACGGCGCCCGATTCGCTGTACGTATACAAGGCAAACGTGTTATCGCACCGCGGGTCGCACGGCCGCGGAAAAGTGGAAATCAGCGACGATGAGATGATCGCGTTTCTGAAGGAGCCGACATTCGGAACGGGCATGTCGCATTTCGAGCTCCTGAAGGAAGTTGGAACCGATATTCAGCTGCTTTCGCCGCGACCTTACCAGATGATGATGGCTGAGAAACCGCCGAAGGTATCGCAGTGGTTCATCGAGGAGTGCAACAACCTGGTTGCGCAGCAGTGTCGCCTGTTCCCGAATGTCTTCCGGGGCGTTTGCGGGCTGCCGCAGACGCCAGGTGTGAGCCCGAAGAACTGCATGCCGGAACTGGAGCGCTGCGTGAAGGAATTCGGGTTCGTGGGGTGTCTGATCAACCCAGATCCAAGCGAGGCCACGAATTATGACACGCCCGGGATGGGCGACGAGTATTGGTACCCCTTGTATGAAAAGCTCGTGGAACTCGATGTGCCCGGATATATTCATGGTGCGGGCTGCCGTTCGGTGCGCCACAGTTATTCGACTCATTTCATCAACGAAGAGACCATTTCCGTGGTGTCGCTCGCGAATTCGCGGGTGTTTCAGGATTTTCCGAAACTGAAGATCGTGTGTTCGCACGGTGGCGGCGCGGTTCCTTACCACGCCGGTCGTTTTCTGGCGCCGACGCTCCGCCGCGGGGCGCAGAGCAATTTCCTGGACAACTTGCGCAAGCTCTACTTCGACACGGTGCTCTACACGGCGCTCGCCTGCGAGCTCTTGATCAAGACGGTCGGTGCGGACCGCTGCGTATTTGGCACGGAACGGCCCGGGGTTGGCACTGCGAAGGATCCGAAAACGGGGAAATGGATGGACGACGTGAGGGTTTATATCGATGCGTTTACCTGGTTGAGCGACGCAGACAAGAAAACGATCTTCGAGGACAACGCGAAGAAACTGTTCAAACTCAATGTGGGCGCAAAGACCGCGGGATAAAGGTGGTCGTGAACGATTGTGGAATCCAATTTGGAAAAGGCCAATAGAGCGATGTCCGTAGAATATCGGGCCGATCAGGTAGGCAGTTTTCTCAGACCGAAAGAACTTCTGGAAGCCCGCCGGAGCGATCCGCCTGCGCCGGAGCGCCTGCGCGAAATTGAGGACCGCTCCATCCTGCGGGTGCTCGCGAAGCAAAAGGAGCTGGGATTCGATATTTTCACTGACGGCGAGTTTCGCAGGTCGAATTTCATGGGCGACTTCACCGACGCGATCGAGGGTTTTGACTTTGGCGACGGCGTTGCACGGAGCTGGAAGACGGCGAGTCAGGCAGCCCCCTCGCTCGGGCGGGGCCGCGTGGCCGGGGTCGTGGTCGAGAAGCTGCACGTGGTTCGACCGCTGACCGGGCACGAGCTGCCTTTTTTAAAACAGCACAGTCCCGGCCCGATCAAGATGACACTGCCCAGCGCCACGCAGTTTCCGGCGATCTCCTACAAGCGCGGCAGATCCGAGCAAGCGTATCCGACTTACTCAGCGTTCTTGTGGGACGTCGTCGAGATCGTGAAGACCGAAATGGCACGGTTGGCCGCCGAGGGCGTGAAGTACATCCAGATTGATGCTCCGCGCTACAGCTATTTCATGGATCCCAAGTGGCGCGAATGGATTCGCACGGAGATGAAGGTCGAGCCGGAAGCATGGTTTGATGAGTCCATTCGCGCGGACAATGCCTGCTTCGAGGCCGCGCGGAAGCCCGGCGTGACGCTGGCGATCCACCTGTGCCGCGGGAACAGCCAGAGTCACTGGTACGCCGAAGGCGGCTACGACGCCATCGCCGAGAAAATGTTCGGGACACTGGCCGTCGACCGTTTCCTGCTGGAATACGACGATAGCCGCTCGGGCACATTCGAGCCGTTGCGTTTCATTCCGCGAAGCAAGATCGCCGTACTAGGGCTGGTCAGTTCCAAGCGCCCGGAGCTGGAGAGCGCCGACGACGTTGTCGAGCGAATCAAGGAGGCGGCGAAATATGTGCCGCTTCAAAACCTCACACTGAGCCCGCAGTGCGGCTTCGCTTCGACCATGGAAGGGAATTTGATCACCGAGGATCAGCAGTGGGCTAAACTGCGGCTGGTAGTGGAAACGGCCCGCCGCGTGTGGAGCTGATCGCTTTACCGCGCTTGCGGGGCAACGGAGGTCAGGATCATGGCAAAAGTCGTTCTCGGCATGGGGTCGTCGCACGGACCGATGCTCTCAACGCCGCCCGACATGTGGCATTTACGCGGGGATGCGGACAGAAAAAACCCCAAACACTATTATCGCGGCGAGTCGTACGACTTCCCCAAATTGCTCGCCGCGCGACAGCCGGGTTTTGCCGCCCTGATCACTCCGGAGGAGCGCAAGAAGCGCTACGATCGGTGCCAGAGCGCGCTGGACAAGCTGGCCACGAAGTTTGCCGAGGTTAAACCGGATGCAGTCGTGATGATCGGCAACGATCAGCGCGAGCTTTTCACCGACGAGAACACGCCTGCATTTCTGGTTTTCACGGGTAGCAAGCTTGAAAATATCCCGGAGACCGAAGAAGCCAAGGCAAAATTCCCGCCCGGAATCGCGATCGCCGAAATCGGGCATTGTCCTCCCGGCGGAGCCGTCTATGACGCGGCCTCAGGCTTGGGCGTTCATCTGGTGAATGCGCTGATGGACCAGGAATTCGATGTGTCGGAGTCATCCAAGCTACCACGGGTGAACGGGCACGCACACGGCGTTCCGCACGCGTTCGGTTTCCTGTATCGCCGCATCATGGTGGATCACCCGCCGCCCAGTGTTCCGGTTTTTCTGAACGCCGGCATTCCGAATAATCGCCCGAAGATCGGACGTTGTCTAAAATTCGGGCGCGCGCTGGTCAAAGCCATCGAGAGCTGGGAGGAAGACGCGAAGGTGGTTGTATTTGCCTCGGGTGGGCTCACGCACTTTGTGATTGATGAAGATCTCGACCAGCGGGTGCTGAAGGCCATGCAGGCGCCGGACGAGGCCGCACTCGCTGCCATTCCTGAAAGCTATCTGCTCGGCAACACCTGCGAAATCCGAAACTGGATTCCGCTTTCGGTCGGCATGAACGCGCTGAACAAAAAGATGACTCTCGTCGATTACGTGCCGTGTTACCGCACCGAAGCAGGCACGGGCAACGCCATGGGATTCGTGTACTGGCAGTAGAGACGCCGAGGGAGCGGGAATGAACGCAGGGGCAGGCGACTTTGTTACCAGGTTGAAGAAGCTGGATTGCTGCGCGGTGTCTGACGCCCTCGACAAGCTGCATCTGAAAGGAGCGGTTACGGGGCTGACGGAATTGGCATCGTCGCGGCGAATCGCGGGCCGCGTGCTGACAGTGAAGCTGGGCGTGGGTGAACCTCCCGGCGGAAAACCGCGTCACGTTAGCACCACCGCGATCGAAGCAGCGCAGCCCGGGGACATTATCGTGGTTGAGCAACATAGCGGCGTGAACGCCGCGAGCTGGGGCGGCATTCTCACGCTCGGCGCGAAATTGCGGGGTGTTGGCGGCGTGATCGCCGATGGGCCCGTAAGGGACATCGACGAAGCCCGTCAGCACGACTTCCCGGTCTTCGGCAGCGGTGTGACGACGTTCACCGCCCGCGGCCGCATCGTCGAACTTTCAACCAACGCGCCGATCACGATCGGGCAGGTTGTCGTAAAGCCGGGCGATTATGCCATCGCCGACGGCAGCGGCGTCATCTTCATCTCTGCGGAAAATATTGAGCGAGTGCTCGGGGCGGCTGAGGAAATCTTCGCCCGGGAAGCGGCCATGGCGCAGGCACTGCGCGAAGGCAAACCCATCACCGAAGTGATGGGCGCGAACTACGAAAACATGCTGCGCAATTGAACAAGGAAAGCCCTCATGCCAACTGAGGACCCATCGGTCGAACGCGCAAGCAAGCTCGACACCTCAACCATTAGCGACGCGCTTGACAGGCTTGGAATCAGCGGCCAGTGCCTGAACATCAAGCCCCGCGATCCTCGCTTTCGCATGACCGGCCGCGCGTTTACGATGTTCTATCGGCCGGTTGGAAAGCCGGCCGGCACGGTTGGCGATTTCATTGACGATGTTGCGCCGGGTTCGGTTGTGGCGATCGACAATGCCGGGCGCGAGAATGCGACCGTGTGGGGCGACATTCTGACTGAGATTGCCCACCGCCGCGGGATTGCCGGCACCGTGATCGACGGCGCTTGCCGCGATACCGCACTTTGCCTCGAGCTCGGCTATCCGGTCTTCAGTAAGAGCTATTCCATGCGCACCGGGAAGGATCGCGTTCAGTTGGACGCGACACAACTGGCCGTGAATATCGGGGAGGCGCGGGTTGCTCCCGGTGACATCCTGCGCGGTGATGCCGACGGCGTCGTTGCGATTCCCCGGCAGCACGAGGCCGAGTTGCTGACCCTCGCCGAAGCAATCGCGGCGGCCGAGGAAGCCATTCGCAAAAGCGTGCGCGGGGGAAAGCGCCTGGACGAAGCGCGCAAGGAATTCGGCTACCACCAACTGCAGACCAAGCGTTCCTGAACGGGAGCTTCCGGCCTAAGACGATACCGCGGTCCGACCGCTGAGCGATCGGGCCGTGGGGTTCTGTTCGTGGGTAGCCTACCCTGCGCGGCCGCCGCTTACGAGGTAATCGTGCACCGCTTTTGCGGCGCTGCGGCCCTCGGAAATCGCCCACACGACGAGGGATTGCCCGCGGCGCATGTCGCCGGCCGCAAAAATGCCAGGTACGGAGCTGCTGTAATTGGCCTTGGTGGCCACATTACCCCTGCCGTCGAGCTCTAGACCGAACTCCTTTACCATGCCCCGCTGCACCGGGCCGGTGAAGCCCAGGGCCAGCAGCACCAGGTCAGCCTCGATCGTGAACTCGCTGGCTGACAGAGGCTCAAACTTGGGCGGCGGACCGACCCGGACAGCGTGCAGGAGTTTCACGTCTCCACTCTCGTCGCCGCTGAACTTCGTCGTCCCGGCTGCCCAATCTCGCATGCCGCCTTCTTCGTGGGCGCTTTCGGTGCGCAGCTGAAGCGGCCACAGGGGCCATGGCGTCGCGGTCGATCGCGCCGCCGGAGGCATGGGCATGATCTCGAACTGGAGCACGGACTTTGCGTTCTGCCGATGGCAGGTGCCCAGGCAATCGGCTCCCGTGTCGCCGCCCCCGATGATCACCACGCGCTTCCCTGTGGCCAGGATTTGATCCGGCACGTCATCGCCGGCGATTCGCTTGTTTTGTTGTGGCAGGAAGTCCATGGCGAAATGGATGCCCTTGAGTTCGCGCCCGGGCACTTTCAAGTCACGCGGATTTTCCGCCCCGCCGGTCAGCAGGATCGCGTCAAATTCCTTGAGGAGGTCGGCGGTGGGCACGTTGCCACCGACGTGAGCATTTGGCCTGAAGGCAACGCCCTCTGCGGCCATCTGTTCCAGGCGCCGGTCGAGCACGTTCTTTTCCATCTTGAAATCGGGAATGCCGTAGCGCAGAAGTCCGCCAATGCGATCCGCTTTCTCGAACAGAGTCACCCTGTGACCGGCTCGATTCAACTGCTGAGCGGCCGCCATCCCCGCGGGTCCCGATCCCACGACCGCGACCCGTTTGCCGGTGCGCCTTGCAGGCGGCTCGGGCTTGATCCAGCCCTCTTTCCACGCGCGGTCAACGATCGTTTTCTCGATTACCTTGATGCTGACTGGCGGCTCGTTGATGCCCAGTACGCAGGCTGCTTCGCATGGCGCGGGACAGATCCGTCCGGTAAATTCCGGAAAGTTATTGGTGGAATGCAACACACGAATCGCATCCTTCCATTCGTCTCGGTACACCAGATCGTTCCAGTCCGGAATGATATTGTTCACCGGACACCCGGTGTGGCAGAAAGGAATGCCGCAATCCATGCAGCGAGCCGCCTGGGTGCGCACGTTTTCGTCCGCGAAGGGAAGGTAGACTTCGAAATAATCCTTCACGCGCTCGGCGACAGGACGGCGCGCGGGCGTTTCTCGACCGTATTCCTTGAAACCGGTGACCTTACCCACGGATCACCTGTCCGCTCGGCTGCTTCCCAACCCGCGCGGCGAGTACACCGGAGGATACCCGCGGTATTCCCAGCACGCGCTTGTATTCGTGCGGGAATACCTTGATGAACTTCGGCAGAGTGGACTCCCAATTCTCGGTGATCCACTTGGCCTGGGTGCTGCCGGTTAGCTCGCTATGGCGCGCGATGAGCCGGTAGAGCAGATCGATGTCCTTTTGGTCCGAGACCGGTTCCAGGTCCACCTCGGCCCGATTGCAACGCACGGACGGGAAATCGCCGAACTGATCGAGCACGTAGGCGACGCCGCCGGTCATTCCGGCCGCGAAATTGCGTCCCGTGCGACCCAAGACGACGACCAGACCGTTGGTCATGTACTCACAGCCGTGATCGCCGACCCCTTCGACGACTGCCGTTGCACCGGAGTTGCGCACCGCAAAGCGCTCGCCAGCCATGCCGCCAAAGTACGCCTCACCGCCGGTCGCGCCGTAGAGGCAAACATTGCCGATTAGGATGTTTTCCTCGGGCACAAATTCCGACTGGCGCGGATGGTAGATGACCAGTTTCCCTCCCGAGAGACCCTTGCCGACATAATCATTCGCGTCTCCTTCCAGGGTCAGAGTCACGCCCCGTGCCAGGAAGGCGCCAAAGCTTTGCCCCGCGCAGCCAGCGAACTGGACCTGGATCGTGTCGTCCGGCAGGCCCGCAGAACCATACCTTCGCGCGATCTCGCCACTCAGCATCGTGCCGACAGTGCGATGAATATTTCGGATCGGCATGCTCAAAGAAACCGGCACGCGGTTCTCGATGGCTTCCTGCGTCATTTCGATCAGCTTGTAGTCCAGCGCTTTTTCCAGCCCATGATCCTGCGCGTCCGTGCACCGCCGTCCCACGTGGCTTGGCATGGGAGGGTTGTAGAGAATGGCGGAAAGGTCGATACCTTTGGCCTTCCAGTGGTTGCTATCGGCACGCTGGACCAAACAGTCCACTCTGCCGACCATCTCGTTCACAGTCCGGAAGCCAAGCGCTGCCATGACCCTGCGGAGATCTTCGGCTACATAGAAGAAGAAATTGATCACATTCTCCGGTTGTCCCTGGAACTTCTTCCGTAATTCGGGATCCTGCGTCGCAATGCCGACCGGGCAAGTATTCAGGTGGCATTTGCGCATCATGATGCAGCCCATCGAAATCAGCGGTGTGGTGGAAAATCCGAATTCCTCGGCGCCGAGCAAAGCCGCAACAGCCACGTCGCGACCGGTCTGCAGTTTGCCGTCCACCTGCACGCGCACGCGGCTCCGCAGATCGTTGAGCACCAAAACCTGCTGCGTTTCAGCCAGTCCCAGCTCCCAGGGAACGCCCGCGTGGCGAATTGAGCTGATGGGAGAGGCGCCTGTGCCGCCGTCATAGCCGCTGATGAGGATCACGTCGGCATGGGCCTTGGCTACTCCCGCAGCCACTGTTCCCACGCCTGTCTCGGCAACCAGCTTCACCGATATCCGCGCGCGCGGGTTGGCGTTCTTGAGGTCGTGGATGAGCTGAGCCAGGTCTTCAATCGAATAAATATCGTGGTGCGGGGGCGGCGAAATCAGGCCCACCCCGGGGATTGAGTGGCGCACCCGGGCGATGATCTCGTCCACTTTGTGGCCCGGCAACTGGCCGCCTTCTCCTGGTTTCGCGCCTTGAGAAATCTTGATCTGCAAGTCGTCCGCGTTCACCAGGTAATTGGTAGTGACGCCGAAGCGAGCCGAGGCGACCTGCTTGATCGCGCTTCGCCTCAAATCACCGTTTGCATCGGGCTTGAACCGCGCTTCATCCTCTCCACCCTCGCCGGTATTGGATCTGCCGCCGATCCGGTTCATAGCGATTGCCAGAGTCTCGTGCGCTTCCTTGCTGATCGAGCCGAACGACATCGCTCCAGTGGCAAAACGCTTCACAATTTCAGCGGCCGGCTCGACAGCATCGAGCGGAACCGGCGATCCATTGGGCTTGAAATCAAACATGCCCCGAAGCATCAGCAGGTCGCGGTTCTGCTGATTGACCATTCTTGCGAATTCCTCAAAGTTCTCGAAGCTCGACTGTCTTACGGCGTGCTGCAGCTTGCTCACGGTCGCAGGATTCAGCAGGTGACGCTCGCCGCTCACACGGTATTGATACTCCCCACCAATCCGGAGCTCTGTATCTGATTCCCGCGGGCGCTGCATGGCGAATGCATGCTTCATGAGGGCTTCGCGGGCCAGAATCTTGATGTTCACGCCCTCAATGCGGGAAGCTGTTCCGGTGAAATAGCGCTCGACCACAGAACGGCTCAAACCAATCGCCTCAAAAATCTGCGCCCCTTGATAGCTCTGCAGCGTCGAGATCCCCATCTTCGAGAATGTCTTGAGCAGGCCTTTGTCGGTGGCCTTCATATAGCTCTTGAAAACCTTGTCCCAGGAGCTTTCGGTCGGGAAATGGCCGCCGATGTAGAGATCCTCGAGCGTTTCGATGGCGAGGTAGGGATTGACGGCGCTAGCTCCATATCCCAAAAGCAGCGCGAAGTGCATGACCTCTCGGGGCTCGCCTGATTCGACAATCAAGGCGACCTGGTTACGCGTCTTTTCGCGGATCAAGTGATTGTGAACGGCAGAAAGCGCGAGCAAACTCGGGATCGGCGCGTTCGCGGAGTCTACTCCACGGTCGGAGATGATCAGAATCGTATACCCGGCTTTGACAGCGGCGGACGCCCGAACGCAGAGTCCTTCCACGGCTTTCTTGAGTTGCTGTTCGCCGCCCTTTACCGGAAAAAGCGCCGACAACGTGGTAGCGAGGAAATCGCCCCAACTCACACTGCGCATTTTTTCCAGACGCCAGTTCGAGATAATCGGGTGACGAAGTTTGAGGGTGTGGCACTGCTTCGGCGTTTCGTCCAGGAGATTCCCTTCGCGCCCGATGTAGCTGTTCAGCGACATGACCAGGTCCTCGCGGATCGGATCAATCGCCGGGTTCGTCACCTGCGCGAACGTCTGCTTGAAATAGTTGAACAGAAGCTGGGGTTTGTCAGACAAGCAGGCAAGCGGCGTGTCGATACCCATTGAGCCAACCGGTTCCTCTCCCTTGATCGCAGAAGGCTGCAGAATCGTTCGCAGGTCTTCGTCGGTGTAGCCGAAGGCGCGCTGGCGCATCAAAATCGTCTTGTGGTCCGTTGGTTGGACATTTGTAGGGCTTGGCAGATCGTCCAAGGTAATCTGGTTTTCCTTCAACCATTGGGCATAGGGCTGCCGGGTCGCCAGATGCTTCTTAACCTCTTCGTCTGAGATCAGTCGCTTCTGCTCGGTGTCCACCAGCAGCATGCGGCCGGGGGCGAGGCGTCCCTTCATGCGCACGTCTTCCGGCCTGACGGGAAGCACGCCCGCCTCCGAGGCCATGATGACCAGTCCGTCGGCCGTGACCACATAGCGGCCGGGGCGCAGACCGTTGCGATCGAGTTTGGCCCCGATGACGCGCCCGTCGGTGAAGGCGACCGCAGCGGGGCCGTCCCACGGTTCCATCAGCGACGCATGGTATTCATAAAATGCTTTGACGTCTTGCGGCATTTCCGGATCGTTGTCCCACGCCTCGGGAATCAGCATCGACATTACATGCGGCAGTGTGCGACCGCCCAGAGCCAGCAACTCGACGGCATTGTCGAGCATCGCCGAGTCGCTGCCGCCGGGAGTAATAATCGGCAGCAATGTCTGCATGTCCTTGCCGAACAGAGGTGACGCCAGGACGGACTGGCGCGCATACATCCAATTCGCATTGCCGCGCAGAGTGTTGATTTCTCCGTTGTGGCAGATGAAGCGGTACGGGTGCGCCAACTGCCAGCTCGGAAACGTGTTGGTCGAGAAGCGCTGGTGGACCAGACACAACGCGCTCATCACGTCGGGATCGGAAAGCTCCTGGTAAAAGGTGGCGATCTGAGGCGCCAGAAGCAATCCCTTGTAGACGATTGTGCGCGATGAAAGAGACGGGATGTAGAAGAAGTCCTTCTCTTTCACAGTGGATTTGCGGACGGCAGCTTCTGAGGCCTTGCGCAGCACGTACAGCTTGCGCTCAAGCGCGTCCTGATCCATACCCGGATCGCGTCGGACAAAAATCTGCTCGATGTAAGGCTGCGTGTTGCGCGCCACGCGTCCGATGGTGTCGCCGTTAATCGGCGTGTCGCGCCAGCCAAGCACCGTCAAACCTTGCTCGCGCGCAGTTTTCTCAAGGATTCCCTCGCAGAGAATCCGGTCATGGGGGTCGACGGGAAGAAAGACCATTCCCACCCCGTATTCGCCTGGAGTCGGAAGCGTAAAACCCAGCTTCGCGCACTCGCGTTCAAAAAACTTGTGGGGGATCTGAATCAGGATGCCTGCGCCGTCGCCCGTCTCTGGATCGCAGCCGCAGGCTCCGCGATGGGTGAGGTTGACAAGAATCTGAATTCCCTTGAGGACGATATCGTGGGACTTTTGCCCCTCGATGTTGGCGACAAACCCTAGGCCGCACGCATCGTGCTCATTCTCGGGACGGTACATGCCCTGGGCTTTTGGCAAACCCGCAAATGGATACATGGGCTTCGTTTGGCGCGGCGTCTTCATGATGCAGGTTTTCCTGAGCGAGCGTACATCTTAACATTTCTGTTCCGGGCGTTCGGCTCGGACCGGACGCTCTCACACCCCATATTTTTATTGATGCAACCTATCAGGAATTCAAATTTGAACGATTTGCGGGGAGTCGCTCGGCGAGCCAACGCCGGGCCGGGAAGGGGTTATTCCGGGTGCAGATGTGGCTGGGGTACGCCGCTGATGATCCCAGAGACCGCTGTGGCCCCGGCGCCGAACATCAGGGCAAGGCTTGCGCCATGCAGAGAGACTCCGCCACGCGCGGTAATTTCGAAAATTACCGCAACCACGGACACGCCGATCGATTGACCGAGCAACCGTGACATGGTGCTGATGCCGCCGGCGCCGCCGCTTCGCTGTTTCGGCGCGCTTGCGACCATGGCGCGATTGTTGGGAGCTCCGAAGAAACCAAAACCGGCGCCGCCAAGAGCGGCCCGCCATACGACCTGAAAAACAGTGGGATGAGCCCCGACCAGCGCCAGTAGAATCAGGCCGGATGTCATTCCGGCCATGCCAACCGTGCCCAGAACGCGGATTGGGATGCGGTCGGCCATCCTCCCCGACACATGCGACATGATTCCGGCCGCGATCGGCCACGGGCTCAGCAGCAGCCCGGCCATCACCTGCGAGAAACCCATCACTTCAATGAAGTAGAAAGGCAGCACGACGACGGCGAGGCCCTGCGCCATGAACGCACACAGGGACGCCGAAGAAGCGAGGGCGAAAATGGGGCGCTTGAACAAGTCGATTGCCAGCATCGGGACGGTTAGATGGTTCTGCCGGCGCACCAGCGCGACACCAGCGATCAACGCGCCGACGAGCTCGGCAGAAACGATCGCGCTGCCTTTGCCGTTGCCGATGCTGTCGATGCCGGTAATCAACAAAGTTACGGTGATCCCGTTCAGCAGCGCGCTCCACAGATCCCAGCGATGGCGCGAGCCCTCGGCCGGTGCCAGGCATCGCTCCGAGAGGCTCAGCGCCAGCAATCCGAACGGGATATTGATGGCGAACAGCCAATGCCACGTGGTGATCGCGAGAATGGCCGAGGCAACGCTCGGGCCGGCCGCTGCGGCCGTGAAAACAACGAAGCCGCCAAGACCAATCCCCCGGCCCAGCAGCGCACGAGGATATGTGTAGCGCATGACTGCCGCGGACACACTCCAGATGCACGCCGCACCCACACCCTGAAACACGCGCGCAAGGATCAGTGTGTTCAGCGAATGCGGCAGGGAGCAGCCCGCCGACGCAAGCGTGAAGATCACCAGACCGCCCTGATATACCCGCTTGTACCCGATGATGTCCACGAGCGAAGACAGCGGCACCACACAGATTCCAACGGTCAGCAGGAACGCGTTGACCACCCAGATGGAAGCGGCAGGACTGGCATGGAGCTGCACGGCGATGCTGGGCAGCGCTGTATTGGCAATATTGCCGTCCAGAACCGACATGGCGAGGCCGACCAGGTAACTGAGCATCGCCCACCGACGCTGCGCACTGGGCAAGCCATCGGTGAAGCCCATCTCATTGGAAACTGGAATTGTTATTTCGGACATAAGTACTGAGCCGCTCCCGGATTCTGAAAATGCGCGATTGCGCGAGCGCTTAAGTTCGCCGCTCACGAATCAAGCGGATGGCATCCGGCAGATCGGCACTTGCCGTTCTGCTGGAATCCGGATCCCCGTTTGTTCCCTGCGGCTCTTCCATCTGAGAATCGCCTTCGCCAGGCGCAAGGAAGAGATTTGTCTCAATGCCGTGCTGCCTGGTGTACAGGTCGTAGTAGCGGCCCTTTCCGGAATAGAGGGACGCGTGGTTGCCGCGCTCGATAATTTTCCCGCCCTCGACGACCAGAATCTGGTCGGCGCGCCGGATCGTTGACAACCGATGCGCGATCACAAACGTAGTGCGTCCGCGCATCAGGAAACGGAGCCCTTCCTGAATCAGCGCCTCCGATTCGGAATCCAGGCTCGACGTGGCTTCGTCCAGGATCAGGATGCGCGGGTCGGCCAGGATGGCGCGAGCGATCGAGACGCGCTGCTTCTGACCTCCGGAAAGTCGAATGCCGCGTTCGCCGACCACCGTTTCATATTTTTTCTCCAGTCCCTCTGCGAATTCATCCACGCGAGCGATGCGGCACGCCGTGAGAATATCCTCCTCGCGAGCATCCGGGCGGGCGAAAGCGACGTTCTCGCGGATGCTGCCGTCGAACAGAAACGTCTCCTGCAGCACCACTCCGAGCTGCGTGCGATAGGAATCCAGGCGCACGTGCGCGAGATCAATACCGTCGACGAGCACTCGGCCCGCCGTCGGTACGTAGAACGCGGCGATCAGTCCGATTATGGTGGATTTTCCGGCGCCTGACGGCCCAACCAGCGCCGTCGACGTGCCCGGTGCGGATTCGAAACTGACCCCGCGCAGGACCGGCTTTCCGGGGGCATAGGCGAAGTCCACATTCTCGAACGCGATTCGGCCGTCGAGCCGATCGACTCGCTCGGTCCGCTGCGGATCCTGGTCCTCGAGTTTCTCGCTCAGTACTTCTCGGGTGCGCTCTAGTCCCGCGAGGGCTTCGGTCATCTGTGGCCCGATCGAGGCAATCTGCGCCACGGGCGCGATCAGAAACGCGAGAAATCCCATGTATTGAATAAGGGTCCCAACCGACATTGTTCCGGAAAGGATATTTCGTGCGCCGAGATACATCATGGATGCAGTGACGATCCCCATCAGCGCCGTAGCGGAGAAACTCATCAGGGAGGTGGCCGTAAGCGTCTGCAGCACGTTGTCGAGCAGCTTCTGCACCCCTGCCTGGAAGACCTTCTCTTCGCGCCCCTCGGCGTGATAGCCCTTCACGACGCGGACACCTCCGAGCGACTCCGTGAGCCGCCCGGTCACCTCGGCATTGAGCTTCGGGCGCGCGCGGTACATGGGGCGAATCGTCTTGAATGCCTTGTTCAGGCCGAGGCCAAAGATCACCACGGCCACCGACGCCGCTGCCGTCATCGAGACACTTACGCTTAGCAGGTAACTCAAAGCCAGGGTCGCCGTCACGATCCCGCCGACGAAGTCGACCAGGCCAGTGCCGATCAGATTTCGAACGCCTTCCACGTCGTTCATGATCCGTGACACCAGGACGCCGGTCTTATTTGCGTCGTAAAACGATACCGGCAGGCGTCCGATATGCGCCTGCACCTCGACCCGCAACTCCGTGATCATGCGCTGGGAGGATTTCGAGAGCAGCTGCGTGAGTGAGTACGAGGTAACGCCTTGCAAGATTGTCGCACCGACTACAGCCAGCACGATGCGCGGCAACATATGCTCCTGTTGCCTTCCAATCACAGTGTCGAACAAGGATTTGAGCGAATACGGCGCTACCAGCCCGGAGACACGGTTGACCAGCATCAGCGCGAGTCCCGCGGCGAGAATCCAGCGCCGAGGTTTGATCAACTCCCAAACGTGGGGCAGCAATTTCCAGAAGGGCTGCTTGGAGGGACTATTCTGGCCAGAGGCTGCGGATCGTGGGGACCTCTCGGCTCCTCGGGTCACCTTGGCCGAAGGGGATGATGGGAATGATGGCATCCGAAATGGGTTCGCCTGCGCTGTTTGATTTTAAGCTCTTCAGATTATAACGGAACGCCCGTTTGAGCGCGATCTTTGCTCAATGGGAGGATGCAGAGCGTACACATCGCCGGTACCGGGGAACCCTCCTGAGGCGAATCATTGGTGACTGCCGGAACGTTTAGAGCGTTGTGCTCATGTCGCTTGACGTGCCACCCGCCGCCGGCACGTAACACTTCCGCGTGTAGTCCATGACCATGCGATCGGCATTGAACCGCCAGCCGAGAGTCCGGATGGTTCGCTTCATGCGCTTGATCCAGCCGCGCGGCAATCCGTCGCGGTCGCGCTGATAATAGAGGGGAATCACCTCTTCGCGCAGCGCGCGGTACAGGTCGTCGCCGTCCCGCGCGTCGTGGACGTCCATGTGGGAGTGGGTTCTGCCGGTGCCGATCGCGAAACCGTTGAGTCCGTCGTAGGCTTCGGCCCACCAGCCGTCCAGCACGGAAAGGTTCAGCCCACCGTTCAGCACCACCTTTTGGCCGCTGGTACCTGAAGCCTCCAGTGGCCGCCGCGGATTGTTCAGCCAGACGTCCACACCCTGGACAAAATGGCGTCCGACGTTGATATCGTAGTCCTCCACAAAGACGAACTTATCGGCGAACTGCGGGTTGCGCATCATCTGTGCGATCTCTTGCAGCATGCGCTTGCCGGGATCGTCCCGCGGATGCGACTTGCCGGCAAAAACGAATTGCACAGGTCGCGCAGGATCGTTCACCAGCGAAGCCAACTTTTCGATATCCCTCAGGATCAGGTCGGCCCGTTTGTAGGTTGCGAAGCGGCGGGCAAATCCGATGGTCAGGGCGTCCGGGCTGAAGACGTTTGCAAGCCTTTGCAGAATTTCCGGCGCCTCGTTGCGGCGCTCGGCCTGTTTCACCGCTCGGCGGCGTACGAATTCCAGCAGGCTCGACTTCAGGCTGAGATGTGTCTCCCAGAGTTCGCCGTCGTCCACATTTTCGATTCCTTCCCAGATGCGCGCCTCGCTGCTGTGCTCATGCCATCCGGTTCCCAGGTGGCGGTCATACAGGCGAAACATCTGGGGCGCAAGCCAGGTGGGCACATGAACGCCATTGGTAATGTGTCCGATGGGCACAGCGTCTTCCGTTTTGCCGGGGAAAAGGCCTGTCCACATCGCCCGCGACACCTCGCCGTGCAGCGCGGAGACGGCATTCGCGCGTCGCGCGATCTTCAATCCCAGGACGGTCATACAGAACTCTTCGTCATGATTGCCCGGGTTCTCCCGCCCGAGCGCCATCAGCTGGTCGTGAGAGAGCCCCAGAAATTCTCCGAGAGGTCCCAAATGTTCTTCGATTAGGTCGGAGCCGAACCGGTCGTGTCCGGCGGGCACTGGCGTGTGGGTCGTGAATACAACTTCGCGGGAGACACGATGAACGGCCTGGTCAAACCCCAGGCCTTCCTCCTGCATACGATTGCGAATGGCCTCCAGGACTGCGAATCCGCTGTGCCCCTCATTGAGGTGAAGAACGCCCGGGGTGATGCCCATGGCTCTCAGGGCGCGGAAGCCTCCGATACCGAGCAGCAGCTCCTGGCGGATTCGCACCCGCGCGTCGCCGCCATACAGACGCGAGGTGAGCTCCACGTCCTGCGGAGCGTTCCCCTCCACGTTGGAATCCAGAAGAAGCAGATCGCATCGACCCACGTTCATGCGCCAGACTTTTGCCCGGATGAGCCCGCTGCGCGTTTCGATCTGTACCGTAACAGCTTGGCCGTTGGTTCCAATCGCCAGCTCCATAGGCAGGTGGCTAAAGTCCGTCTCCAGGTATTCTTCCTGCTGCCAGCCGCTGGGATCGAGCGATTGCCGGAAATAGCCCTGGCCGTAAAACAGGCCGACGCCGACCAGGGGAATGCCGAGGTCGGACGCGCTCTTAATGTGATCGCCCGCCAGCACCCCCAACCCGCCGGAATATTCCGGAATCGACTCGTGCAATCCGAACTCCGCCGAGAAGTAGGCGACCGGGCGAGGCCTAAGCACCCCGGCGTGGCGCGCGCCCCAGGTCCGGTCGGCTTCAAGGTATTCAAGCTTGCGACGGTAGGCGTAGTTGATCCGGCTATGAAGCACCAGTTCGCTTGCTCGGCGCTCGATCTCCGCGAGCGGAATTTCGCTCAGCATGGACACCGGATTGTGATTGAGTTCCCTCCAGCGCACCGGATCCAGGTCGCGGAACAGGCTGGTCGAATCGTGATCCCAGGACCACCAGACGTTTCGAGCCAGCGACCAAAGCCGCTCTTGTGAGGGCGCGATGAACCGATCAAGCGTACGCGTCTCGCTGACGACCGGCGCTACCTCAGCAGCGGCTTTCGCCAGCATCTGAATCTCATCCTCACGGAACGCGCGTGCCTCGATGGTTTGAACCACAAGCACGCCCTGCAGAACGCCGCGATCGATCAGCGGAACGCCGACGAACGATTGGTAGGCGTCTTCTCCGGCTTCATGAAAGTATTTGAACCGAGGGTGGTCTTTGGCCTGCTCGACGGCTACGGGCCGCACCTGTTCGGCTACCAGGCCCGCCAGACCTTCGTGGATTCCCATCCGTAGGGTCCCGACACATTGGCGGCGAAGCCCGAGGGTCGCGGCCAGCACCAGATTTGCTCGATCGGGCTCCAGCAGGTAAGCCGAACACACATCAGTTTCAAACCGCTTGGCAATCAGCGCGACCACGTTCATCAGGGTTTCGGCCGGTTTGCCGCCCTGCCGGGCGAGGTTCGCAATTTCCTCAAGAGTCAGGACGTAGCCCGCGTCTCGCGCTTCCGTGCCTTGGCTCACGCTCTGCAATCCCCTATCCTCTGGTTTTCGTCGGACGCCGGACTGCGCCATCACGTCTGCCTCATTTATCTCATGACTTTATGCCTGCTCGCGGCTGCCGCAGGACCCGCGTCACTCAGATGCAACCCCCGGTCGACACCAGCGGCCCCCCAATTCCAACCGGGGCAAAATGGCCTGCCGCCGCCGGTGGCCCTACGCCGGACCGCCAAACTCTAGTGGCCGGTCGCAGGTGAAGTCCAATCCAAATAGTTGATTGCGAACATCAGCCGCGGTCGTGCGGCGCCTGGTGGGCCCGAATGCCCGATCCTCGGGAACTCAGGGCCTGTGGGCCCGGGTAGGAGGGCCCGCCACCGCTTCTAACTCAAGAGACCCATGCATCCGCGTCGAGCCTCGTGTAATCTAACGGCCATGAGCGAAAAAATCCGTAAGGACGACGCAGAGTGGCGCGCGAAGCTGACCGAGGCGCAATATCACGTCACGCGGAAGAAGGGCACCGAGCCACCCTTCACCGGAGAGTACGAGAATACCGA
>Ga0209624_10000684_pt1 | contig 29544 bp, 30 predicted proteins | sample JacPinW_OM2H0_O1_FD_188565 | JGI IMG/M metagenome (GOLD analysis project Ga0209624, IMG submission 188565) | Forest soil microbial communities from Algoma, Ontario, Canada - Jack Pine, Ontario site 1_JW_OM2H0_O1 (SPAdes) (version 2) | ecosystem: Environmental > Terrestrial > Soil > Boreal...
TGGTAGTGCCAGGGCGCGTCGAGATGAGTGCCGTTGTGAGTCGAGAGCGCCACGCGTTCGACCGCCCATCCCTGCCCGGCCGGCAAGTCCTCCGATTTTAGGCCCGGAAAGAACGGCAGGATTTGCTGCAGACTCTGCTGGTGATCAATGTACTCGATCTTGGGGCCGAGCCCGGGCGGATCCGCCGGGACATCGTTCTGCAGCGGCGCGGAAATGTCGATGAAGCGTCGAGCCATGCGTCCCTCCTGCCGCTCGTTCTCTCGCGCCGGCGTTTTAATCGCCCCGCGTTCCCCGCCGCGCGCTGCGTAATACGCTCGCCACGAGCGCCGCGGGTAAAGCCAGCGCCAGCATGAGACCTGCGAGCCAGGCCGGCGCCAAGCCGGAAAGCGCCAATGCGCTGACCAGGGCGACCACGCAAAGGACGGTTGCCGCCAGAAGCTCGTCGTCGACGAACAGACCGATCAATTGCTTGATGACTGCGCCGATCATGCGAGCAAGGCTGCTCGTGGCTTGAGAAGCGCGACCAGAGCCAAAGCGACAGCGAGGAACAGGGCGATAAAGGCGAGAATCGCCGCATCGCCGCCCGGCCACCCGACGCCGAGACTCTCGCCGGTCCAGAACAGGCCGAAGGCCGACAGCATCACGCCGACGGCGAACTTCAGCGCGTTCTCTGGCACCCGCGCGAGCGGGCGGTGGATCGCCGCGCCGACAGCCGCCACCGCGACGCAGGCGGCCAGGGCGCCTGCGCTGGCGAACACAAGAAGTCCGCGCGCCGCGCCGACGGCGATAACGATGAACACGACCTCGATCCCCTCTACTAGAACGGCCTTGAAGGCAGTCACGCCGGCGATCCAATCGAACTCCCTCGACCGACGCTGTTGGGCTTCGGTCAGGCCGCGTGTCTCGCGGGCAAAGGCGGCGTCCTCGTCGTGTAAAGCGATGACGCCGACGGCGCGCAGGATCGCCTTACGCAGCCAGCGCTGGCCAAACAAGAGCAGCAGCACACCGACAACGAACTGCAAGGCGTGGATTGGAACGACGCTCATCAGCGGCCCCAGGACAGCAACGATCAGCGCAAGCGCCACGATAGCGGCTGCGGCGCCGCTCAGAGCCGGGCGCCAGCCGCGCGCGAGTCCGACGGCGAGCACGATGGTCAGCGCCTCGACCGCCTCAACGAATGAGGCGGCGAATGAGGCGCCCGCGACCGAAATGATCGTCGTCAGGTTCGGCATCGCATAAGATCCGTGAGCGTCTCGCCCTCTGTCAGTTCGTTCGTCGGGCGAGCGACAGCCACAGGCCCCCGCCGATGAGAACGGTTCCCGAGAGCCGGCCGAGCAGTTTGACCCGGCTCGGCTTCATGAACCAGGCGCGCCCCATGCCCGCCGCGACCGCCCAGGCGCAATCCGAGGCGCCGGCGATCAGGACCGAGGCGAGGCACATTGCGGCTAGCTGCGGTCCCGCCGGCAGCCGCGGATCGATGAACTGCGGCAGGAACGCGGTGAAGAAGACGATGGTCTTGGGATTGGACAGCGCGACCAGCACGCCGCGCACGAAGCGGGTGCGGCCCGTCTCCAGAAGCTCCTCGCCCCCCTCCCCTGCGTGTCGCCAGGCCTGCACGCCGAGCCAAATCAGATAGGCCGCGCCGGTCCAGCGCAGCGCGGTGAACAACAGGTCGGCGTGCGCGTGGACCCAATTGAGACCCAGTGCGATCGTCGCCAGCAACAAGGCGTTGCCAAGTGTCGTGCCTGCCACCGTGGTCAACGCGGCGCGCACGCCGCGCGTCGCGCCGGTCGAAATGATCAGGGTCACGATCGGCCCTGGCACGATGATCAGGACGACCGTGATCAAAAGAAAGGCCGTGAAAAGTTCGATGTTCATGGTCCGCGCTCCGCTCGCGCATCCTTAACCCTACGGCGCGGTCCAGAACAGCCCGATCGTTAGAGCAACGCCAATGGCGACGACGGCAAGCTTCAAGAGCTTCTCGTTGACGCGTCTGAGCATCAAGGCGCCCGCCCAGCGGCCAAATGAGGCGCCGAGCGCGGTAACGAGCGCCTGCGGCCAGTGCACGTCCCTGGAAAAGACGAAGATCACAACCGCAGAGGCGTTGATTATGCCGGCGAGAATGTTCTTCGCCGCGCCCGCGCTGCGGACCGCCAAACCCATCATGGTCAGCGCGGCCATCATCAAAAGTCCGATGCCGCCGCCGAAAAAGCCGCCGTAGACGGCGATGAAAAACTGCATCACACCCGCGCCCCAAGGCGGCAAATGGGTTTCTCCGGGCGGCGGAGCTTGGCAAAAGAAACCGCCCCAGGCGAAGAGCGCGGTCGCGAATAGCACCAGCCACGGCACGAGACGGGCGAAGATCGCCGGCGGCGTGGCGAGGAGAATGAGCGCGCCGAGCCCCCCGCCAATGAGGCTGATGACAACTAACGTCCGCATCCTGAGCCCAGTCGGGCTCCCCGCGTCTGCCCGGCCGGTGAAGCCGGTGACGAGCTGTGCGGGAAACAGCGCAACGGTCGAGGTGATGTTGGCCGCGCGCGCATCCATGCCGGTCAGCATCAGCGACGGAAGGGTGATGAACGAGCCGCCGCCGGCGAGGGCATTCTGCGCCCGCCGACGTCGCTGCGATGAAGAGGACGATGAGGTCGGTCATTTGCAGACGGTTCGCATCACGCGAGCTTCCGCGCCGCGCGCCCCCGCAACCAACCAGCGCCCCGAGGGGGGTCCGCTTGTTCCGCTCACTTTGTCAATGGGCAGCCGCTATTGGCGGCGGTCGGATAGGCGGTGTCGCCGGGCACGGTCGCGATCAAATTGTAATAGTCCCAGTCGCGTTTGCTTTCCGACGGCTTCTTGACCTCGAACAGATAGAGATCCGACACCATGCGGCCATTGGCCTGCACCCGCCCATGCGCAGTGAACGCGTCGTCGACCGGCAGTTCCTTCAGTTTCTTGGCGACCGCGGCGGCGTCCTTCGTCCCGGCGGCTTTCACCGCCTTGAGATATTGCAGGGTCGCTGAATAAACGCCCGCCTGGATCATGTTCGGCATTCGCCCGGTGCGCTTGAAAAAGCGCTCGCCGAACTCGCGCGTCCGGTCGTTGAGGTCCCAATAGTAGCTCTCGGTCAGCACCAGACCCTGCGCGGCCTGCAAGCCGAGGCCGTGGACTTCCGCCAGGGTCAGCAGCAGCGCCGCGAGCCGCTGGCCGCCAGCGACGATGCCGAATTCCGCCGCCTGCTTGATCGAATTGACGGTGTCTTGGCCGGCATTGGCAAGGGCGACAATCTTCGCCTTGGAGCTTTGCGCCTGCAAGAGGAAGGAGGAGAAGTCGGGAGTGTTGAGCGGGTAGAGCACGTGGCCGAGCACCTTGCCGCCGCTGGCCGTGATGACGTCGCTGGTGTCTTTCTCCAGAGCGTGGCCGAAGGCGTAATCCACGGTGATGAAGAACCAGGTGTCGGCGCCTGTCTTGACCAGCGCGCCGCCCGTCGAGACGGCGAGCGCGTGCGTGTCAAAGGCCCAGTGGAAGCCATAGGGCGTGCATGCCGTGCCCGTGATCGCCGATGTCGCTGAGGCCACAACGATATCGATTTTCTTCTTCTCGCCGGCGATCTGCTGCACCGCGAGCGCGACCGCGGACGAGGTGAGGTCGGTGATCATGTCAACGCCCTCGGCGTCGTACCAGCGGCGCGCGATGGCGGTGGCGAGATCGACCTTGTTCTGGTGATCAGCGTTGATCAGCTCGATCTTCTCGCCGAGCACGCTGCCGCCGAAATCCTCAATCGCCATTTTCGCGGCTTCGACCGACCACTTGCCGCCGAAATCGGCATAGACCCCGGATTGATCGTTCAGGATGCCGATCTTGACGCCCTGCGCCGACGCCGGCGCGCCCGTAAGCAAAGCGTACGCCACAACGGCGGCGAACGCCAATCGGATTATCCGCACGTTGCAAATCATATTCCCCTCCCGGTTCGTTTGGCCTCAGCGGGAGCCGCGAATGTCGCGCCGCCTCGGCTACGCGCGTGGTTTCCCTCTTAAAAAGTCCCGCACGTCAGGCGAAATCTAACGCCGCGCGCTTGTGCTTGGCAATCAGACGATCGAGATCGAGCCCGACCGGCTGCCCGTCGATGACCCGCCATTTGCCCGCGATCATGACGCGATCGGCCCGGTGCGCGCCGCAAAGAACGAGCGCCGCGAGCGGATCATGCGCGCCCGAGAAGCGCAGCTCGTCGAGCCTGAACAAGGCGAGATCCGCCTCGTAGCCCTCAGCGATCTGGCCGATGTCTGAACGCCCGAGGCAGCGGGCCGAGCCTTCCGTCGCCCAACGCAGCACGTCCCGATGCGTCACTTTGTCTGCGCCGTAGCGCAAGCGGCCGATCATCAGCGCGTGGCGGAGCGCCTCCATCATGTTGGAGGAATCGTTGGAGGCCGAGCCGTCGACGCCCAGACCCAGCGGCGAACCGGCAGCCTCGAGCTCGCAGGTCCGGCAAAAACCCGACGCGAGCACCATGTTCGACGTCGCGCAATGGCAGACGCCGACTTTCGCCTTGCCGAGCCGAGCGATCTCCTCAGCATTGAAATGAACGCCGTGCGCGAGCCAGACGCGGCTCGACATCCAGCCTGTTTCCTCGAGAAGATCGACCGGCCTCAGGCCATACATCTCGAGGCAAAACCGCTCTTCATCCGCGGTCTCGCAGAGATGAGTGTGAAGCTGGCAGTCGTTGCGCTCGGCGAGCCGCGCGCTGGCCCTTATGAGATCCTTCGAGATCGAGAACGGCGAACAGGGCGCGAGAGCGACGCGAATTTGCGCGCCTGGCTTTGGATCGTGAAACAGCTTCAACACCCGCTCGCTGTCGGCGAGAATCGTCTCTTCGTCCTGCACGACGCTGTCGGGCGGGAGCCCGCCATCCTTCTCCGACAGGTTCATCGACCCGCGCGAGACCGTCATGCGCATACCTAAGGCGCGCGCCTCTTCGACCTCGATGTCGACCGCATTCTCAAGGCCCTCCGGATAGAGATAATGATGGTCGGCGGCGGTGGTGCAGCCGGAAAGCATGAGCTCGGTCAATGCGAGCCGAGATGCGAGCTGCAAGTGACTGGGCTTGAGCCGCGCCCAAATCGGATAGAGCGCGACGAGCCACGCAAACAGCGGCTTGTTGATGGCCGAAGGATGAGCGCGGGTGAGCGTCTGATAGAAATGATGGTGGGCGTTGACCAGCCCCGGCAGCACGACATGGAGCGAGGCGTCGAAAGTCGCGTCAATGCGCTCCGGCGTCTTGCCTTTTCCCACAAGCTCAGCGATCCGCGTCCCTTCGACGATAAGGCCGTGCTCGGCGTCGTCGGCGAAAATGGCCAACGGGTCTTTGATCCAAAGCCGCATCGCGCCTGCGCCTCCGACAGTCCTCGGCGCGTCCATTGGGATGAGGTGGCTGAGTGCCTGTCAACCGCAGCGGCAGCCGCATCGTCTCAGGCAGGAATGAGCCCGTAGCGCAGCATGATCTCTTTCAGCCGCGCCGGATCAGGCTTGCCGGGACCGCTCGCAGCTTTCGCGATCTCCTCGAAATAGGCGCGGCCGATCGACCCCGGGTTTAAGACGATCAGGGCGCGCGCCGTCTCGTCGTGCACATTCCCGCTGTAGTGGACGGCCCCGCGCGGAATTCGCAGGCAGTCGCCGGCGCGGATTTCATGCGCCTCGCCGTCGACCCGCCCCGTCAACGTCCCCGACAGGCCGTAGATGACCTCGTCGACTTCACGGTGATAGTGCGCAACGGGAACGCGCGCATTGGGGTGCACGGTCATCTCGAAGATCACGAGGTCGCCCGAGCCTTGCGTCTCATCCACCAGGAAACGCAACTCCAACCCACCTATCCGAATGACGTCGGCAACCGCGCTTTCCATGACAGCCTCGTTGGCGTAAAATATTTTTACGCCCCATACGTAAAATGTTTTTACAAACATGTCAACACCGCCAGAGCGTGAATTTCGGCGCGCCAACGCCATGGGCGACGAAGGCCCGCCCTATGTCGGCGCGCTGCTGCGGCAATGTCTCGAGCATGTGCGCGCCCGCATGGAGGCGGATATCAAAGCAGCGGGGTTCACGGACTTGCAGTCCGCCCATCTCGCCGTCTTCAGCTTCCCTCCCCCCGAAGGGATGCGGCCATCAGACCTCGCGCGGCGGCTTCGCATGTCGCGGCAGGCGACCAATCACATCATCGGGCAGCTCGAAGCGCTGGGTTACCTCGAGCGGCGAGCGGAGCGGAAAGGCGAACGTCGCCGGATCTATCTCACCCCCCGCACCTGGGGGATGGTCAAGGTCGTCCACGCGACGCTGCTTGAGATTCAAGCGGAATGGGCCGCCGACATCGGGCCGGACCGCTTCAGCGATTTCATGGCGACGCTTCGCCGCTTCGCGGCGCGCGGATGCGAATCCAGCTGACGGCTTGGGACCCGGCGACGATCAGCGCGCGAGCCCTCCGCCTCTGCTGCCGGTCGGTTCCGACCGCACCCCTACATCGGCGGGTCGACGCCATTCGTGCCCACGGCGACGAAGCCTGCAGCGAGTGCGCCATCATCGCCCTTTTGGGCGGGGACGAAAACGGCCGCGCCAGGTTTCAAGTCCCCTTCCGTCGCGGGACCGAAGGTGACGATCGGGACGCCGTCGGGGATCGAGATCTTCTTCTCCTTGCCTCCGCTGTAGGAGAGATCGAGCGTCCGCCCGTCGACGCCCTTGACCGCGTTGGTGACGGTCGCATTGGTCATCGAGCTTTTCGGCTTCAGGTCCCAAGGATAAGAGCCCTCGCCGGTCCCTTTCATCGCCGGCGGAAAGACCAGCACTTCGACCGCTCCGTCCCCTCCCGCGGCAGTCGGTAGGGAGGCGATGCCGACGAAATCTCCCGCCTTGATGTCTTCCACCGACGCCTTGGCGATGCCCGCGACCTTGAAGCCGGGTTTGAGCGCCACTGCGGCGTTCGGGCCTTCGCGCGTCTTCACCGTGAGCGTGGAGCCGTCCAGGCTGACAATCGCGCCGCGCACGTGAACCATCTCCGCAGCCTGCGATGGCGATAGGGTCGCGATTCCGACGAACGCCAGGACGACGGTCACGCCGCCCAGGGCTTTAGCCAATTTCTGATGCATCGCTTCAATTCTCCAGAATGGGTTGTCAAAATCGCTGGCTGCAACGTCCCGCCAAAGCGAACGAACGGACCCGGACCTGCGCTCGCGAACAACATGAAACACTCGCGGGCAAGAATCTATTCGGAAGCCTGCAACGGTTTCGTGACCGTTGCCGAGGATTCGGCGCATCGGAGCCGGCCGAAGCGCGCGATTGGACCGTTTTTGCGCTACGGACTCTGATCCCCCATAAGCCTCCGGTTGGTCGATCCGCGGGCGCTGACCACCTCCGCGTCGCGGCCGCGAATCACCGCCATTTTGGCGACCCCGGTCATCGCTGAACCGGCGTCCAGATTGAGACGATAACCAGCGATCTGATCGGCGTGCGAGGCCTTGGGGCGGGCGTCGTTCGGCGTGTGGCCGTGGACGACAAACAGGCCGCTGAAGCCCGCCGGCCCTGGACGATGGTCAAGGAACGGCCGGCGAACCCACGCCCAGTGACGATCTTCGTCGAGCTTGGCGAGGGCCACGTTCCAGGGAGCGGCCAGAAAAGTTTCAAGTTCGACTGCCGGGTTCACGCCCGCGTGGACGAACAGAATTTGGCCGGAGCGCCAGCTTGTTCGCGAGGACTCAAGCCAAGCGCGAATGCGCGGGGGAAGCGACGCCCGCGCCTCGTTCAGCATATCATCGAGATAGTCGGGCAGTTGCTCCGGCTTGACAAACTCGGCCACCGCCCGGTCGCCGCCGTTGGCGAGCCAGGTGTCGAATGCGTCAATCGCGTCGTCCCAAGGCGTCTCGGGCTCGAGCGCGAGCCGCATCATCGTCTCGTGGTTACCCATGAGCGAGATCGCCTCATCGGCGCCCACGCGCGCTTTCGCGCTGATCGCAAGATCGATCGCGCCGAGGCTGTCGGGTCCACGGTCGACGAGGTCGCCGAGAAAGACGATCGTGCGCTTATCGCGCAGCTTGGGTTCTCGCGCCGCCTCGTCGATGAGCGCGGCAAGGAGATCGCTGCGCCCGTGAATGTCGCCGATTGCGAAAACTTCCGCCTCAGGGCTTATGCCCAGAGGCAGCGAAAATCCTCGACGCTCGACCACCACGGACATGAGACGACACCCGGCGCACGGGAACGCGCAGCAGCATTGCACGTCCACACCCGCGCACGCTAGGATCGCGCCCATGTTCCTTGAGTTTTTCTCCAATCTCCGTGAGGCGCACGTGCCGGCAACGCCGCGCGAATATCTCGACCTCATGCGGGCGCTTGAAGGCGATCTGGCTCAGATGTCGGTCGACGAATTCTATCGCCTCGCGCGGGCGCTTCTGGTCAAGGATGAGCGCAATCTTGACAGATTCGATATTGTCTTCGCCGCCACCTTCAAGGGCGTGCTCAGCGTCGCCGCTGCGGTCGAGGCCCGCGACCTGCCGGAGGAATGGCTGCGCCGAATGATGGAGCGCTATCTCACTCCCGAGGAGCGGGCGCAGATCGAGAAGCTCGGTTTCGACAAGCTGATGGAGACGCTGCGCCAGCGCCTCGCCGAACAGAAGGGCCGCCATCAGGGCGGTTCGAAATGGATCGGCACAGGCGGGACGTCGCCGTTCGGCGCCTATGGCGACCATCCCGAGGGTGTCCGTATCGGCCAGGACAAAGGTCGCCGAGGCAGCGCCGTCAAGGTCTGGGACCGGCGGGACTTCAAGGACTTCGACGGCGACGCGGAGCTCGGGCCGCGGAACATCAAACTCGCGCTCAGACGGCTTAGGCGATTCGCCCGCGAAGGCAGGCCGGATGAGCTCGATCTCGACGGCACGATCCGGTCGACCGCAGACAAAGGCTATATCGACGTCCAGCTGAGGCCCGAACGCCGCAACGTCATCAAGGTGCTCTTGTTTCTCGACGTCGGCGGCTCGATGGATTGGCACGTGGAAGCGGCTGAGCAGCTGTTCTCCGCCGCAAAAAGCCAATTCAAGCGGCTCGACCATTTCTACTTCCACAACTGCCTCTACGAGAGTGTGTGGAAGAACAACCGTCGCCGGCACGACGAGCGCGTGCCGACGCGCGATCTCATCAATTCATATCGCCGCGATTATCGCGTCGTCTTCGTCGGCGACGCTTCGATGAGCCCACACGAGATCATGGCGCCCGGCGGCTCGGTCGAGCACCTCAATCCGGAACCTGGAAGGGTGTGGCTCGAGCGCGGGCTTCTCGCCTGGCCGCGCACCGTGTGGATCAATCCGACCCCGCCGAGCGCCTGGAATCATTCGCTGTCGACGACGATGATCGGCGAAATCTTTCAGCATCGCATGTTTCCGCTGACCCCCGACGGGGTCGAAGCGGCAATGCGGGCTCTGGCGGCGTGATACTCAAACTTTTGTGATCCGCGCGTCATTCCCTGACCACAAGCACCGAACATTGCGCGTGGCGCACGATGGTCTTGGCGTTCGAGCCGAGCAGATAGTCGGACATCACAGGACGATGCGAACCGACGACGATGAGGTCAGCGTCCCATTCGGACGCTTCCTCCAGGAGCTCGTGATAGATCCCGCCCGCCCGCGTCGCGACGCTCTTGCGTTCGGCCGGTAGATCGACGCCGGCGAGAATCGCATCGAGCGACTCCTTGGCCCGCTGGGCCTGCTCGACGTCAAAATCGACTGGCACATATTCCATGAACGTGGCCGGTATGACCGGCTGGACATTCACCAGCCTCAATGCGCCGCCGCCCGTCTTCGCCAGCTCGATCGCCTGCGTCAGACCCTTCGGAGCTGGCGTGGGCTCGGCGAGATCGACCGCGAGAACGATGCGCTTGTACATGACTTTTCTCCTTCGACGCTCCCGACGCTTGAACGTGAGGCGCTCTTTACTGTCTGGCAAGCCTGCTGAGGCAAATAGCTTCAGGCCTTGCTGACTCACCGCTCTTGCTAGCCCGCCGGTGGCGATCCACTCCGCGAGGATAGTCATTGTTCCTTCGCTGATGGATCGCTATAAGGCCGCGAAATTCCACGCGGAAACAGGAATCGCCAATGAACGACGTCTCCGTTGAAAGTTATAAACCGTCGGACGACGAACCGTTCATGAACGACCGACAGAAGGAATATTTCCGCCGCAAGCTGATCGGCTGGCGCGAATCGATTCTGGCAGAGAGCCGCGACACGCTGGCAGCCCTACAGCAGGAAAGCGAAAACCACCCCGACTTCGCCGACCGCGCGTCTTCGGAAACGGACCGCGCAATCGAGCTCCGCGCCCGCGACCGCCAGCGCAAATTGATCGCCAAGATCGAGGCCGCGCTGGCTCGTATCGACGACGGCTCCTACGGCTATTGCGTGGAAACCGGCGATCCCATCTCGCTCAGGCGCCTCGACGCACGTCCGATCGCCACTCTGTCGGTCGAGGCGCAGGAGCGCCACGAACGGCGCGAGCGGATTTATCGCGATGAGTGATTCGCTGTTGGTGGTCGCGGCGACGAGCGGTTAGCCGGCTAAGCCGGCGCGCCGTAGACGCCGGCTTACGCAAGGAAAGGTCATCGCCGCGATTGGCGGGATCGATGCGCCCTCGTCGATGACTATCGACCGCCGCAACGCCCGCGGCTGAGCTCAATCGGGCTTTTCGCGGCCCAGCAGACGCGCCATTTCGGCTTCGAGCGAATCGAGGTCGGCGAAAGGATCGTCGACTTTGGATGACGGCTTGCCGCTCGGCGCGGCGTTCGTCTTGTCCACTGGCGGGCGGGCGTCGGCCAGTTTTTGCGACCCCTCGGACGCCGGCGGAGATGGCGGCGTCTTCGGCGCAGGCCGCGCTTGAACGAAGGCCGCCCTAGCCGGCGGGACGGTCGTCACTATCGGTGCCGCGGGCGGCTCCATTTTCGCCGTGGTCACATTTAGCTCCCCTTTCGAGTCGGCGGCTACCGGCTCAGCTTTCTCCGGCTGCCGCTGCGGCGCGGGCGCGGCGGGAGACGGGGCCGGCGGATTGGCCGACCCTCTCGCGGGAGCCGTTTCCGTGGCGCGAACCGTGCCCCCGCGGTTCGGCGAGGCGTTGGCGGGGATGATCGGCGGGGGCATCGTCGCACGCGGCTGTGCGGGACGCGGGTCCGCCTGACGCGGGGCGGGCGAAGCCGCCGGCGCTGGTCGGGCGGGCTCAGCTGCCGGCGTCGCCGCTAGCGGAGCGGAGGCTGGACGCGCCAGTTCGGGCGCGGGCGCTTGGACCGGCGCGGGGGCTTGGGCAGGAATGGACGCTTGGGCAGGGGCGGGAGCGGGCGCCTTCGGGATCGGCGGCGCCGCGGTCGCGGCGGTCGACGCAGCCGGGGCCGGCACGGGCGCCGAAGCCGGGGCCTTGGCGGCGACCTTCGGCGCTTCGGCGGCCGCGGACGCAGCGAGCGCGGCTTCGGTTCGCCGCGCCGGCGCGCTTGGCCCGAGCAGAGACGAGGCCTGGTTGCTCTCGCGCGCCGAGGCCGCGGCGCGATTGATCTGCGACTCGACCAGAACGTCGTTCGGTCCACCGATCATGACCAGGTGTTCGACATTGTCGCGCCGGACAAGCACCAGCTGCCGCTGCCCGTCGAGGCTGAACGCGTCGACCAGCCCGAGCCTCGGCTGGCGGGTCCGTCCGCCTGGAACGCGCAGCCGATGAGCGAAGGTCAGCCGGTAAACAATCGCGAGCACGATCAGGGCGGCGATGCCGCAAGCCGCAAGGAATCCGATCTGAAGGACCCGATTGTCCGCGAACGGAAGCTCATTCAACCACTGCATGCCCAATCCAAGACTTCCGCCGCTGAGCGCGCAACAAACCGCTCTTCATTTTCGCCAGCCGAACGATGGTCAGCTTGGCGCCCGAGAAGCAAGATCGGGCGCGGCTCAGTGACCGGACCTCGCGCGCCGCCTGGGTGCGCCGAATCCGATCGACGCGCGCCCATGTCACATTTCATAACAAAATGCGATCCCGTTGAAAACTACGGCGCTCGCCGCACTTTCGACCAAGGTTCGCGGCCTGCCGCCAAGACATGGCGCGCGGCCCATGGTAGCACACCCTCAACCGTGATCGACTCGGCGCGCTCGCCACGTCCACGGATGTCCTTGGGGGTCTGATCCTCAAATGAAATCTCCGCCGCCCCCACCGGTGGACAGAATCGAGCGAACGGTCAATCCAGTCGCGCTGACGATCCTCCTCGTCTGTCTCGCCGGCGCGCTTCTGGCCCTATGGCTTGCGCCGAACGCCATCGGCGCGACGCTGATGACCTGGATGATTGTCATCCTGGCCGTCTGCGGCGCCTTCGGGTTGCTGCTGTACGCCTTCGGCTTATTGCAACTGCCGACCCGAGCGGCGCGCTTCGACACCACCAAGGCAATTGCCGATTCCAATCCGGACGGCATCCTCGTCACCGACCGTGAATCGCGAATCGTCTACGCCAACGACGCCTACCGCGCGCTTTCGGGCGCGCCCGCGGCGACCGACCTGCGTCCGGTCGAACGCCTGTTCACCGGCTCGCCGGACGTCTCGGAGTCAGTCTATCGCCTGTCGCAGGCCGCGAAATCAGGCGGGCGCGCGAGTGAGGAGCTTCGCCTCTCGCCGCCGCCGAGCGGCGTGGACGAGGTCGCCTGGTATCGCATTCGCGTTCGTCCGCTCGAGGGCGTCGCGAGAGACGGCCTGATGGTGTGGGCAGTCTCGGATGAGACCCGCGACCACGATCGGCACGAGACCTTCTTCCAAGACCTTCAGCACGCAATCGACTATCTCGACCACGCGCCGGCGGGCTTTTTCTCGGCCGAACCCGACGGCGCGATCACCCACATGAACGCCACCTTGGCCGGCTGGCTCGACTATGATCTCGCCCAGTTCAGCGTCGGCCGGCTCAAGATCGACGACATCGTCGCCGGAGACGGCGGCGCAATGCTGGCTATGATGTCCGGCCCGCCGGGCGAAGTGACGACGCAGCAATTCGATGTCGACCTCAAGCCCCGCCAGGGCCGGTTGCTCCCGGCGCGGATCCTGCACAAGGTCGCTTTTTCCGGCGACGGGGCGGCAGGCCCCTCCCGTTCGCTGGTGATCAATCGCGCTCCCGGCGAAAAAGGCGAGGACTTGCGCGCGGCGGAGGTGCGCTTCGCCCGCATTTTCAATTCAACCCCGGTGGCGATCGCGGCCGTGGACGCCGCTGGCGCGGTGCTGCGTCCCAACGCCGCGTTTGCGCGCCTCGCCCAGGCCGCTTCGAAGAGCGACGCCGCCAAGGGACGGCTATCGATTTTCGACCTTGTCGCCGAGCGCGATCGCGCCGCCTTGAGCGCATCGATCGACGCGGCGGCGCAGGGTAAGGGCGAGATCGCGCCCCTTGACGTCTCGCTGGAGGTTGTGGGCGCCGCGCGTTCAGCGCGGCTTTTCGTCTCGGCCGCCGACCCACGCAGCGACGAGGGCGCGAGCGCGACCATCTTCGCCCTCGACACCACCGAGCAGCGCACACTGCAAGAGAACCTGGTGCAAAGCCAAAAGATGCAGGCCATCGGCCAACTCGCAGGCGGCGTGGCGCATGATTTCAACAACGTGCTGACTGCGATCATCGGCTATTCCGATCTCCTGCTCGCCAATCACCGCCCGACCGACCCGTCCTTCCAGGACATCATGCAAATCAAGCAGAACGCCAATCGGGCGGCCGGGCTGGTGCGGCAATTGCTTGCCTTTTCGCGTCGTCAGACGCTGCGCCCCCAGACGCTGCAGCTGAACGACGTTTTGTCGGAATTGCAGATGCTGCTGCGCCGGCTGGTCGGCGAGCAGATCCAGCTCGACGTGGTCTACGGGCGCGATTTGTGGCAGGTGAAGGCCGACCTCAACCAGTTCGAGCAGGTTGTCGTCAATCTCGTCGTCAATGCGCGCGACGCCATCCATGAAGGCGGCAAGATCACGCTGCGCACGCGCAACTTTCCCGCCGCCGAATGCGGCAGCTTGAAAGAGGTTGATGTCGCCCCCGCCGATTACGTGCTAGTCGAGGTCGAGGACACAGGTCACGGAATTCCGCCCGAGGTCCGGGCCAAGATCTTCGAACCGTTCTTTACTACCAAGGATGTCGGCAAAGGCACCGGCCTCGGCCTGTCGATGGTCTACGGCATCGTCAAGCAGACGGGCGGCTATGTGTTCTGCGACAGCGAGCCGGGCGCCGGCGCGACGTTCCGCATCCTGCTTCCCCAGCGCCTCGGCCATGACGTAGACGAGCCGGTAAAGGCTGAGGCCCCCAAGCCGGCCGCGGACCTGACCGGCCGGGGCGCCATCCTGCTGGTCGAGGACGAAGAGGCAGTGCGCGCTTTCGCTTCCCGCGCGCTCGCCTCGCGCGGCTACACAGTGCTGGAGGCGGAGACAGGCCTCGACGCCTTGCGCGTCGTCGAAGAGGCAAGCGAACCAATTGACCTCATCGTTTCGGACGTCATCATGCCGGAAATGGACGGCCCGACCATGCTGACGGAACTGCGCAAACGCGGGTTGACCGCCAAGGTCGTTTTCGTCTCCGGCTACGCAGACGATGCATTCGCGCGTAATTTCCCGGAGGGCCAGGACTTCGTGTTCCTGCCTAAGCCTTTCTCGCTCAAGCAGCTCATCGAGACCGTCAAGAGCCTCATGAATTGACGAGCCCGCCTCGCCTTGCGAGGCTGAGCCAGAACCCCAAGTCAATGCGTTTGAAGGCACCCTCATCTATGATGCGTTTTGAAGGCACCGCCACTTATGTGGCGGGCGACGAACTGAAGACCGCCGTCAACGCCGCGATCGCGCTCGAGCGTCCGCTGCTCGTCAAGGGCGAGCCCGGCACGGGCAAGACGCTGCTGGCTCAGGAGATCGCCGCGGCGATTGGCGCCCCGTTCATCGCCTGGCATGTCAAATCGACCACGCGCGCCCAGCAGGGCCTCTATGAATATGACGCCGTCTCGCGTCTTCGCGATTCGCAGCTCGGCGACCCGCGGGTGTCCGAGATCGCCAATTACATTCGGCGCGGCAAGCTGTGGGAGGCCTTGGTTTCGCCCGTTCGCCCGGTGTTGCTGATCGACGAGATCGACAAGGCCGACATCGAATTTCCGAACGACCTCTTGCTCGAACTCGATCAGATGGAGTTTCACGTCTACGAGACCGGAGAGACGGTCAAGGCGCGCTTGCGGCCCGTCGTCATCATCACCTCCAACAACGAGAAGGAGCTGCCCGATGCCTTCCTGCGCCGCTGCTTCTTTCACTACATCCGCTTTCCCGACACCGAGACGATGCGCAGGATCGTCGAATCGCATTATCCGTCGATCAAGCCGCGGCTGGTGGAAGAGGCCATGCGGTCGTTCTTCACGCTGCGCGAGACGCCGGGACTGAAAAAGAAGCCGACGACTTCGGAGCTGCTCGACTGGCTCAAGCTTCTGCTCAATGAGGACATCCCGCCAGAGACGCTGCGCGAGCGCGACGCCAAGAAACTGATCCCGCCGCTGCACGGCGCATTGCTCAAGAACGAGCAGGACGTGCACCTGTTTGAGAAGCTCGCCTTCTTGAGCCGCCGGGAACGGTAGGGAGGGACGCTTCCGTCTCAGTTTGGGATTTGAGGCGATTGACCAGTGCTCGCCCAGCGCTCCATCCGGTGATATGCTTGTGCCGGAAACAAAGGAACGGATGGCCGTGACGCTTGGCCCGGGCATTTTCTATAAGTCGCGAAGTTCGCGCGCACGGCCTTATGAACAGTACCGTTTGGACGGTGAGTCCGTCGTGTGTGAACGCGTTACCCCGAACCCGCGTTCGTCCGGCGCTCCGCACGTAAAGCTTTTACAGTCTTGGACGGTTGCCGAGTTCACAGCCGCCAACGTGCCGCCGCCCGCTAAGACGTCGTTTCAGGAACTCTTGCGGGAGAGACACAAGCCCTAAGGGCGACAAGCGCGCCGCTTGCCAATTCTTAAGCGCTTGCGCAATCTTCTTCCATGCGCCGATTATTTCTCGTTCGTCACGCCAAGGCTGAGCCCTCCGTCGGGCGCGATGACTACGCGCGCAAGCTGACCGAGCGTGGTCGCGCAGACGCGAGGCGGGTCGCCAAGGCGCTGGCCGCGCGGCGCACGCTTCCGGACCTGCTCATCCATTCCGGCGCGGCGCGCGCCAAGCAGACGGCCGAGATTCTCGCCGCCGAGTGGCGAACGAAAGTCGAGCTTGAAGAGGACGTTGGGCTTTACGACGCGAGTCTCACGACGCTTCTCGATCGTATCCGCGCGCTTGGGCATGCGCACAAAAGCGTGGGATTGATCGGCCATAATCCGGGGCTTGGCGAACTGGCGACGGCGCTGACCGGTTCGGGCGCCGAGCCGGAAGTGAGGCGCCTCTCCGCGAAATATCCCACCGGCGCGGCCGCGGTCCTGGACTTCTCCATTAAGCGGTGGGAGGAGCTCGAGCGCAATTCGGGTATGCTGGCGCTCTACCTCACGCCCGCGGACCTCGATACGGACGCGGACTAGCGCAGCGCGCGTCAACCCGCGATGGGTTCGAGCGGACCGGCGCGGACGGCTTCCTCCTGGGCTGACACGGCCGGAGCGGCGCGGCGACCATATTGGCGCGGCGCACAGCCGATGACTCTCTTGAACGCGGTGCTGAAGGCGCTCTCGGATTCGTAGCCAAGCGAGTGCGCGATGGCCGAAACGGGATCGCTCGAATGCATGAGCCTGTCCCCGGCCAGCAGCATGCGCCAGCGGGTCAAATATTCCATCGGCGACGCTCCAACCGTCTCCTTGAATCGAAGCGCGAAGCTCGAGCGCGACATCCCGGCGCGCTCCGCCAGCGCCTGCAAGGTCCAGCGATGCGCTGGCGCCTCGTGAATGGCGGCGATCGCAGCGCTTATGTGCTTGTCGCCCAGGGCGAACAGCCAGCCGACGCCTCCCGCCGAGCCTTCCGCGAGATGCAACCTCAAGGCCTGAAGCAGCATCAGGTGCGCCAGGTGCTGGGCCATCAGAAAGCCCCCCGGCTGGCCCTCGCGCAATTCCTGTCTCATCCGGTCCAAAGACCAGCGCATCGCCGCCTTGTCCGATTCCTTCTGGATATGAACGATCGGCGGCAAGATCCCGAGCAGCATGCCCGCGTGATCCCCGGTGAGCGCGAAGTGTCCGCCGACAACAAGGCAATCGCCGCCGCCGTTCACGGTTACGACGCCGCCAATCCTGCGCGCTGTGGCCAAAATCGAAAGGGCCTCAACCGGCGGCGCCGTCAAATCGGTCGCGAGGAGGAAAGGCCAGCCGCGCGGCAGCAGGAAACAGTCGCCCGTCTTCAGTCGCACAGGATCGAAGACGCTCTCGACCGCTAGCCATATCTCACCGGAAACGACCGCGTAGCATTTGATGCCTTCATGCTCGCCGAAGCGGACAGACAGCCTTCCGCCGACGTCAAAGCCGCCTGACACATAGCTGCGCGGCTTGAGCAGCGAGAGCACATCAGAAAGCGGATCCATTCGCAGCCCCGGACGATCGCGAAGATAATACGGACTTCACAGCATAGCTCGTATCGCCTCGCTCGCCTATCTCCTCACTCACGAGGCCGCGAAGGCGGCCTAACGAACCGCAACCAGGAGAGGCTTTCATGCGTGTCTTCGTCACCGGCGCAACAGGCTTTGTCGGCTCCGCCGTCGTTCGCGAGCTCATCGACTCCGGCCATCAGGTGATCGGGCTTGCTCGCTCGGACGCGGGCGCCAAATCGCTCGCCGCGACCGGCGCCAAGGTTCAGCGAGGCGATCTCGAGGATCTCGAAAGCCTGCGCAGCGCCGCGGCCGCGTCGGACGGCGTGATTCACACGGCGTTCATTCACGACTTCTCGAACTTCAAGCACAGCAGCGCGGTCGACGAATGCGCGATTCAGACGCTCACCGCCGAGCTCGGCGGCTCCGGCCGCCCGCTGGTCGTCACCTCCGGGGTCGCGCTTCTGGCTCCGGGCCGCATCGCGACCGAGGAGATCGCGCCTCCCGCCCGATCCGAATCCTATCCGCGGGTCTCGGAAGCGACGGCCGTCGCGGCCGCGGCCGAGGGCGTGCGCGCATCGACGGTGCGTCTCGCCCCGTCGGTCCACGGCGACGGCGATCACGGCTTCGTGCCACGTCTCATCGCCATCGCTCGCGAAAAAGGCGCCTCGGCCTATATCGGCGACGGGCTCAACCGCTGGCCGGGGGTGCATCGGCTCGACGCGGCGAACCTCTACCGGCTCGCCCTCGAGAAGGGCGACGCGGGCGCAAGCTATCACGGGATCGCCGAGGAAGGCGTGCCGACGCATGAGATCGCCGAGGTCATCGGCAAACGCCTCAACCTGCCGGTCATCTCGAAGGCGCCCGCCGACGCGGCCGAGCACTTCGGCTTTCTCGGCTACTTCTTCGGCGCCGACATGCCGGCGTCGAGCAAGCTTACGCAGGAACGGCTAGGATGGCGCCCGAAGCAGCAGGGGCTGATCGCCGACCTAGACCACCCACGCTATTTTCACGCTTGAATTAGCCGGCTTCAGCCTCGCAGGCGCAAGCGCCAGCAACGCGTGGGCGGGCTTCAATCAGTTGGGTTGACTCTGAAGCGAGTCGTCCGATCCGCGTAGGGCGGCGCCCTACGCCGCCCCCTACGGAACCAAACGCGGGCGCTCGCGTTTTAAAGTCCACGGCGGCTCCCCGTCCGGCCCTGGAGACTTACTGACATGCCCGGAAACCTTATCTACTATGCGCTTGTCCTGATCGTTATCGCCCTGGTGGCGGCGCTGTTGGGATTTGGCGGCGTGGCCGGCACCGCCATGAGCGGGGCTCACCTCCTCATTTGGTTGGCAGTGGTCGTCGTAATTGTCGGCGTCGTGTTCGCCCTCATACGTCGAGCATAGCGCGGCTGCGCGCACGACCGTTCTGATATGAACTCGACGGCGCCGCGTGGCGCCGTCGAAGATTTGCGTCGCTCTGGTGCAATGGCCGCCGTTTGCTCGGCGCAGTCGCTGCCAGTTGAAACCGGCGAAATGGCGCGCCAGCCAGGGACCGGAACGCAAGGCCCACTGTCCAAACCGGCGGCCGCCGCCTAAATAGGCTCGCCGGTTTCGCGCGCGGATGGGTCCTTGCCAGGTTTCAGCGATTTTCTCTTTGAGGCCGAACTCGTCGCCCGTTCGATCGGCGATTATTTTTCAGGTGGCGCCCTGCGCCTCGGCTTAACGGGACTCTCGCGCTCGGGCAAGACGGTGTTCCTCACCGCACTCGTTAACAATCTGATCGCCCAAGCGCGCTTGCCGGTTCTCGCCGCCTCCGCCGAGGGCCGTATTACGCGGGTGCGGCTTGAGCCGCAACCGAACGACGCCGTGCCGCGCTTCGCTTACGAGGAGCATCTGGCGAGTCTTTCGGGACCAGATCGACGCTGGCCGCAGTCGACCAGCCGCATCGCCCAACTGAGACTCACGATCGAATTCGAAAGCGCGGCCAGTTGGGGCGCGCGGCGCTCGAGCCTCACCCTCGACCTCGTCGACTATCCAGGCGAATGGCTGCTCGACCTACCGCTCCTCGACAAGAGCTACGCTGAATGGTCGCGCGAGACGCTGGCCGCAAGTGCGACTCCTGCCCGCGCGCCGTTGGCTGAGAAATGGCGGGCCGCGATGGTTGGGCTCGACGCCCAGGCCGACGCGGATGAAGACGCGGCGCGGCGCATTGCCGAAGTGTTCACCGCCTATCTCAAGCGGGCGCGCGACGACGTCTACGCGCTCTCGACCCTGCCGCCGGGGCGGTTTCTGATGCCCGGCGATCTCGCAGGCTCGCCGGCGCTGACCTTCGCGCCAATTCCGCTAAGCGACGACGCGGCGATCGCTCCCGGCTCGCTCGCGGCCATGATGGCGCGGCGCTACGAGGCCTACAAAGCGCATGTCGCGAGACCCTTCTTTCGCGATCATTTCGCCAGACTCGATCGTCAAATCGTCTTGGTCGACGCGCTCTCCGCGCTTAACTCGGGCCCCGCTGCGCTTAAAGACCTCGAGAACGCTCTGACCGAAGTCATGCGCGCCTTCCGTGCCGGACGCGCCTCTATTCTGAGTTCGATCTTCCGTCCTCGCATCGACCGCATCCTGTTCGCTGCGACCAAGGCCGACCATCTCCACCATAAGAGCCACGACCGGCTGGAAGCGATCCTGCGCGCCTTGACCGCAAAAGCGATTGCGCGCGCCGAGGGGGTCGGGGCGGAGATCGACGTGATCGCGTTGGCAGCGATCCGCGCCACTCGCGAGGCGCAAATCAAAACGGGGGGCGAGACGCTCGACGCGATCATTGGCGTGCCTGAAAAGGGTGAGACGATCGGGGGACAAGTGTTCGACGGCGTCGCCGAAGCGGCCGTCTTTCCCGGCGAATTGCCGGACGATCCGAATGCGATCTTTCAGGGCGACGCCATCGCCCTCCCCGAAGCCGACAACGATTGGCGCTTTGTCCGCTTCCGCCCCCCCTTGATACAGCGCAGCGAGCCCGCGCCGCAGATTCGCCTCGACCGCGCGCTCCAATTCCTGATCGGAGATCGTCTCGCGTGAGCCCGCGACTGTCCCGCCCTCGCGCCTTCCGCCTCGATGATTCGCGCGTCGCGGTCGACAGTCGGCCCGCGCCGCTTGCGCCTGACGCCTTCATTCTCTCGCAGCATGATCCGATTCCTGCCGGCGTTCCGGCGCCCATCGATGAAGCCGAGCTTGAGATCGAGGCGGCGCAGAAATCGGGCCTTATCGCTCGCTCGCGCTTGACCCTCGGGGGTCTCGTCTGGTCGGGGATTGGCGGCCTCGTCTCGCTCGCATTGGGGCTATGGGCGACCGACCTCATCGAAGGGTTGTTCGCGAGAGCCGAGTCGCTCGGGATCATCGGCGTTCTGTTCGGCCTTGTGTTCCTGGCCGGCGTGATTGGCGTCGCGGCGCGCGAGATCATCGCAGTGGGGCGCCAGACGCGGATCGCGGAAATGCATGTCGCTTTCGCCAAGGCGCGCGCAGCCGACGATCGCGCCGCGGCGCGCCGCCTCGTTGGCCAACTCGTCACGCTCTACAGCAATCGCCCAGAAATGGCTCGCGCCCGGGCGCAGGTCGACGAGGCCGCGCGCGCGATCATCGATGGACGTGACCTCATCGATTTTACGGAGCGCTCCCTCCTGCAGTCCCTTGACGAGAAGGCGAAGGGCGAAATCGCCGCCGCCGCCAAGCGCGTGTCGCTCGTGACCGCGATCAGCCCGCGCGCCATTCTCGATGTCGTGTTCGTCGTCGCGCAGATCGTGCGGCTCGTGCGGCGCATCGCGGAAATCTATGGCGGCCGGCCGGGCCTGCTCGGGCTCGTTAAGCTCGCGCGCTCGATCGGCGCCCATATCGCGATCACCGGCGGCATGGCGGTCGGCGACAGCCTGCTGCAACAGCTCGTCGGCCACGGCATCGCGTCACGCATCTCCGCCCGTATGGGCGAGGGCGTGCTCAACGGTCTGCTCACGGCGCGCGTTGGGCTGTCCGCTCTGGCCGTCTGCCGTCCCGCGCCTTTTTCGGTCGACAAACCCCCCGGCGTTTCCGACGTCGCGCCGTTCCTGTTCAGCAAAGGGGAATAACCCCGCGTCTTCCAGTTGGGAGACGGGTCCCGGATGAGAGGGGACCCCCCCTCAATCCACCGGCTCGAGCCCGCTCGGGCCGACGTTCGCCAGCACGCCGGTGTGGACGTCGAACCAATAGCCCTGGAGGGTCAGCCGGTTGGCGGCGACGGCCTCGGCGATCCACGGGAAGGTCATGAGGTTGGCGAGCGAGAGGCGAACGACCCCGGCTTCGATCCGTTCGAGGCGCCCCTCGGGCTTGTCGCCCGCTGCCTCAACCGCTGACTTGCCGATGTCGACCCAGGAGGCGATGAAGTCGCGCGCCTGGGGCGGCGGCCCCACGGCCATCGCTTTGACCCCGCCACATTGCCCATGTCCGAGCACGACGAGGCGAGGCACCTTCAGGACCTTGACGCCGAATTCCAGCGCCGCGCTCGTTCCGTGATGTCCAGGGTCGGGACTGTACGGCGGCACCAGCGCGGCGACGTTGCGTACGACGAACAATTCGCCCGGCACGGCTGAGAACACTGTTTGCGGGTCGACGCGGGAATCCGAGCAGGCGATCACCATCGCTTCCGGGTTCTGCCCCCAATTGGCCAGCGCTTCGTAGCGCGCCCGCTCGGTCGGCCAGACCTCGGCGCGAAATCGGCGGTAGCCCTCGATCAGCGGGTCCATGCGGTCGGCTTTGCGAACAGAGCAAAATGCTGCACCGCGATAAGGCGCCAGCGCCGGCTGCGCAAGGAACCGAGAGCCACTGGCTTAACCTCGACTGCGGACCGCCAGCACTTTTGGGTTGACGGGAGAGGTCTAGGACGGCAGAGAAGCACCCGACCCTCCCGGCCATAGGGAGGGGAAATGTGGCCGTCGGCTCTTGCTTGGCGCGCCTTCTCTCGGCGACAAGGGAACGAAATCGTTCCGTCGCGCCAATAACATATGAATTTTCTAATCTGGTCGGCAGGGCATGACGCCATGAAACACGCAATGCTTTCGCTGGATTATTTTGCTCTCGCTAAAGAGGCGAAAGCGCTCAACACCGGGGAAGCGGGGAAGGTCATTCGCATAGCGCTGCTCGCGGACTGCGCGACGCAGCATCTGGCGAGCATTATGCGCGCCATCGCCGCCCGAAATAACGTGCGGGCCGAGATCTACGAGGGGAACTACGATGGCGTCGACCTTGAGATCCTCGATCCGAACTCCGCGCTATACGGTTTCGCCCCGCAATATGTGGTCATCCTCCTATCAACCGAAAAACTAAAGGCGCGTCTTTACGCCAGCGGCGACCGGCGAGGGTTCGCTGATGAGACGGTTGGAAGGCTGGAGAATCTGTGGGCCACGTTCCGGGCCCAAAGCCAGGCGACAATCGTCCAGAGCACATTCGTGCTGCCGAGCGAGCGCGTCTTCGGCAATTATGAACTGAAGGTCGCCGAGTCTGTCGGCTCGATCTTCGCCGAGATCAACTACCGGCTGGCCGTCAAGGCTCGCGAGTCCAAGAACGTCCTTTTGGACGACGTCGATTTTCTGGCTGCGTCGGTCGGCCGGACACAATGGTTCGACCCCCGAATGTGGAACATGGCGAAGACGCCTTGCGGGCTCGAGCATCTTCCGCTCCTTGCGCAATCGTTGCTCGACACCGTGTTCGCCGCCTCGGGCATGTTCACCAAATGCGTCGTCCTCGACCTCGACAACACGCTTTGGGGAGGCGTCATTGGGGACGATGGTCTCGAGGGCATTGCGCTGGGGGAGTTCGACGAGGGCGAGGCGTTCGTCGCGTTCCAGACGTTCATTCGCGAACTGAAACGGCGCGGAATCATTCTGGCGGTGGTCAGCAAGAACGAGCACGCCGCCGCCCTGCTGCCGTTTCGCGAGCATCCCCACATGGTGCTGAAGGAAGAAGATATTTCCGTTTTCGTCGCCAACTGGGACAACAAGGTCGACAACATTCGGCTCATCCAGAAGACGCTGAATATTGGCTTCGATTCCTTTGTCTTTCTCGACGACAATCCGTTCGAACGCAACATCGTGCGCCAGTTCCTGCCTGACGTCGTCGTGCCGGACTTGCCCGAGGACCCGTCCCTTTATCTCCAGTCCCTCGCCGGGCTGAACCTGTTCGAGACCGCGTCGTTCTCCGAAGCCGACCTGCAGCGCGCCGACCAATATCGGGAGGAGGCTCAGCGCGAGCTTATCAAGACGCACTTCACCAACATCAACGACTATCTGACCTCGCTCGGCATGGAGATTCGGCTCGAGCGGTTCAACGCTTTCAATCTGCCGCGCATCGCCCAGCTCATCCAGCGCAGCAACCAGTTCAATCTGATGACGCGCCGTTACGGCGAGGCGGCGTGCGAAGCGATGATGAGCGATCCTTCCATCGCGCCCCTTACGGTCAAGCTTGCCGACAAATTCGGCGACTACGGGCTGATCTCGGTCGTCGTTCTCAAGAACGCTGGCAGCGATGTCGAAATCGACGAATATCTGATGAGCTGTCGGGTTTTGCAGCGTGGCGTCGAAGGCTTCACCATGAACAACATCTTTTCCTACGCAGCGCGGCTGGGCGCGAAACGCGTTGTCGGCCATTACCTTCCGACCAAGAAGAACGACATGGTGAAGGGTTTCTTTAAGAGCTTCGGCTTCGAGATGGTTGCGGAAGCCGACGGCGGCGGGTCGAAATGGGCGCTCGCGGTCGACGCCTATCAGCCGCGCGAAACCTTCATGACGCAAGTCGCCAACGAACTTTGAGGCAAGAGAGGATAGCAATGGAGAACAATGAAATCGTGTCGCGTTTGACGCCCATCTTTCGCGACGTCTTCGACGACGACGCCCTGGTGGTCAGCGAGGGGATGACCGCGGCCGACGTGCCGACGTGGGATTCGCTGTCCAACATCAATATGATTATTGGAGTGGAGAAAGCCTTCGGCGTCAAATTCAGCATCAAGGACGTCCGCAATCTCAAAAACGTCGGCGAACTGCTCGAACTGATCAAGAGGAAGGCGGCGTAGGTGAGTTTCACCTCGCCGCTGTTCTACGTCGCCCTCCTTCCCGCGGTGACGGCTTTCTATCTGCTGCCCGGCCGCTGGCGGCCAATCTATCTTCTGGCGGTGTCTTACGCATTTTACGCGCTTTCGAGCCCACTCTATCTCGCGTTGCTCATCGTCGCTTCGGGGGCGGTCTATGGAATGGGGCTCGCCATCGCCAAGAGCAGCAGCGAACGGGTGAAGCAAGCGTTGATGGCCGTCGGCGTCGCCGCGATGGTCGGCGTCATTGTGGTCTTCAAGGCGGCGGGCGCCTGGCGTGGCTTGCTGTTGCCGCTTGGCATCTCCTATTACTCGTTCAAATTGATCTCGTATCTCATTGAAGTCTATTGGGACGATGAGGCGGTCGAACGCGACCCGGTCGTGTTCTTCCTCTTCCCGGCCTTCTTTCCGCAGATCGTCAGCGGGCCGATCCAAAGGCCTGCGCCTTTCTCTACGCAGATGCGCGAGGTCATGGGGAGGACGATCGACTCCGACCAGATCGAAACGGGACTTCGGCTCATACTGGGCGGCCTGATGATGAAGATGCTGGTCGGCGACCGACTGGCCGGCTTCATCGAGCTGATCGACCAATCCCACTCAGCCTATTCTTACTCAATCATGCTGACGACCGTCGCCTGCTACATGCTGCAGCTTTACGCCGATTTCGCTGGATACACGAACATTGCGCTCGGAATCGGCAAGCTGTTCGGCGTCGACGGTCCGCCCAACTTCCATGCCCCGTTCGCCGCGGTCAACGTCCAGGAGCTGTGGCGCCGCTGGCATATGAGCCTGACCAGCTGGGTTACCGACTATTTGTTCACGCCGCTATCGATGTCGTTGCGCGCACTTGGCCAGGTCGGGCTCGTCTTATGCATCATGTTGAACATGCTTATCATCGGCTTGTGGCACGGCCTGACGCTAAATTTTCTCGTCTTCGGCGTCTTGCAGGGCGTTCTCGTCTCCGTCACAGCGCTCGTCGTAATGAGCCTCAGGCGTCGCGGACGGACCCGCGTGAAGTCGGCTCCCGACGAACAGATCGACACGATTGACAGGCGGGTGCGTCGTTGGACGTTGGCGCTGGCCGGCATGACGCTGACCTTCGCGCTCATGAGTTTAACCACCATCTTCTGGCGCTCGCCGACCTGGGATCAGGCGATCTCCATCCTGAGGCAGGTTCTTGCTATCTCGCCTAGCGGGCCCTCGGACTGGTCGGACTTGCCGGCGTCTCTCACCGTTCCCGCCTGGATCTGCATGGCTGTCGCTCTGTTTGTCGGCGCGGGCGCCCCCGGCGCCAAAAGGTTGGTGGCCCGGATCGACGAGGTTGCGCCGCAGTGGCTGCAATATGGCGTTTGCCTGTTTTTGCTATCGGTTTTGTCGACTGCCGGATCAGGCCGATTCGTTTATGGACAATTCTGACTGGATGATGACGATGAGTGGGCTTTCGTCGCCAAATAAATGGGGGCTTGTCTTTCACCACCTCGGACTGGCGGCAAAGGACCCCAAAGCCGCGGCGCAATTCCTGACCGGGCTCGGCTATCGGATCGGTCCGATGATTTTTGACCCGCTTCAGAACGTTCATCTGGCCATGTGCGGCCACGACCAGATGCCCGACGTCGAGATCATCAGTCCGGCCGAGGGTCCCGGTCCGCTCGACAAGTTACTCTCGACCCATAAGGACGGACTCATCTATCACATGTGCTACACCTGCGCCGACCTTGACCGCTCGCTGGACGCGCTCGAAAGCGACGAGCATTTCAGCGTCCGGTCCATTTCCCCGCCAACGAAAGCTGTTTTGTTCGGCGGCAAGCGGGTGTCGTTTTATTTGATTGAAGGCCTTGGCCTGATCGAGATCATCGACGAAGCGCCTTAAGCCGCAAGCTCACCCCGGAGTTCAGAGAACCAGACCACCTTGGAGGGTGGCCAATACTGATTTTCGCTACTGCCCGAGACTTTACAAAGAGAAAGACTCGTCATGACCTTAGTTGACAACTCGAAGTACCCTCATCTCGCGAATTTGGTGACGGAGGTGCTCAATGTATGGCCAGAGCACCAGAGGTATTTGGAGAATAGCTTGCGGCCGCGTCAAGAAAGCTTTCTTTCATTCTCTGAAAAACTTTCCGACATGGTTATTCGTCTGGCGACCGCGGATGGCGGTCTTCGCATGCATGTGGACGATTACCAATTCCTTTGCGAAGAGATTTATTTGCCCGAGGAACTTCATTTTCGCCGTACCGGCTCGTACCGGCTGACAAACTTCGAAGAAGCGCTGAACACCGTCTATAATAATGCTCCGTTCATGGCTCGATACATGAACGGGCTCCTTGTCTCGGACGTTCTATGGAACAACCATTGCCGCGGTCTTCAGAACTTTGCGGAGGTCTTTCTGAATAGTCTGCCGGAGGGAGCGCAATTGCTGGAAATTGGTCCGGGACACGGCCTCCTGCTCCATCTTGCCAGCCAAAACCCGAAGATTGGCAGCCTGACCGCGTATGATGTTTCGCAGAAGAGCGTCGATTTGGCTGGAAAAGCCCTCAAGGCGCTCGGCGCAGCGAAGCCGGTCCGGTTTGAATTGAAGAATATCCTCGATGACTCGATCATGGACGCGTCTAACGCCAAGCAGTTCGACGCCATCGTCTTTAGCGAGGTGCTCGAGCATCTGGACAAGCCCGAAAAAGCCCTTCGCTCGCTCTTGCACCTTTGCAAGCCGGGCGGTCGGGTATGGATCAATGTGCCGGCAAACAGTCCAGCGCCGGATCATCTGTATCTCGTTCGAGAGCCAAAGCAGGCTGAAGACGCCGTGCGCGCCGCCGGATTTGAAGTGGTCGACACGGCCCACCTCCCAATGACGGGGATCACCCTCGAGCGAGCGATCAGGCAGCAACTCACGATAACCTGCATCATCGTTGGGCGTCGCCCGGTTGCCTGATTCCTCGTCCTCTATAGCTGACACACGTCCGGCGCCGGTTGCGCCAGCGCCTCGCCGCGCCTGGGTTGTACGCGAACGGACGTCCGGACTGAGACTTCTTGGCGTTTTGGGCGGGTCGCTCGCCGTCGCCCTTATCCTCAATGCAGCGGTCTGCTTTCTTCCGGAAAACGACTATCAAAGATGGCAGCTGCCAGACCCGGATGGCGCGTTACGATGGATCTACGAGCGGATCCACTTTGACCCCAAGCCGATCGACGTCGCCATCCTGGGTCCCTCTCGCGCTCAACTTGGTTTCAGCGCCGCCGCCCTCGAGCAAGATCTCGCGCAGCGGGGGAAGCACGCCAATGTCGTCAATTTCGCTCTACCGGGCGCCGGGCGCGATATCCAATGGGCGATCCTGGATGAGCTTTTTAAGGCGAAATCGCCGAAAGTGATCGTTCTCGGGGTGGAGGAGCAGCCCTATCCATTTGGCCATTTCTTGTTCAAATATGTCGCCCCTGCGGACGCGATCGTCTTCCCGCCGTCGCCGTTCCTTCATAACTACCTTTACAACCTCGCCTATCTGCCAATCCGCAAACTGCAGCTGTTCGGCGCTGATCTCTTCCCCGATCTGTTCGGCCTCCCGAAGCAATTCGATCCGAGACACTATGCGCGAACCCGCACCGATTACAGCACGAACTTCATCGCGGAGGGCAAGCTGGTCGACATGGAGGATCCGGTTCCACGGGCGACCCTCCTCGCTCAGCCGCGCGAGCCGGTCCCGCGAACTTTCATGACGCGCGCGTTCAACTGGCTTAACGGCGGCGAAGATCACCTCTACACTCAAAAGATCGCTCGCGAGGCGAAAGCCCATGGCGCCCAGCTCGTCTTCGTCCACCTGCCGATGTTCGAAGGTCCGCAAACGGTCAGCGATCTGGATTTTCTCAAACAATTCGGCGCCGTCCTTAACTATGGCGACCTCGCGCCCCATGACGAACTGTTCGAGAATTGGTCGCATCTGAACCACGCCGGCGCGATGAAAGCGAGCGCCAGGCTCGCGGCTGCGATCGCCGGTCTCGATCTCTGACACGAGCCGGATTTGGCGTGCGCCTTTTTTGCTGGCGCAGGCTGGCCGACCAGGGTTAGTTGACGCGGGCGCCCGAGAGCTGGGCGAAACAGCGAGAATAACGAATGATCCGCGTAGTCGCCGTCATCACCGCCAATCCGGGCCGCCGCGACGAGCTTCTGGCCGCCTTTCGCGCTAACGTTCCCAATGCGCGCGCCGAAAAGGGATGCATCGAATATGCCGGTCACATCGACGCCGCGAGCTTGGGCCCCTTCCAGACCGATTTCGGGCCGGACTCGCTTGTCGTCCTTGAAGCCTGGGAGAGCCCGGAGGCGCTGAGGGATCACGTCGGGGCGCCGCACATGAAGACCTACGCGCAAAGGACCAAGGATTTGATCGCCAAACGGACGATTCACGTCCTGTCCGCGATCGATTAGTGGGGCTTGCGCGCCCTGCGCCGCGCCCTCCCCTTGGGTCTCTAGGCCGGGCTGGGGCGCGCGATGACGATGCCATCCTTGAGCGCAAGCGCGCTCCAGACTTCCTCCGGCGCAAATTCAAACCGACATTTTCTTGCTTAAAGCAGAAACACCCCTTATGATGCCAAGTTAGAGCGAACTCGATCGCGCGGAGGCCGGGGCAGCGGCTTGGGAAGAAGGCAAAATCTGTTGGGAATCATGGGACGGGAAGCCGGCCGAATCGTAAAGCGCCCCATGCAACCTCAAATTGAAGAGGAAAGTTTTTTTTATTTTTTTCGTTGTAACCCGTTGAAAAGGTTGGATTAGGAAAAATAAACGCTAGTAAACGCCAGCAAATTTACTAACGTTTACTCGCTTTTAGAGAGCGCGATCTGCTTTGACTGAATCGAAGGGGATTCCCAAGAGGGCGCGAGTCAGATTCAACCTGCTGGCTGGGTTTGGAGGCCAGCGGGGATGGCGCGAGCTTATTCTTTGGACCTGCGGGAGC
>Ga0209624_10000685_pt1 | contig 29533 bp, 39 predicted proteins | sample JacPinW_OM2H0_O1_FD_188565 | JGI IMG/M metagenome (GOLD analysis project Ga0209624, IMG submission 188565) | Forest soil microbial communities from Algoma, Ontario, Canada - Jack Pine, Ontario site 1_JW_OM2H0_O1 (SPAdes) (version 2) | ecosystem: Environmental > Terrestrial > Soil > Boreal...
CAGCTTCACCCGGCTGCCCACAAAGCGCTCAAACTCAGCTGCTTTGCTCAGCTTCCGGTCCAACCCAGGCGAAGAAACTTCCAGCGTATAGCTTGTCGGTATCGCATCCTCGACATCGAGGATGGTCCCAAACTCGCGGCTGAAGTTCACGCAATCCCCATGCGTAACTCCCGCCAGCGGATCGCCACTCGCCGCCCCGGGCTTGTCAAGAAACACGCGCAGCATGCGGGCATTGCCGCTCCCGCGAAACTCCAAGTCGACCACTTCCAGCCCGCTGGAGGCCGCTACCCGCTCCGCAATCTCGCGTACCCGATCAAGCTCAAGTGCCATGCATCCAATAACTTGCAGCCCAGCCCACCCAGCCGATTCCTCTGCAACGAAAAAGTGGGCTTGCGCCCACTGGTGTGCTTCGCCAAATGCCGGTATTACACAACAGTTCTCAGTTTTCTAATATACGCCCGGATGGGGGTAAAAGACAAACGCGGTGCGAGGGTAGAGCAGGGCTTTAGGCCTGCGTTCACAGCAGTCATCTTGCGCCGGCCTTCGGACCCCTGAGGGACCTCATCAGTGTCGCGCGTCAGAACTTTTCCCCGGCCCTAAAATCGCTCGCCCCGGAAAAACATCCGGCACAATCTTACCGCCATCGACTACGACTGTCCCTCCCACCACCAAATACCGAACACCCACACTCGGCTCCATCGGCTTCTCAAACGTAGACCGATCGCTGATAGTCGCCGCGTCGAACACCACAATGTCAGCGTCGCAGCCCTCCTGCAGCCTGCCTTTCAGCCGCCCCGACGGAGTCGACCGCTCCAGCATCTCGGCTGGCATTAAACTCATCTTCCGAATCGCATCCATCAGCGTAACCGTTCCCTTCCCGCGCACATACTGCGCCAGAACCCGCGAGTAAGTCCCCGCGTTGCGCGGATGCCCTTCCGCCCCATCGCTAGCGATCATCACCAGAGGATGCGGAATCACTTTGTCCACCATCTCCTGCGTGTTTGAATAAACCAGCACTGAGTGCGACGTGCTCGAATTATGCAGCTCTTCAAAACGTTCTTTGGTGAGGTGCTCGCCCGTTTCCGGGAGCACCAGATCGCTGTAGCTGATGCCAAACTTTTCCCGCCAGCCGGGGTTGAAGAGCGCTGAATTTATCGACGTCATACCTGGGATGTATGGGTAGGCTTCGGTGGTAACATCCAGGCCGCGAGTTCGCGCTCCCTCCACCATAGCGAGACACTCCATCCCGTCCCGCGCGCAAGTGCTGTTGATGTGTACGATGTGGAGCGCAGCGCCGGTGATGGCAGCCGCTCCAATCACCTCGCTGACCGCCTCAATCGCCGATCCCGGCTCAACCCGTCCCGCACTGCGCATGTGGGTATAAACCGGCAGCCCGCGCTCCGCAGCCAGGCGAAACATGTCAATCACTTCCAACCGCGTCGCACCCGGCGTGTACTGAATTCCCATCCCAATCGCCAACGCTCCAGCGTCAAGCTCCGCGCGCAGCCGCTCCTGCATAGCTTCAATCTGTTCCGGCGTGGCTGGCAGATCGGTTGCAGGCCCGCTCTTCGGCAGAATCTCCGGGATACCCTCATGTGGCCCGATAACTTCCGCCGGCAGCGGCGCCCCAAACACTGCGGCCCGCGCCGCCACATGGCTGGCAGACGTGCCGTAATGTATCAGTGAATGCCCCTCTTTCGACTTCAGGAACTGCGCGACGTCCGGCGCACCAATCTCCAGCTCCAGCGCGGTAGTTACCCCGTCAAGCGCCTTAACCCGTTGGCTGGCCATCTCCTGGCCGTGCTGGTGCAGATCAATAAAGCCCGGAGCAACCACCAGCCCACCAGCATGAACCACCCGCCGTCCGCTCAGCACCTCAGTCGAGACCCGAACAATCTTCCCATCACGAACCCCAACGTTCCGCACCCCATCCAGCCCGGTTTCCGGATCAAGAACGCGCCCGCCCTCGATCACAAGATCGTATTGTTGCGCCGCCACGAAAGTAGTTAAGCACCCTAGAATCCACAAGAAGAAAATCAGTTTGCGCATAGTCGCTCCGTAAAGCCTAGCGATGATATCAAGAGTCCGACTGTCACATTAGTCTTTGTCATTCCGACAGCGCGTGTTTTGCGGAACTTGTCCTGACCTAAGCCGAAGGACGCGCGGAGGAATCTCAGTCAGCACGGCTGTGGGGGCATAGGGCGATCCGCGCTCCTTGATGCAGCAGCGCGCCGGCACACGCCCGTCAAGCGCGAGCCTCGATTTGCCTCAACCCCGCCCGCTCTCTAGAATGAAGATTCACCCTTCAGCAGGGAGAACCTCCGAGAACCCTATGATTCATTTTCCCGTACCCGAAGCACTCACCTTCGACGACGTCCTCCTCCTGCCCGCGCGCTCCGACGTAATTCCCGCGACCGCCAACACGCAAACCCAGCTCACTCGCAACATAAGCCTGAACATCCCCATCGTCAGCGCCGCCATGGACACCGTCACCGAATCTCACATGGCCATTGCACTCGCCCAGCAGGGCGGCCTCGGCATCATCCATCGCAACCTCAGCATCGAGCAACAGGCCGATGAAGTCGACAAGGTGAAGCGCTCCGAAAGCGGCATGATCGTCGACCCCGTCACCATGTCGCCCACCGACAAAGTCAGCGATGCCCTCGAGATCATGCGCCGCTACAAAATTTCAGGCGTGCCCATCACCCAGCACGGCAAGCTGGTAGGCATTCTCACCAACCGCGACCTCCGCTTCGAGTCCCGCTTCGATATTCCCATCGATCGAGTAATGACCAAGAAAAATCTCATCACGGTTCCCGTAGGCACCACGCTCGAAGATGCCGAAGAAATCCTTCACGAGCACCGCGTCGAAAAACTTCTCGTAGTAGACGACAAATACAACCTCAAGGGACTGATCACCGTAAAAGACATCCAGAAGAAACTGAAGTATCCCAACGCCGCCAAAGATCCTCAAGGACGCCTGCGCGTAGGCGCGGCCATCGGCGCAACCGGGGACTTCCTCGAACGCGCCCAGGAATTAGCCGAAGCCAAAGTCGACGTCCTCGCCATCGACAGCGCCCACGGCCACTCCACCAAGGTGCTCGAAGCCGTAAAGCTCGTGAAGTCGAAACTCCCCGAGATGCAACTCCTCGCCGGCAACGTCGCCACTTTCGACGGAGCCTGCGAACTGGCTCGCGCCGGAGCCGACGGCATCAAGGTCGGCATTGGCCCCGGCTCCATTTGCACCACCCGCGTAGTCACCGGCGCTGGCGTGCCGCAGATCACCGCCATCGCCGAAGCTTACCGCGCTGTCAAAGACGCTGGAATTCCCATCATCGCCGACGGCGGCATCAAGTATTCCGGCGACGTAACCAAGGCCTTGGCTGCAGGCGCCAGTGCAGTAATGATCGGCTCGCTCTTCGCCGGCACCGATGAAAGTCCCGGCGAACTCATCCTCTATCAAGGCCGCTCCTACAAGTCCTATCGCGGCATGGGATCGATCGGCGCCATGGCGCAAGGTTCTAGCGAGCGTTACTTTCAGAACACCGAAGGTGAATCCTCCGCCGCCGTCTCTGCCGGCGACGGCGAATCCAACCGCCTCGGCAAACTGGTTCCCGAAGGCATTGAAGGACGCGTCCCCTACCGCGGTTCCGTCGCCATGATCGTCCACCAGATGGTTGGCGGATTAAAGTCAGGCATGGGTTACTGCGGCTGCGCCACCATCGCCGAACTCCTGCAGAAAACCCGCTTCGTCCGCATCAGCGGCGCCGGACTCCGCGAAAGCCACGTCCACGACGTAATGATCACCCGCGAGGCCCCCAACTATGGCGTCGAATAATCCAGAGTTCGTGGCAGGGCATGCCTTCAGGCATGCCGTTATTGATGCCCCTTCGATTTCGCCTTTAGACGCTGCTCACCGGCGGTTCTCAACCTCTTGAACCCCGACCAGCGCAATCTGCTCAAGGCCTGGATCGCCGCTATCCTCTGGCTGATCGTCATTGCCATCGAATCCAGTGCCCTGCTCTCCGCCCACAACACCAGCCGCATGCTCTATCCCTTGCTGCATTTCCTCTTCCGCCTCGACCGGGAAAGCTTCGGAATTTGGCACTTCTACATTCGCAAGTCAGGTCACGTCATCGGTTACGGCACGCTGAGCATCCTGCTTTTCCGCGCTTGGCGCGCAACCCTGCCCACACCCGGCAACCTAAGGTGGACCATGCGCTGGGCCAACATCGCGATCCTGGGAACCGCTCTCGTAGCCAGCCTGGACGAATGGCACCAGACCTTCATTCCCTCCCGCACCGGCACGGTGCACGATGTCGTTCTCGACACCTGCGCCGGAATCGCAGCGCAGATATTAATTCTTCTGTGGTGGAAGATGTTTGGGAAGGGCACGACTTCACTCGTGCGATCTAAAACCGGCCAGAAGGATGGCTTTAGCCGCTGAGGTGTTCGTTAGTTTCTAGTCACGTTCAATGTAGGTCGGCTTTTCGCCACCTGCAGAATCCCCGCCGCAACCAAAGCCATCCCTGCCGAAAAGTAAAACGGAATCGCAGCCCCGTAATGCTTCCACAGCTCGCCCGTAATCAAGCTCGCCGCCAAAGTAGCCAAGCTGGTCACGAAAAAATAAATCCCGAGAGCACTCCCGCGCACCTGCTCGCCAACACTCTCGACCACCAGAGCCTTCAGCACAGGCTGCGTGAGAGCATAGTAAAAACCATACACTGCCATCGCAATCCAAATGGCTACCGCAGACGGCGCCCGCCCGAAAACAAAGTAAACCGCTGCGAAAATCACATAGCCCGCGGACCCAACCAGGCGCCGCGAGACGTGGTCGCTGAACCATCCCGCCGGCCACGATGCAAGCGTATAGGTAATGTTGAATACCAAACCGAGCACAGGCGCCAGCGCCACCGGAATCCCGACGTTCTGCGCCCGCAGAACCAAAAACATGTCACTCGAGTTCCCCAGAGAAAACAAGGTCACGGCAACAAGAACGAAGTAAAAGGACGCGGGCAGAGCAATCCGTTCCCCCAACGGCGACGCCGCACTCGTGAGCCTTTCGGATCTGGCGACAGCCGCCCCCGGCTGTCCGCCGGGCGCAGCCCGGCGCTTTTCGCGTATACCAACCACCGCCACCAGAACGCACAACGCTCCCGGAACCGCTGCCGCCCAGAACACGCTGCGGATTCCGAATCGTGCCAGCAGAACCAGCGCGGCCAGCGGCCCGGCGATAGCTCCAGCCGAGTCCATCGACTGAATCAACCCATAAGCCGAGCCCAGCCGCTCCTTCGGCACTGACTCCGCCGCCATCACGTCACGCGGCGCTCCGCGCACACCCTTGGCCAGTCGGTCGGTGAAGCGAATCAGCAGAATCTGCGGCCACGCCGTGACCATCGCCAGCAGCGGCTTCACCGCGTTAGCGGCAAAGTATCCCGCCACCACGACCGGCTTGCGGCGCTGAATGCGATCAGTAAGGTATCCAGAAAAAAGCTTGGCGAACGATGCCACGCTCTCGGCGACGCCCTCGATCAATCCCAACTGCGCCGGCCCCGCCCCCAGCGACGCCAGAAACGCCGGCAACACCCAATACGCCATCTCCGAAGCGGTATCGTTCAGAAACGAAGTGATGCCGAAGACGTAGATGTTGCGAGGAGCCGCAGGCTCACGCACGGCAGGTGAAACACCCATGAATAGGTTTTACCACGGAGCCAAGCACGCTATTGTTGGGTGTGCGCTGATGGTCCTCCTGCGGTCTGTTGGCTGCCTCTGGGCCGGGAAAAATAGCGTAGGATCACGCCGCAAACGGCGGCGGGGGCGGTGATGAATACAAGCGGAACTCGAAAAGCCTGCGAATGGAAAGTCAACCAGATACAGAGCGCTGTGCTTATCAGGACCCAGCCAGCCAACGACCTGCCCAGCTTGTTGGGGTAGGGTTTGCGGCCCATATCGCGGGCCCACTCGTAAAGGCCCACGAATACGGCAATCGCAACGATTTGGCCCCAGTCTCCGATTGTTCCCACATGTCCCGCTCTTCGCCCCGGTTGCAAAGCTCAGTACATCGCGTCGTACTTGGTCACAACCCACTGCCCATCTTTGTTCTCGGTGGTGACTGTGAAGAGTTCTCTGTAGGTGGCAGACTCGCCTGGCTTGGTAAGCCGTCTGCCGCGGTAGTGAAGGATGGTGAGTGGCGGCGCGCTCTCCCACTCCGCCAAATCCCACGAAAGCAGCGGATGCTGCGCCTCCGAGTTGCAAATGAAGTGCGCATACTTCCTGCGGTAGTCGTGTTCCCAGCCGGCAAGCAATTCGTCGCAGTGCCCATCGCGCAGCTGCCGAAGAAACAGGTTGGCGCTGTGCTCAATCGTCCGATCGCGCAACGGATTCATCCGGATACTCACCGGCAGCCCGGTCAGCGGATCGTGATCCTCCGACCGCGCCAGCACCGGTCCTTGCTTGCTCAGCCACCAGATGTAGCCGAGAAATCCAAACACCAGCACCGCGCCAACGCTGACGGCAATAGCGATCTGTGTCCGAGTGAATCCCATCTGAGAGAAAGTTTATCTGGATGGCAAATTACGGCAAGATTACCGCCGGAAGCCGCGGAAGGACATGTACGAGCGGGAAGGCACCCTAAATTAAGACGCAGACCTGGACCTACGTCGCGCCGAGTACGAGCGTTTCGGCAGCCGGATTGATGCGTACGGCCATCTCACGTGTGATCGTGGCCTTGTTGAGCGTATGCGACCCGAGCTGCACCGTGGCCTTAAGCTTCTTGCTCGCCCACTTGCCGCCCACCGGAGTTAGGAGAACTTCGCTGCGCGGGACAAACGTTACTTCTTCAAGATGCATGGATCCAAGCTGAACCCTATACCGTGCCGCGAGGTACAAGTCCTCAACCGGCTTAAGCCGATATCGATTGGTTCCCTGCACGAAGCCTGCATTTACGTCGAATTCGACTAGGTCGAGGCTCTGGCTTGGCTTCGCCTTTTTCAATTCGTCTATGTAGCCGCGCACTTGTTCCACGACGACCGGGTCGACCTCAGCTCGAAGTGTCCTATAAGTTGCATATGTTTTCCATGTGGCGTAGGCACCAGCGGCTTGCGCAATTGCCCAGTACAAAGTCTTGCCGCCCATAACCAGGTGCAGCACTCCCGCAGCAGCCAATCCGATAAGTGCAAAGTTCCACAGCGCGAGCACGCCGAGCGTCGACGCGGCAACTATGATCACGTTTGGATCGCGCACCTTCCTCTCATAGATGCCCGCAATGATAAGTGCCAGGCCCAGAAGAAGACTCACGATCCCCCAAGGGCCTCGGGCTGAGATGGCCAGGGCTCCGATCGCTAGGTTAAGCAGCCCCCAGATGATGCTTCCATTTCCGCTTGAACGAAGTCGGTTGTCGAACAGGCAAAAAGAGCTTGCGGTGGTCAGGCGTTTCACCCGCTCCGGGTCACTTGTCACAAAGAGTCCCCCACGCGATCAGGGTAGACATAATACTCCTGCGACTTTTAAACAAGAAGTATTTTTGCTGGGGTGATTGTCCAATAAAAAAGCGCAGCCTGAGCCGCGCCTTAGTCCGAAATATCTGAAGTGGCTATTCCTTGTTGTCTTCTTCCTTTTCCTTCACCGGCTCGACGCCGCCATCGTGCTGGGCCTGTGCCTCAGCATCTTCCATCGCTTTCTTGGCCTCGGCAACCTTCTTGGCGCGGGATTCGGCGCGCTTCTCGCGCTTCTCGTCCAGCACCTTTTCGCTGCCTAGCAGCTCGAGGAAGGCCTTGTCCGCCCCGTCGCCCTTATTCCAGCCGGTGCGAATGACGCGCGTGTACCCGCCGTTGCGATCGCCAAAACGTGGCCCGACGGTGTCAAAGAGCTTCACCAGCGCCTCGTCAGTCATGAGGTAAGCCCCGGCCAGACGCCGCGCGGCGAGGTCGCCCCGTTTTCCCAGCGTGATCATCTTCTCGACAATGGGCTTCGCCGCTTTAGCCTTGGGAACGGTCGTCTCGACCCGCTCCTCCACGATCACCGACGTGACCAGGTTCCGCAGCAGCGAGCGCCGGTGCGCCGTGTTCCGTCCCAGTTTGTATCCTGCAATCTTGTGACGCATGGTGAACCTCAGTGGTCAGTGGCCAATGGTCAGTGGCCAGTATTCAGTCTCTTAAGTATTGAAGTCAGTGACTAGCAGCGAGTCTTGGTGTTTCTGACCACTGACCACTAGCCACTGACCACTGTTTTTACAGCTGATCGTCCGGACCATAAGCCGAAGCCGGCAAAACCAGATTCGAAGTCGGCCCCGGCACAGCGTTCCCGTGCTCGTCGATCTTCATGCCCAAACTCAGACCCATCGAGGAAAGTATTTCCTTGATCTCGTTCAGCGACTTGCGGCCGAAGTTCTTGGTCTTGAGCATTTCCGATTCCGTCTTCTGCACAAGCTCGCCGATAGTCTGGATGTTCGCGTTCTTCAGGCAGTTATAGCTGCGCACCGAAAGTTCCAGCTCTTCGACCGACCGGTTCAGATTCTCGTTGTGGATCTCCGGCTTGCGATCGTCCGACGACGACGTGCCAGTTTCGATCTCTTCCTCGAAGTTGATGAAGATGTTCATGTGATCCTTCATCAGCTTCGCCGACAACCCGATAGCGTCAGCAGGAGTGATCGAGCCGTTGGTCCAAACTTCGAGCGTCAGCTTGTCATAGTCAGTAATCTGCCCAAGACGCGCCGCTTCCACGGTGTAGTTACACTTGCGCACCGGCGAGTGCACCGAATCGATCGGAATAAATCCGATTCCGAGATCCTCATCGAAGTTCTTATCAGCGGAGGTGTACCCACGGCCGCGCTTCAGCCGCATTTCCATGTCGAGCTTGCCACCTTCGCTAACGGTGGCAATGTAAACATCCTTGTCCAGAACTTCCACGTCGCCGTCGGCTTCAATCATGCCGCTGGTGACCACGCCAGGCTGGTCAGCGCGCAGGTAGATCGCCTTCGGCGCATCGCCCGCCAGCTTGAACGGAATCTGCTTCAGGTTGAGGATGATGTCGGTAGCATCTTCCACCACCCCGGGGATCGACTGGAACTCGTGCAGCACGCCTTCCATCTTCACCGCGGTGACTGCAGCGCCTTCAATCGAACTCAGCAGCACGCGCCGCAGGGCGTTGCCCACGGTAGTGCCAAAGCCGCGCTCAAAAGGCTGCGCCCAGAAAATGCCGTACTTGTCGGTGAGAGTGGAGGTGTCAACTGCGAGACGTTTCGGTTTCTGAAAACCTTTCCAAAGCATTTGTTTCTCCTTCGGCCGTTTGGCTCAGCCCGGCTCCCTGAATCGGTCCGGATTCAGGTCAAGCGCCAGGACAGGCTGATCTGGCTCGAATTATATGGACCAAAAAACTTGTCGATCTACTTACTTGCTATACAACTCAACGATCAATTGCTCGTTCACCGGCAACTGAATATCTTCGCGCTTCGGCAGCGACAGCACTCGCGCCTTGTAAGCATCGCGGTCAACTTCCAGCCAGTTGGGCAGTGTGCCGTGGCTGGCGAATTCTTTGGCCAACTCGAGCACGGTGAGCTTCTTGCTGTTCTCGCGGATGGAAATCTCCTCGCCCGCACTCACTTCGTAAGAAGGAATGTTGACCTTGCGATTGTTGACGGCGACATGCCCGTGACGCACCAACTGCCGCGCCTGCCGCCGCGACTGCGCAAAGCCCAGCCGGAACACGACGTTATCCAGTCGCCGCTCCAACTGCTGCAGCAGCAGTTCGCCGGTAACGCCCCGCGAGCGCGCGGCCTTCTCAAAATAGTTCCGGAACTGGCCTTCCAGCGTGAAATAGATGCGCTTGGCTTTCTGCTTCTCACGCAACTGCAGGCCGTAGCCAACTATCTTGGCCTTGCGGTCTTTCCCATGTTGTCCGGGAGCGAAGTTGCGCTTCTCGATGGGGCACTTATCGCTAAAACACTTTGAGCCTTTGAGGAAAAGCTTCATGCCCTCGCGGCGGCATAGACGGCAAACTGCATCGGTATAACGTGCCAAATTGTTCTCCTTTTAGATGACCGGTTTACAGGTTTGGCTTCACCCTTCATCCCGGACGAAAATCTGGGGTCAGGGGCTAGGGATCAGGGATCAGTTCTTGATGACGCTTCTGATCCCTGGCCCCTAACCCCGGGCCTCCTGTTTACACTCTTCTTCTCTTCGGCGGCCTGCATCCATTATGCGGAATCGGCGTCACGTCCCGAATAGAACGCACCTCAATACCGGACGACGCCAGCGCGCGCACTGCCGACTCGCGCCCCGAACCCGGGCCGCTCACCCGCACATCCACGCTGCGCACCCCATGATCGCGCGCCAGGTTAGCCGCATTCGAGGCCGCCTGCTGCGCCGCGAACGGCGTGCCCTTGCGCGATCCGCGGAAGCCCAACGATCCCGAACTCTTCCACGACAGAACGTTGCCGTTCATGTCGGTGATGGTCACGATCGTATTGTTGAAGGAAGCCTGCACATAGCACAACCCATGCGGAACGTGCTTGCGCTCCTTCTTCTTGAACGTCTTCTTCTTGCCTTTTTTCTCCGGTGCGGCCGTGCCGCCCGCTGCTACTGGTTTTGCCATAATTAGTGTCCAGTGGTCAGTGGCCAGTGGCCAGTTTTGTCAGGGCCTTACTGGCCACTGACCACTGGACACTGAACACTGCCTTTAAGTCTTCGACGTCGCCTTCTTCTTGGTCGAGACCGTACCCTTGCGCGGGCCCTTGCGGGTACGAGCGTTCGTATGCGTACGTTGTCCCCGAACCGGCAAATTGCGGCGGTGACGGAACCCACGATAGGACCCGATTTCGATGAGCCGCTTGATGTTCATCGAAACTTCCTTGCGCAGATCACCCTCCACCATCCCCTGCGCCTCAATGACGGTACGGATCCGGTTCACTTCTTCCTCGCTGAGGTCCTGGACCTTCTTCATCGGATCCACCTTCGCCTCGTCGAGAATAGTGCCGGCGCGCGGATGCCCGATCCCATAGATATAGGTCAGTGCGATGTTGATGTGCTTCTGGCGCGGTAAATCAACGCCTGCGATACGTGCCATAGTTCCTGACCTCTCCCAGCTATTTAGCCCTGGCGCTGTTTATGTTTCGTGTTGACGCAGATCACCCGCACCACACCCTTGCGATGGATGACCTTGCACTTGTCACAGATCTTCTTTACCGATGCTCGTACTTTCATAATTCCGTTTCCGATCCCAAACCGTGAATCCCTATTTATAACGGTAAACAATCCGGCCGCGATTCAAGTCGTAAGGCGAAAGCTCCACCGCCACTTTGTCCCCAGGCAATATGCGGATAAAGTTCTTCCGCATCTTGCCCGACACATGCGCCAGAACCTGGTGCTTGTTCTCCAGTTCCACCTTAAACATGGCGTTGGGCAGTGGTTCCAGCACCACCGCCATCACTTCAATCGCGTCCTCTTTGCTCATCGACTCCTTAGAATCAGTGGTTAGTGGTCAGAGACTAGCGCTCAGTGGCCAGCAACCGCTCTTGAACCTACTAGCCACTGGTCCCCGACCACTGGCCGCTATCTTCACTATCTTGTCAATATTACCGGTCCATCCTTCGTCACCGCCACGCAATGCTCGAAGTGCGCGCTGAAACTTCCGTCCACCGTCACCGCAGTCCACTTATCTCCTAGCACTCGCGTTTCTGGCTTGCCGCAATTCACCATGGGCTCGATCGCGAGCACCATCCCCTCTCGCAACTTCGCGCCATGCCCTCGCGCCCCGAAGTTCGGAACCTGCGGCTCTTCGTGCAGGCGCGTCCCAATGCCGTGTCCCACGAATTCCCGGACCACGCTGAACCCGGCGGCCTCTACGTGCTCCTGCACCGCCGCGCCCACATCGCCTACCGAGTTGCCGATCAGCGCCTGGTCAATCCCGCGATACAAACTTTCCTCAGTCACCGTCAGCAACTTCCGCAACTCCGGTTTCACAGCGTCGCTCACCGGAACCGTAATCGCAGCGTCGCCATAGTACCCGTCCAGCACCACGCCGCAATCAATCGAAACGATGTCGCCCTCTTTCAGCGCCCGCTTTTCCGACGGGATTCCATGCACAATTTCTTCATTCACCGACGTGCACAGCACGCAGGGATAATCGTAATACCCCTTGAACGCAGGTTTTGCCCCGAGCGCCGCAATCTTCTTCTCTGCGGCGCGCTCCAAATCCATCGTCGTGACCCCGGGGGCCACCATCGAGCGGACTTCGTCGAGAACCTGGCGCACGATGCGGCCGCTGTGCCGCATCCGCTCGATCTCTGCCGCCGACTTGCACACAATCGCCATTCTTATGCGTTATGGTCCTCGATAATTCTGAAAATCTGCTCCGTGACTTCGTCCATCGGCCGGTCGCCATTGATCGAAATCAGTCTTCCCGTGCGCTGATAGTAATCCGCCACCGGAGTAGTTTGTTCCTGATAAGCCGCCAGCCGTGGCGCAATTACTTCCAACCGGTCATCATTGCGGGTCACCAGCTTCGTCCCTTCAATGTCACAAATTTCGTCGACACGGGGTGGCTGGAAGTGGACGTTATAGATCCGCCCACAGGTGGGACAAGAACGGCGTCCAGAGATCCGGAGCAACAACTGATTATAGTCCACGTCCAGGCGGATCACAATTGGCCAGGCCCGCGTGGGCCGCGAGTTGTCAAAGAACTTGTCCTCAAGCAGCGCGTCCAGCCACCCGGCCTGGGCCGCGGTTCGCGGAAACCCGTCCAGAATATAGCCCCGCTTGCAGTCCGGCTGCTTCAGTCTCAGCCGGACCATTTCACAAACCAGGTCGTCGGAAACCAACTCCCCTCGAGACATGACCGCCTTGGCAGCCATTCCCAGTTCCGTCCCCTCGGCCACGTTCAGCCGTAGCAGATCTCCGGTAGAAACCTGCGGGATCAGGTACCGCTCCATGATGCGCTTGGCCTGGGTACCCTTACCCGCACCCGGCGGTCCAAGCAGCACGATGGGGCCGACATCCCGTGAGGTTTCCTGCGCCATCGAGTTGGCCAAAGCCTCCCGAACAGTGTTCAGTAACCCCACAAACAAATCTGTAATCGAGTAATTTGGAAATCTGGCAATTTACCACCGAGTCGCTGTTGATCTTCAATTACCAAATTACCCGATTACTAAATTACAAAATCTCCTACGACCAATTCCTGCGCCCGCGAATCCGTCCGCTGCGCGGCGTAAATCCATCGTAATGCCGCATGATGAGCTGCGCTTCGATCTGCGTAACCGTATCCATGGCCACGCCCACCACAATCAGCAACGATGTTCCGCCAAAATAAAAATTCACTCCCAACCCGTTCGTCACCCACACCGGAAGCCGCTCAAACAGAGACCCTCCCAGCCAGAACGGCAAGTGGTTCAAGTGAATGCCGGTGATCATCCATTCGGGAATGAAAGAGATGATGATCAGGTACAGCGCTCCCACCAGCGTGATCCGCGTCAGAACTTCGTTGATGTAGTCGGCCGTGCGTTTCCCTGGACGTATGCCCGGAATAAACCCGCCATACTTCCGCATATTGTCAGCAACTTCGCTGGGATTGAAAACGATCGACACATAGAAGTAAGCGAAGAAAATAATACCCACGGCATATAACACCGTATAGAGCGGCTCCCCCCATCCCAGCAAGCGAATCAGGTCGCCGAAGTAGCGGCTGTTCTTCAATCCATAGCCGATGGTTTGCGGCAGACTCAGAATCGAAGAAGCGAAGATGACCGGCATCACGCCCCCAGCGTTCACACGCAAGGGCAAGTGAGTGGACTGCCCGCCCATCACTTTGCGTCCGACCACCCGCTTCGCATACTGCACCGGAATGCGGCGCTCGCAGCGTTCCACGTAAACGATGAACGCCACCACCGCGATCATGAACACGACCAGGCCGGCCATCAGCACGGGAGTGATGGCTCCCCAGGTTCCGTTCTTCGCTTTATCCAGAAGATCCTGCACGCCGCGCGGCAACCCCACCACAATTCCGGCAAAAATCAGCAACGACATCCCGTTGCCGATCCCGCGGTCGGTAATCTGCTCCCCCAGCCACATGATGAACGCGCTGCCCGTGGTCAGGGTCAGCATGGTCATCAGTCGGAAACTCCAGCCGGGGTGAAGCACGAAGTCTCCAGCTTTCTCCAGGCCGATGGCGATGCCAAACGATTGCACCGCGCTAAGCATCACCGTGATGTAGCGCGTCCACATGGTGATCTTCTTGCGCCCCATCTCGCCTTCTTTTTGCAGTTTGGCGAGAGGCTCATACACCACGGTCAAAAGCTGCAGAATGATCGATGCCGTGATGTACGGCATGATGCCCAGGGCAAAAATCGTCATGCGCCGCAGGTTGCCGCCCGACATCAGATCCGCGAAACCGAGCAGCGATCCCCCGTTTCGATTGAACGCATCCTCCAGCTTCAGGAAGTTAATGCCCGGAGTAGGAAGATGTCCGCCCAGCCGGTAGACCGCGAGCATCGCCAAAGTAAACAGAACCCGCTTGCGCAGGTCAGGGATGCGGAAGATGTTCGCCATCTTCCCCCAGATTGGAAATACTCCACTCTCTCCAGCCATTACTGCAAGACCTCAACCTTGCCGCCCGCCTTGGTGATTTTTTCCTGTGCCGATTTGGAAAACTTGTGCGCATGTACGGTAATCGCAATCGTCAGTTCGCCATCTCCGAGAATCTTCACTGGATGCTTGGCCTTGATCACTCCCGCTTTGCGCAGCACCTCGGGCGTGATAGGCGCGGCGTGCAGTTCCCCGCCCAGCGCCACCAGCCGCTCCAGGCTGACGATATTGAATTCCTTGCGGAAGATGTTGGTGAACCCGCGCTTCGGCATGCGCCGGTGCAACGGCATCTGTCCGCCTTCAAACCCGCGGATCAGGCGCATACCAGTGCGCGAGCGCTGCCCCTTGTGTCCACGAGTGGACGTCTTCCCCATGCCGGAGCCCATACCGCGGCCCACCCGCTTGCGCTTTTCCGTAGCCTTCTTCGGTGCTCGAATATTGGATAAATTCATAAATGAACTCTCAGCTCTCAGCCATCAGCTTTCAGCCGGAGCGGTCGGCGCCAAGGGCTGATAGCTGGTAGCTTCTTACTTCAAAATCTCCACCAAATGCGGAACCTTGGCCACCATGCCGCGAATCGCCGCATTGTCCGGACGCTCGATCACCTGGTTCAACCGCGTGAATCCCAATCCCTTAACCACCAGCTTCTGTTTCACCGGAGCACAAATGGACGACACCACCCACTTCAAGTGAATTTTTCCGGCAACCGCCTTCGGCTTCTTCGTAGTCATCGTTAATTCCTCAATCTCAAGAGGCCGGTCTTACTCGGCACTCGGTACTCGCAACTCGGCACTTTCTACAATTCCTGCATCGACTTCCCGCGCATAGCCGCAACGCTCTCCCGGCTCTTCAAGTGCCGCAGCGCATCAAATGTCGCTTTAATCACGTTGTGCGGATTGGTCGTGCCAATCGATTTGGTCAGCACGTTCTGGATTCCCACCGAGGTCATCACCGCACGCACCGCGCCCCCGGCAATCACTCCCGTGCCTTCCGGGGCCGGCTTCAGCAACACTTTCCCCGAGCCATAGCGTCCCACGATCAGGTGCGGAATCGAAGTCTGTGTCAGATTTACCTTGATCAGATTTTTCTTCGCCGCCTCGATCGCCTTGCGGATGGCCTGCGGAACTTCCTTGGCCTTGCCCGCGCCATGTCCCACCACCGCCGCCGACGGATCGCCCACCACCACCAGCGCGGCAAACGAAAGATTCTTCCCGCCCTTCACCACTTTGGTGACGCGATTGATGGCTACAACCTGATCTTTCAACTGAAACGAATTTGGATCAAGCTTCTTAATGACAGTTGGCATTCTTTAAACCCAGCTTTCAGCTATCAGCTTTCAGCTCTAAGCCTGCCGCTTCAGCTGATAGCTGAGAGCTGACAGCTGAGAGCTGCCTTTAAAACTGCAACCCCGCTTCGCGTGCTGCATCGGCCAGCGCCTTCACCCGCCCGTGATAAATGTAGCCGCCGCGGTCAAACACCACCTTGCTCACACCCTTGGCTTTGGCTCGCTCCGCGATCGTTTTGCCCAGGGCCTTCGCCGCCGCCACGTTGCCGCCGGTCTTCCGTTCTTCCTTCTTGCCCTCGGCCGAACTAGCCGAAACCAAAGTCGTGCCGTGCAGGTCATCGATCACCTGCACGTAAATATGATTCAGCGAGCGGTACACATTCAACCGCGGACGCTCCGCCGTCCCCTGCATCTTTTTGCGGATGCGATCGTGAATGTGATCGCGCTTCTGATTCTTAGATTTCTTCGTAAACATAAAGTCTGTCCTCTACCGGGCAGTAGCGATCAACAATTACTTCGCTCCGGTCTTACCCACTTTCTTCTTCAACCTCTCACCCGCATACCGCACACCTTTATTCTTGTAAGGATCCGGCGGACGCAGCGACCGCATTTCCGCCGCCACCTGCCCCACCTGCTGTCGGTCAATTCCAGTCAGCGAAATCTTCGTCTGCTTGGGATCGACCGCCGCCTCAACCCCGGTCGGCAGCGGATACTCGATCGGATGCGAGTAACCCAGGCTGAACACCACCGTCCCTTTGCCCTTCATCTCGGCGCGGTAGCCGATGCCGACAATCTCCAGATCGCGCGTCCAGCCCTTGGTCACGCCCTCAACCGCGTTGTTCACCAGCGCGCGCGCCAGTCCGTGCAGAGCAGCCTGCGAATCATTCTCGCGGATGGCGACAATGTTCCCATCCTTCTGCTCCACCTTGATGCCCGTCGGAAGAGCCGTGTCCAGCTTGCCCTTGGGCCCCTGCACCAGCACCGTGTTGCCTTCAATTTTGACCGTCACCCCTTTGGGGATCGGGATCGGCTTTTTTCCAATTCGTGACATAAGTTTTTAAGCTCTCAGCTTTCAGCTCTCAGCTTCTTCTCAGCCGCGCACTGAAGGCTGACGGCTGATAGCTGCGTCCCTACCAGATCTCGCACAACAACTCGCCGCCCACGCCTTCTTTGCGCGCCTGGCGCCCAGTCATCACCCCGCGCGGCGTGGTGAGAATGTTGATCCCCATCCCACCCAGCACGCGAGGAATCTCGCTGCGCCGCACGTAAACCCGGCAGCCCGGACGTGACACGCGCTCCGCCTTTGAAATCGCCGCCTCGTTGTGCGCGCCATACTTCAAATAAATCCGGATAACTTTGTGGCCTTCTTCTTCCGTGGCCTTGAAATTCGAGATGTAACCTTCTTCCTTCAGGATGCGGGCAATCTCCACCTTCAGCCTGGAAGCCGGAACGTCCACCTTCTGGTGCCGCGCCTGCAGCGCGTTGCGCACCCTCGTCAACATATCTGCGACCGGATCGGTCAACCTCATCGTTTGCTTCTCCTCTCGCCACCCGTTCGCTCCGCACCCAGCGGAGAACCTGCGGCGGCTCCCTTACTTCCTAACGCTATTGTCACCACTCGCCTTGTCATCCTGAGCGAGACGCTTTTTGTCTCGCGAAGGATCCGGGCGCGCCGCGCGATCATTCTCGCGCTTTTTGCGAGAATGCTAAATCGCGCGTTTGGCGCGCTTCCCTATTCCCCTACCACGACGACTTCGACACTCCCGGAATCTCCCCCAGCAGCGCCAGTTGCCGGAAGCACATCCGGCACAACCCAAACTTCCGCAGATAAGCCCGCGGCCGTCCGCAGCGCTTGCAGCGATTGTGCTTGCGCGTAGAAAACTTCGGTTTCTTTACGTTCGCCGGACGCTGAGTCTGCTCGGTGCCGTCCTTAACTCGCTTTGCCATTGTTGCCATGTTTATCTTTCGACTCCCGAATCAATGTCTCAATGATTCAATCTCTAAATTCCTACGCCCTAAACGGCATCCCCAGGTGCTTCAACAGCGTCCGCGCCTGGTTATCATTCGCCGCCGTGGTCACGATGGTGACATTCATGCCCTTCTGCTTGTCGACCTTCTCATAGGAAATCTCCGGAAAGATCAACTGGTCATGCAGCCCGATCGTGTAATTCCCCCGCCCGTCAAACGACTTCGTGGAGACTCCCTTGAAATCCCGCACCCGCGGCAGAACAATGTTCACCAGTCGGTCGAAAAACTCATACATGCGATCGCCGCGCAGCGTAACCATGGTCCCAATCGCCTGCCCTTCGCGCACCTTGAACGCAGCAATCGACTTCTTGGCCTTGGTGATAATCGGCTTCTGTCCGGTGATCTGCCCCAGTTCATTCACCGCGGGATCCATCACCTTCGAATTCTGCGTAGCCTCGCCCATACCCATATTCACTACGATCTTATTGAGCCGCGGCACCGCCATCGCGTTCGTAAGCTCCAGTTCCTTCAACAATGCCGGAGCGACTTCCTTGTCGAACTTCGCGCGCAGCCGCGGCCGCTCCTTCGCGCTGTGCCGCGCCTGTTCCGGAGCCTTCTGCTCCTGCCCCGAATCCTTCGATGATTTCTTATCTTTAGCCATCGCGTCTCCCGCTACCATTTAGCAATTTTGTAATCGGGTAATTTGGTAATTGGAAAACCGGGCTGCCTTTCCAATTACCAAATTACTCAATTACCAAATTGCCAAATCCTACTTATCCAGCGTCGTCCCGCACTTCTTGCAAACCCGCACCTTCCGGTCGCCGCGCACTTCATGTCCAATGCGCACCGGCCCGCAGGTCGGGCAAACCAGTTGCACATTCGACAGCGCAATCCGGCTCTCTTGCTCGGCAATGCCGCCCTTGATGTTGCGCTGCGGGTTCGGCCGCACGTGCTTTTTCACCATCATCACGTGCTCCACCAGAATCTTGGTGTCATCAGGAAACACGCGCAACACGCGCCCTTCCTTGCCCTTGTCCCGCCCCGTAATCACCTTCACGGTATCGTTCCGGCGGATATCCACTCGCTTGTGTACTGTGCTGACAGTTCGCATTTCCAGCTCTCAATTCCCGTTTCTTAATTTCTAGGTACTAGCTACCAGGTACTCGGCACTAAATAACTTCCGGCGCCAGCGAAACAATCTTCAAAAACTTCTTCTCGCGCAACTCACGGGCCACCGGACCAAACACACGCGTCCCCACCGGTTCCCCCGCATCATTGATCAAGACCGCGGCATTCTGGTCAAAGCGGATATAAGTGCCATCGCGTCGCCGGTGCTCCTTGCGCGTCCGCACAATCACCGCTTTCACCACTTTGCCCTTCTGCACCTGCCCGTCCGGAGCGGCTTCCTTCACCGCGGCGGTGATTATGTCGCCGAGGCCGGCATTCAGCCCGGTCGAGCCGCCGAGCGGCAGAATCATCTGCAGCTTGCGGGCGCCGGAGTTGTCGGCCACCTCCAGCATGCTTCTCATCATCACAGCCATGGCAATCTCCCGTTTACTCTCGTCATCCTGGCTTTGTCGTCCTGAGCAAGACGCCTTTTGTCTCGCTTTGTCATCCTGAGCGAGACGCTTTTTGTCTCGCGAAGGATCTCGGACTCCCCGGAACCATCCCCCCGAAGGGCGCGATCGGCGGCTCCCTACTTAATGTCCTGCTCCAGCACAATCTCCGGCACCAGCGCCGTCTTGCGCACAATATCCTTCAACTTCCAGCGCTTCAACTTCGACAGCGGACGCGTCTCTTCCAGCCGCACCACATCGCCCACATGCGCCTCATTCTTCTCATCGTGCGCATAAAACTTCTTATTGCGCGCCACCACCCGCCCGTAGAACGGATGCGCCTTCTTCCGCGTCACCTGCACCACGATGGTCTTGGCCATCTTGTTCGAGACCACTTCTCCCACCACTTCCTTGCGCCGGCCCTGCACCTGCGCGCTCGGCGGCGTTGCGGACTTCTTCGTTGCGGTTTCCGCCATCAGCGTTTCTCCGTTGTGGCGGCGCGTGTGCGCTCGCCTAAAATTGTCTTCACCCGTGCAATGTCCTTGCGCAGCCCGCGAATCTTCTTCAGGCTCTCGGTCTGTCCCATGTTCAGCTGAAACTTCAGCTTGAACAGCTGGTCGGCGAGATCCTGTCCCTGGTGCTGCAGTTCAGCGTCGGTTAAGTTGCGAATCTTGTCGGATTTCATAAAATCAATTTCCAGTTCCTGGTTTCCGGTCTCTAGTGCGCCGTCTCGCGCTTGACCAGGGTCGTGCGCAATGGCAGCTTGTGTGAAGCCAGCCGCATAGCCTCGGTCGCATCTACAATCGTGACCCCTTCCATCTCAAACAGAATCTTTCCCGGACGCACCACCGCAACCCAATGATCCGGCGCTCCCTTGCCCTTACCCATACGGGTCTCAGCCGGCTTCTTCGTGACCGGCTTGTCGGGAAACACCCGGATCCAGATCTTCCCGCCACGCTTTACAAAGCGGGTCATAGCCACCCGGCTCGCTTCAATCTGCCGGTCGGTAATCCATCCAGGCTCAAGCACCTTCAGACCGAAATCCCCAAACGCTAGCGTGCTGCCGCGCCAGGCTTTCCCAGTCATCCGCCCGCGCTGCTGCTTGCGGTACTTAACTTTCTTTGGCATCAACATAAAGTCAGCTCTTGGCTCTTAGCCAAATCTTTCGTCGCTTTTGATCCTACTGGCCACTGGTCACTGACCACTGGCCACTTACTTAAAACGCTCCCACACCCGTCTGCTGCTCCCGCTTCTTGGCCGGAAGAATCTCACCCTTGTATACCCAGACTTTCACGCCGATCACGCCGTAAGTAGTCCTGGCTTCCGAAAAACCGTACTCAATGTCAGCCCGCAACGTGTGGAGCGGCAAACGTCCCTGCAGGTACCATTCCGAGCGCGCGATTTCATTTCCATTCAACCGCCCGCTCACCCGCACCTTGATCCCCTTACAACCAAACCGCAACGCCGAATCCACCGCCTTGCGCATCGCCCGTCGGAATCCAACGCGCTTTTCCAGCTGCAACGCAATCGCTTCAGATACCAGCTGCGCATCGAGCTCAGGCTTGTGCACTTCCTGGATGTCGACAAACACTTCGCGCGACGTACGCTTCTGCAAATCGGCCTTCAGCTTGTCGATCTCCGCGCCCTTGCGTCCGATAATAATTCCCGGCCGTGCCGTCTTGACAATGATGCGCAGCTTGTTGCCCGGACGCTCAATCTCAATCGAGCTCACGCCCGCAGACTTCAGCTTTTCCTTCAATTCCTTCTTCAGCTTGATGTCTTCAAACAGCAACTTGTCGTAGTCACGCTCCACAAACCAGCGCGACTTCCACGGCTTCGTATAACCAAGCCGAAAACCATAAGGATGGACTTTTTGTCCCATTGCTTCTCCTAAATCAATCCCTCAACCCTCATCAAAAATCCTTTGTCATTCCGAACCCGCGCCAAGCGCGGGTGAGGAACCTGCTGTTGCTTTACTTCACTGGGTGCCCCATTTCTCGCGCGTTCTCTGCGCGAGAAGTGGGAACTCTATCCCTACTTCGCGGCTGCCTTGCTCTTCTTCGAAGCCCCCGCAGATTTTTTCGCCACCGGCGCCCGCCGCTTAGCCGGAGCCTGACTCGCCGTCCCGCCGCCAGCTGCATGAGAGCCATTCCCGCGCTCCTCCAGCACCAGCGTGATATGCGAAATCCTCCGCTGATACCGGTAAGCCCGTCCCTGCGGCGCCGGACGAATCCGCTTCATCCGCGGCCCGTCATTCGCAATCGCGCTCTTCACGTACAAATTGTCAATCTCAACATCGAGATTCTTCTCAGCGCTAAGAAAGTTCGCGTTGTCGAGCGCCGACTGCAGCAACTTGCCGACATGCGCTGCCACCCGCTTCTTCGTGAACAAAAGAGTGTTGCGCGCCTCTTCCACCTTGCGCCCTTTGATCAATTCCAATACCAGGCGCGCCTTCTGCGGCGACACTCGCAAGTAACGCATTTCAGCTCGAAATTCCATATTCTTGTCTCTGTCCTAAGCCTTTCGCTCTCTTAACCTCGGTTAAGCTAAGGGCTAGGGCCTAAACCTTTTTATGCCTTCGGTGCCGCCGGCGCTGCGGCCGGAGTAATCGCTCCCGGACCTCCCGGAATCCCCGCCGGCTTCGCCGCCACTTCCGTAGCCGCCCGCATCGAGTGGCCCTTGAAGTTCCGCGTGAAGCTGAACTCGCCCAGTTTGTGTCCCACCATGTTCTCAGTGACATACACCGGAATAAACTTCTTGCCGTTATGCACCGCAATGGTGTGCCCCACCATCTCCGGAACCACGGTGGAACGCCGCGACCAGGTGCGCAACACTTTCTTCTCGTTGCGCGAGTTCATGCCCTCCACCCGCGACATCAGGAAGCCATCCACAAACGCGCCCTTCTTAGTTGAACGTGCCATAAATTTGTCTCAACCTCAAACCACTCTTGTCATTCCGAAGGTCGCGAAGCGACCCAAGGAATCTGCTTCCGCCGGCAGCGCTACTTCGCCCGCCGATTCACAATAAACTTGTCCGTCCGCTTGTTGTTCCGCGTCTTATACCCGCGCGTAGGCTGTCCCCAGGGCGTAACCGGATGCCGTCCGCCCGAAGTCTTGCCTTCCCCGCCACCATGCGGATGGTCCACCGGATTCATCGAAACGCCACGGTTCACCGGCTTCCAGCCCATCCAGCGCATGCGTCCTGCCTTGCCGATGGTGATGTTCTCGTGATCCAGATTTCCCACCTGCCCAATGGTCGCCATGCAATCCTGCGAAATCTTCCGCGTCTCGCCCGAAGGCAGTTTCACCAGCGCATAATCGGATTCCTTCGCAATCAACTGCGCCGCTCCGCCCGCCGAGCGCACCATCTGCGCGCCCTTGCCCGGCTTCAATTCGAGATTATGAATCGAAGTACCAGGCGGAATATTCCGCAGCGGTAAAGCATTGCCCACAAGAATGTCGGCCTCAGGCCCGCTCACAACCTTCTGCCCCACCTTCATTCCCTCAGGCACCAGAATGTAGCGCTTCTCGCCATCGGCATAAGCCAGCAGCGCAATCCGCGCCGAGCGGTTCGGATCGTACTCGATCGTAGTCACGGTAGCCGGAATGCCCGCCTTCTCACGTTTGAAATCAACGATGCGCAACTTCTGCTTGTGCCCGCCGCCCCGGTGCCAGCTGGTAATGTCGCCCGAATTGCGCCGTCCGCCGGTGCGCTGCTTCTTCTCCACCAGCGGCTTATGCGGATGCTGCGTCGTAATGTCGTCATTGACGATCGTCGTCCGATACCGCAACGTCTGCGTAGTAGGTCGATAAGTCTTAATTGCCATAATCTGCTCTCAGCTCAAATCTCTTGTCATTCCGAACCCGCGCAAAGCGCGAGTGAGGAACCAGCTTCTTGCTTCCCGCCCTACAAGTTCTGCGCGTACTCCGGCATCTTCTCCCCGGCCCGCAGCCGCACATAAGCCTTCTTCCAATCCGGACGGTAGCCGGCAAACTTCCCCCGCCGCCGTTCTTTTCCGGGATAGGTCGCAGTGCGCACCGAAAATACCTTCACCTTGAAAATCGTCTGCACCGCTTGCTTGATCTCAGTCTTCGTAGCCTTAGGCGCAACCTGAAACACCAGCGTGTTTTGGTTTTCCTTGATCGCCAACCCTTTTTCCGTGATCACCGGACGTCGAATAATCTGATACGCGGATTTCATTACGCCACCTCCGCCGCTTTTTCATGACGCGCACGTTTCCGCGGAGCCGACGACGCTTTCTTGGCGCCCTCTTCCTTCGCCTTACGCTGCCTCTTCGGCAAACTATCCTTCAACGTAAGCTGCAACTTCTCAATCGCGGGATGCGAAAAAATCACGCGGTCATACTTCAGCAAGTGGTAAGGATGAACCTCATTCCCCGCAATCAACTCCAGTCCGTGGATATTGCGCGAGCTCAGCTCCAGATTGCGGTTCGCCGCGTTCGGCGCTTCCACAATCAACACCGTCTTCTCAACTTTGAGCGCGTCCAGCGCCTCTCGGAACGCCTTCGTCTTTGCATCCTTCAGCTCGAACGAATTCACCACCGTCAGCTTCCCATCGGCAAACTTAGCCGCCAGCGCGGAACGCAGCGCGCCCAGAAGCTTCTTGCGCGGGAACGCGTAGTCATAAGATCGCGGCGTCGGACCGTGCACGGTAGCTCCATGCCGCCAAAGTGGCGACCGGATCGAGCCGATGCGCGCCCGTCCCGTGCCCTTCTGCTTCCACAGCTTCTTGCCCGACCCGGAAACCTGCCAGCGAGCCTTGGTCGCATGCGTGCCGCGATGCTGCCCGGCGCGGTAATGCTTCACCGCCTCCCAAAGCAGATCTTCATTCACGGCGCCGAAAATCTCATCGGCAAGGTCAAAGGTCCCGACCTTCTTACCGCTCAAATCGTAAATATCAATAGTTGCCATATTGCTTCTCGGTACTAGGTACTAGGTACTGATTCCCTACGCCTTCTTCGCCGCTCTCTTAGCCGCCTTCAACGGATCCACCGTAGCCGAACCCGCAAATCCACGACGCTCTCTGGGCGGTTTCTTAGCTTTCATGATTACGAGATACCCACCCTGCGGCCCCGGCACACTGCCCTCGACCACCAAAAGATTCTCGTCCTTATCCACGCCCAGCACGCGCAAGTTACGCTGTGTCACCCGAGCATGGCCCATATGTCCCGACATGCGCATTCCCTTAAACACACGCGAAGGAAACGCCGACGATCCAATCGATCCCGTAATCTGAAACATCGATCCATGCGACTTCGGACCGCCGCCAAAATGATGCCGCTTCACCACACCCTGAAAGCCTTTTCCCTTGCTGACTCCCACGATGTCGACAAACTTCTCGCCTTCAAAAATCTCAACCAGCACCCGGTCGCCAATCTTCACCGTAACGTCGCTGTCGGCCGCGCCATCAGTTTCCAGCGGCACCTCGCGCATAAATTTCACCGGAGGAAGATTGTTCTTCGCCAGGTGTCCGCGCGCCGGCTTGGTAAGCCGCGACTCTTTCACAAACTCGACCAACCCAATCTGCGCCGCCTCGTAACCGTCCCGCGTAGCCGACTTGTGCTGCGTAATCACGCAAGGACCAGCCTGCAGCACCGTGACCGGGCGAACATCGCCCTTCGAGTCAAACAGTTGCGTCATGCCGACCTTCTTGCCCAGAATCCCAGTAACTCGAGTTGCCATTTCAATCTCCATTCCCAGCATGGCTAGTCGCGTTTGCGGCGACTGCTATTGGCTGAGGAGCTAAGTCTGCTCGTGTGGGAACGGACGCATTCGCCCGCTCCGCGGGCGCAGCCCCCGCCTGCCTGCGCTACTTATGCTCTTTCCCGAAAGCCTTAATCTCCACATCCACACCAGCCGGCAAATCAAGTTTCATCAGCGCGTCCACCGTCTGCTGCGTAGGCTCAAGAATGTCGAGCAACCGCTTATGCGTGCGGATCTCAAACTGCTCCCGCGACTTCTTATCCACGTGCGGCGAACGCAGCACGCAGTACTTGTTCTTCATCGTAGGCAAAGGAATCGGCCCCGCAATCTGTGCCCCAGTGCGCCGAGCCGTTTCCACGATCTCGCCCGTCGACTGATCCAGAATGCGGTAGTCGTAAGCCTTCAACCGGATGCGAATTCTTTCTTTTCCAATCACGTTTCACTCTCTCTAACCCCTTCCGGCGTCTCCGGAAGGAAAGAACCATCGGCATGATGCAAGCCGCGTTTCGTAGCGCCGGCGTCCCGCCGGCATTTTCGCGTTACTGCACAATCTCCGCAATCGTCCCAGCGCCCACCGTGTGTCCGCCTTCGCGAATGGCAAACCGCAAACCCTTCTCCATCGCCACTGGCGTAATCAATTCAATCACCAGCGAGACATTGTCCCCCGGCATCACCATCTCGGTTCCTGCAGGCAACTCAGCCACACCGGTCACGTCGGTAGTCCGCAAATAAAACTGCGGACGGTATCCCTTGAAGAACGGAGTATGTCTTCCACCCTCTTCCTTCGTCAGAATGTAAACTTCCGCCTTGAACTTCGTGTGCGGCGTGATCGACCCGGTCTTCGCCAGCACCATGCCGCGCTCCACATCTTCCTTCGCAATGCCGCGCAGCAACAGTTCCGCGTTGTCGCCTGCCATGCCTTCGTCCAACTGCTTCTTGAACATTTCCACGCCGGTAACAACTGTCTTGCGCGTGTCGCGGAAGCCGACGATTTCCACTTCCTCGCCGACTTTCACCTTGCCGCGCTCGATACGGCCCGTCACCACCGTGCCGCGCCCCTGAATCGAGAAAATATCCTCAATCGGCATCAGGAACGGCTTGTCCAACTCCCGCGCCGGCTGCGGAATATATTTGTCCACCGCCTCCATTAGCGCGTCCACCTGCGCCTCCGCCTTCGCTTCCCCATTCAACGCGCCCAGCGCCGACACCCGCACCACCGGCACGTCGTCTCCCGGGAACTTGTAGCTCTTCAGTAATTCCCGCACTTCCAGCTCGACCAGCTCCAGCAGCTCGGGATCGTCCACCGCATCCACTTTATTCAGCGCCACCACCAGGTACGGCACGCCCACTTGCCGCGCCAGCAGCACGTGCTCCCGCGTTTGCGGCATCGGACCATCCGTCGCCGCCACCACCAGAATCCCGCCATCCATCTGCGCCGCGCCCGTAATCATGTTCTTGATGTAATCCGCGTGCCCCGGGCAATCCACGTGCGCGTAGTGCCGGTTCGCCGTTTCATACTCCACGTGCGCCGTCGCAATCGTGATCCCGCGCGCCTTCTCTTCCGGAGCGTTGTCAATCGAGTCGAACGACCGGAACGTGTTCTTCGGATTATGCTTCGACAACACCTTCGTGATCGCCGCCGTCAGCGTCGTCTTGCCATGGTCAATGTGACCAATCGTCCCCACGTTGCAGTGCGGCTTACTCCGATCAAATTTCTCTTTCGCCATTTCCTTGCTCCATGTGGCGCGGGCGCCCTCGCCCGCGTCTTTTGTTCTAATTTCTTCGCGCTAACTCCGCGCCTCTACTTCGTGGTCCCCTGCACCTTGGCGATGATTTCCTCCGCCACAGACCGCGGAGCCTCCTCATAACGCGCAAAATGCATCGAGTACTCAGCTCGCCCCTGTGTCGACGAACGCATGTGAGTCGCATACCCAAACATCTCAGCCAGAGGCACGATCGCCTTGATCACCTGCGATCCAGCACGATGCTCCATGCCTTCAATCCGTCCACGCCGTGAACTCAAGTCGCCCATGATCACCCCGGCGTAGTCTTCCGGAGTCACTACTTCAACCGCCATCACCGGCTCCAGCAGCACCGGCGAAGCCTTCCGCGCAGCTTCCTTGAACGCCATCGAACCGGCAATCTTGAAAGCCATTTCGTTTGAATCGACGTCGTGATAGCTACCGTCGTACAACGTAGCCTTCACATCGACCATCGGATAGCCAGCCAGAATTCCACCCTCCAGCGCTTCCTGAATCCCCTGATCGATTGGCTTGATAAATTCCTTCGGCACCGAACCACCCACAATGTCGTTAACGAACTCGTAGCCCGTTCCGGCCGGTTGCGGATCCAGCTTGATCTTCGCGTGCCCATATTGCCCGCGCCCGCCCGTCTGCCGAATGTATTTGCCCTCGGCTTCAGAGTGCTTGCGAATGGTCTCTCGATAAGCCACCTGCGGCTTCCCGACGTTCGCCTCAACTTTGTACTCGCGCATCATGCGGTCGACGATGATCTCGAGATGCAACTCGCCCATGCCGCTAATGATGGTCTGTCCGCTGTCGGGATCGGTGTGAACTTTAAAGGTAGGATCTTCCTGCGCGAGCCGTCCCAGCGCCATCCCCATCTTTTCCTGATCAGCTTTCGTCTTAGGCTCAACCGCAACTGAAATCACGGGAACCGCAAACGTAATATTCTCAAGCGCAATGGGATGATCTTCATTGCAGATCGTATCGCCCGTGCTGACGCCCTTCAGTCCGACTGCCGCGCAAATGTCCCCCGCCAGAATCTCGCTAATCTCTTCGCGTTTGTTGGCGTGCATCTTCAGCAGCCGACCGATGCGCTCACTCCGTCGTCGCCCCGTGTTCAGTACGGAATCCCCGGTCTTAAGCTGCCCGGAATAGACGCGGATAAACGTCAACTGGCCGACAAACGGATCAGCCATGATCTTGAACGCCAAAGCCGAAAACGGCTGCTTGTCGTCCGCCTTGCGAAAAATCTGCTCCCCGTTGTCCGGATTCAGCCCATGCGTTTCCGGCACATCGAGCGGCGAAGGCAAATAATCCACGACTGCATCCAGCAGCGGCTGCACACCTTTATTCTTGAAAGCCGTCCCCACGACAACCGGAAACACCTTCAAAGCAATCGTCGATTTGCGCAGCGAAGCCCGCAGCTCATCCGCGGTAATCTCTTCGCCTTCCAGAAATTTGTGCAGGATTTCGTCGTCGTTCTCGGCGATGCTCTCAACCAGTTGTGCGTGGAATGCTTCAGCTTTCTTTTTCAGCTCGGTGGGAATTTCTTCAGTGACGTACTCGGCTCCCATCGTGTCATCCTGCCACACGATCGCCTTCATGTTGATCAGATCGATGACGCCCTTAAACTTATCTTCCTGCCCGATGGGAATCTGAATCGCAACCGGCTTCGCGCTTAAACGCTTGCGGATGGTATCGACGGCGTGCTCAAAATCCGCGCCCATCTTGTCGATCTTATTAATAAAGCAAATTCGAGGAACGCCGTACTTATCAGCCTGGCGCCAGACTTTTTCCGACTGCGGCTGCACCCCGTGCACTGCGTCAAACACAGCCACGGCACCATCGAGCACGCGAAGCGAACGCTCCACTTCCGCCGTGAAATCCACGTGACCGGGCGTATCAATAATGTTGATGCGAATATCGCGCCAGGTGCAGGTCGTCGCCGCGGACGTAATCGTGATCCCGCGCTCCTGCTCCTGCTCCATCCAGTCCATTGTCGCAGTGCCTTCGTGCACCTCTCCGATGCGGTGCGTCTTTCCCGTGTAAAACAGGATGCGCTCCGTCGTAGTGGTCTTCCCGGCATCAATGTGCGCCATGATGCCGATATTCCTGCAGCGCTCTAATGGGACTGTTCTGGGCACGACTCTCTAACTCTTTCTGGGCTCCAACATCAATTTAGTAATTTTGCAATCGGGCAATTTGGTAATTTAAGAATCAAAATCACATCGGGTTTCAAATTACAAAATTACCCGATTACCAAATTACAAATTTCCTTACCATCGGTAATGCGCGAAAGCCTTATTAGCTTCCGCCATGCGATGCACATCTTCTTTCTTCTTGATGGCCGCACCTTTTCCATTCGCCGCGTCCAGCAATTCATTGCTCAGCTTGTCGACCATGCCGCGCTCCGCGCGCCCGCGCGCATAAGTCAGCAGCCACCGGATCGCCAGTGAAGTACGCCGGTCGGCATTCACTTCCACCGGCACCTGATAGTTGGCGCCACCAACTCGCCGCGTCTTCACCTCGAGCAAGGGCTTAGCATTCTCGACAGCCTTGGTGAACAGCTTCAAAGCTTCGTCGCCACCTTTTTCCTGCACCTTGGTGAGAGCTTCATAAAAAATGCCCTCGGCGGTCGAGCGCTTACCCTGCCACATCATCGAGTTGATAAACTTCGTCACCA
>Ga0209624_10000686_pt1 | contig 29532 bp, 21 predicted proteins | sample JacPinW_OM2H0_O1_FD_188565 | JGI IMG/M metagenome (GOLD analysis project Ga0209624, IMG submission 188565) | Forest soil microbial communities from Algoma, Ontario, Canada - Jack Pine, Ontario site 1_JW_OM2H0_O1 (SPAdes) (version 2) | ecosystem: Environmental > Terrestrial > Soil > Boreal...
CCCCAAGTCTTTACGGGTGCGCCACCTTGGGGCCGTGGATTGCCGTCAACTCTTTTCCCAGCATGGCGCGGGGAAATAACAAGGCATTGAATTCCGCCCCCACCAAAACCACCAGGGAAATCATGTACATCCATACCAGCAGCGCCATGGCGGCTCCGAGCGATCCGTAAATTGTGGCAAAGTCGCCGAAATGCTGGAGATAGGCGCGAAAACCGACGGTTACCGAGAACCACAGGATGGTGGCGAGCATGGCGCCCGGCATCACGCTGTGCCAGGGCTGGGTGCGCGGGACCGCATGATGGTAGATCAGAGCAATCACTGCGATGCTGGTAAGGGTGGCGATCAGCCAGCGCATCGCGCCCCAGAGCAGCAAGATGTAGATGCTGAAATCGGGGTCGAGAAAGGGCAGAAGGCGAGTCTCGAATTTGCTGCCGACCGCGACCAGAAGCGTGGCGAAGGTCATGGGAATCAGCGCGAAAACCACCAGCAGAAAGGCGATCAGGCGCTCCTGCACCAAGCCCCAGGTTTTCGGCAGTTCATAACAGCGGCGAAAACCGTCCATCCACGAAATCATGACGCCGGATGCGGTCCACAGCGTGATCAGGGAGGTCGTGGTCAACAGGCCGACGGGATGTTGCGCGGCTCCCTTCAAATAATTGAGGGCGGTAGTTCCGCCCGCCGGCAGAATGCTTCCCAAGGCGTAAGTGATCTCCCGCAAATAAGGCTGGCCTTTGCGCCAACTCGCCAAAGCCGACCCGATAATCAGCAGGACGGGGAAGAAGGTAAGAATCGAGGAATAGGCCGCAGCTTTCGATGTGGCGAAGGCATCGTGAACAAAGGCGCGCCACAAGGCCAGTCGCAAGAGTCGGAAGAAGCGCAGCATGGGCTTTTCTAGCTTAGGGCCGACAGGCATGGGCCGCAAACCAGGAAGTTGGCTGGGTTCCTCCGAGGGCAATCGTTGGGGGTTGGCATGCATGGGTTTTAGAACCGGTGTAGAAGCAGTTTCGGGGGCGAAGAGTTCGCCCCCGAAACTACCTTCATTTTTCGATTACTCGGCCGCGGGAACTTCCGCGGGCAGATCATCGGTTTCGCCCTCGTGCCGCATCATCTCGAGAGCGCGCTCGGCTTCTTCGTACGCCGCCGAGACTTCCGCCTGTACCTTAGCCGCAGCCTCTTCCATTTCTGGCGAGAGGCGCACGTTGCGGTAGTACTCCATGCCGGTGCCGGCCGGAATCAGACGCCCGACGATGACGTTTTCTTTCAGACCGCGCAGGTGATCCACCTTGCCGTTGATCGAGGCTTCGGTGAGCACGCGCGTGGTCTCCTGGAACGACGCCGCCGAGATGAACGAGTCGGTGGAGAGCGATGCCTTGGTGATGCCCAGAAGCAGAGGCCGTCCAGTGGCCGGCTTGCCGCCCTGCGCAATCACGCGCTCGTTCTCCTCGCGGAAGGCGAACTTGTCGGTCTGCTCTTCCAGCAGGAACCGGGTGTCGCCCACGTCTTCGACCTTCACCCAGCGCATCATTTGGCGGACAATCACTTCGATGTGCTTGTCCGAAATGTTGACGCCCTGCAGACGATAAACTTCCTGGATTTCGTTCACCAGGTAAGCCTGCAGTTCTTTTTCCCCGAGCACCGCCAGGATGTCGTGCGGGTTGAGCGGCCCGTCCATCAGCGGTTCGCCCGCCTTGACGCGCTCGCCTTCCTGCACGTTGATGTGAACGCCGCGCGGTACCGAGTATTCCTTCTCGGTGCCGTTGTCGGCGACCACGTAGATCTTGCGCTGGCCTTTCGAAACCTCGCCGAATTTGACCGTGCCATCGATTTCGCTGATGACCGCGGTTTCATGCGGCTTGCGGGCTTCGAACAGCTCGACCACTCGCGGCAGACCACCGGTGATGTCTTTGGTCTTGGTGGTTTCGCGAGGAATCTTGGCCAGCACGTCTCCCGGAGAAACGGTGTCGCCATCCTGAATCATCAGGTGGGCGCGGGAAGGCATGAGGTAGCGCTTGCTGGCCTTGCCTTTGATGACAATGGCCGGCTGGCGTTTCTCGTCGGGCGAATCTCCCACGACGTGACGCGACAGGCCGGTGACTTCGTCCACTTCTTCGTGCAGCGTGACCCCTTCCTGCAAGTCCTTGAACTGCACGGTGCCGCCGATTTCCGTCAGGATGGCGAACGTGTATGGATCCCACTCGACCATGACTTGGCCGAGTTTGACCGGATCGCCTTCGTTGACCTTCAGCTTGGCGCCGTACACGACGGAGTAACGCTCGCGTTCGCGATTCTTTTCGTCAACGACCGCGATCGAACCCTGCCGGTTCATGACCACCAGATCGCCTGACTTGGACTTAACGGTCTGCAATCCGATGAAGCGCACGTTGCCGTTGTTCTTGGCATCGAGGCGCGACTGCTCGGAAACTCGCGACGCCGTACCCCCGATATGGAAGGTACGCATGGTGAGCTGGGTTCCCGGTTCACCGATGGACTGCGCCGCGATGACGCCGGTCGCTTCGCCCAGTTCGACCAGACGCCCGGAAGCCAGGTTGCGGCCGTAGCACATGACGCAGACCCCTCGCTTCGATTCGCAGGTCAGTACCGAACGAATTTTGACGCGCTCGATACCGGCAGCCTGAATCGCTCCGGCGAGGTCTTCGGTGATTTCCTGATTGATGTCGACGATGACATTGCCGTCATAGTCTTTGATCTTCTCGAGCGACACCCGGCCCACGATGCGGTCGCGCAACGGCTCGATGATCTCGCCGGCTTCCACGATGCCTTGCACGTAGATGCCGTCGACCGTGCCGCAATCGTACTCGCTGATAATGACGTCCTGTGCCACATCCACCAGGCGACGAGTCAGGTAGCCCGAATCCGCCGTCTTGAGCGCTGTATCGGCCAGTCCCTTGCGGGCGCCGTGGGTCGAAACGAAGTATTCGAGCACTGTCAACCCTTCGCGGAAGTTGGCCGTGATGGGTGACTCGATGATTTCGCCGGAAGGCTTGGCCATCAATCCACGCATGCCGGAGAGCTGGCGGATCTGCTGTTTCGATCCTCGAGCGCCGGAGTCGGCCATCACGTAAATCGGATTGAGTTCGCCTTCCTTGTCGCGCCGCTGCATTTCACCGAACATTTCGTCGGCCACTTTCTCCGTGATCGCCGACCAGATTTCGATGACCTTGTTGTAGCGTTCGCCGTTGGTGATGGCTCCGTCCAGATATTGCTGCTGCACGGCCACGACCTGCTTCTCGGCGTCTTTGACCAAGACCTTCTTGCTGTCCGGGATGACCATGTCGTCGATGCCGATCGACAAACCGGCCTTGGTGGCGAACTTGAAACCCAGGGTCTTGACCTCGTCGAGCATCTTGACCGTGACTTCCAGTCCGAAACGAAGGTATCCGTAGTTGACCAGAGCGCCAATGCCTTTTTTCTTGAGCAGCCCGTTGATGTAGGGCATGCCGTCCGGCAGTTGGTCGTTCAGAATCGCACGGCCCACGGTGGTGTTGATGAACGCGCGCTCCACCTGCACCGGCTCGGTATGAATGATGTCCTGATCGTCGTAAGCCGTAGTCAGGTCAATCAGTTCGCCCGAGTAGCGCAGACGGATGGGGCTGAGAGTTTCGACCGCACCAGCGTCCAACGCCATCAAGACTTCTTCGACGTTGGCAAAAGCGCGGCCTTCGCCCTTCGCGCCGGGCTTCGCCTTGGTTAGATAGTAAAGCCCGAGCACCATGTCCTGGGTCGGCACGGTGATGGGCTGGCCGGAAGCGGGCGACAGAATGTTGTGCGAGGCCAGCATGAGAACGCTGGCTTCGACCTGCGCTTCGGGAGACAGCGGAATGTGTACCGCCATCTGATCGCCGTCAAAGTCGGCGTTGAATGCGGTGCACACCAGAGGGTGAATCTTAATTGCTTTGCCTTCCACGAGCACCGGTTCGAAAGCCTGAATGCCCAGACGGTGCAGCGTGGGAGCGCGGTTCAGCATAACCGGGTGGTCCTTGATGACTTCCTCAAGAATGTCCCACACGATCGGCTCCTGCTGCTCGACCATCTCTTTGGCTTGCTTGATGGTGGTAACGTTGCCGGTCTGTTCGAGCCGGTGATAAATAAACGGCTTGAACAACTCGAGCGCCATCTTTTTGGGCAGACCGCACTGGTGCAGCTTAAGTTCAGGCCCGACCACGATGACGGAGCGTCCCGAGTAGTCCACGCGCTTGCCCAGCAGGTTCTGACGGAAGCGTCCCTGCTTGCCTTTCAGGGTGTCGGAGAGCGACTTCAAGGGACGGTTGTTGGCGCCGCGCAACACGCGTCCACGGCGTCCGTTGTCGAACAGCGCGTCGACGGCTTCCTGCAGCATGCGTTTTTCGTTGCGCACGATGACTTCCGGAGCGTGCAAGTCCATCAGCTTCTTCAACCGGTTGTTGCGGTTGATGACGCGGCGGTACAGATCGTTCAAATCAGAGGTGGCGAAACGACCGCCATCGAGGGGAACCAGCGGACGCAACTCCGGCGGAATGACGGGGATGACGTCGAGGATCATCCAGTGCGGCTTGTTGCCGCTCTTGCGGAAGGCCTCGACCACTTTCAGACGCTTGGCATACTTGAGCCGCTTCTGCAGCGAGCTCTCGTTCTTCATCTTCTCGCGCAGTTCCACAGAAAGCCCGTCGGTGTCGACTCGCTTCAGCAGTTCCTTGATCGCCTCAGCGCCCATCATCGCCTTGAATCCGGCGGGACGGTATTGCTGGTCGAGTTCGCGGAACTTGGCTTCGTCTTTGATGACTTCGCGCTCTTTCACCGGAGCATCGCCGGGTTCGACCACGACGTAAGCTTCGAAATAGAGCACGGACTCAAGGTCGCGCAGGGAAATATCGAGCAAATGGCCGATACGGCTGGGCAGTCCCTTGAAGAACCACACGTGGGAGCAAGGCGACGCCAGCTCGATGTGGCCCAGGCGCTCGCGGCGGACTTTTGACAGCGTCACTTCCACGCCGCACTTGTCGCAGATCACGCCGCGGTGCTTCATGCGCTTGTACTTGCCGCACAAGCACTCCCAGTCCGTTACCGGGCCAAAGATGCGCGCGCAAAACAGTCCGTCGCGCTCCGGCTTAAAGGTTCGGTAGTTGATGGTCTCGGGCTTGGTGACTTCGCCGTGCGACCAGCTCCGGATTTTTTCCGGAGAGGCCAGACTGATGCGAATGGCGTCGAAGTCCGCAATCACATTTGCCATTTCGAAAGGGCTCGAACGAAACAAGGGGATCCTCCGCTTCCTGCGGCTCTAGCGCGTCCGCTGACGGCCCTCGTGACCAAGTTCTCAGTTCTGGAGTTCCCGGTTCTCAGTTGAAACCGAGATCGAACCTTTTTGCCTTTCACGCGGCATCGAGAGCGTATGCCGCGGTGGCGGATGTTTCAAAAATCTTAAACCCGGGTCTCAGCTCTCAATTCCGGCTCAGGGCTAACTGAGAACTGGGAACTGAGAACCGAGAACCGCTTTCTAATCTGCCGCCGCGCTGGCGGTGGGCTTCTTCTCGCCTGCCTTGATCAATTCCACATCCAGGCAGAGCGACTGCAGCTCGCGGATCAGCACGTTGAACGATTCCGGCACCCCGGGCTCCATGGCGGCTTCGCCCTTGACGATGGCCTCGTAAATCTTGGTGCGGCCGTATACGTCGTCGGATTTCGCGGTCAGCAGCTCCTGCAGAATGAACGCCGCGCCGTAGGCCTCCAGCGCCCAGACTTCCATTTCTCCGAAACGCTGTCCGCCGAACTGCGCCTTGCCACCCAAAGGCTGTTGGGTAATGAGTGAATAAGGCCCGATGGAACGCGCGTGAATCTTGTCGTCCACCAGGTGCGACAGCTTCAGCATGTAGATGTAACCGACGGTGACCGGCTGCTCGAACTTCTCGCCCGTCATGCCGTCGTGCAGCGTGGTCTTGCCCGAAGTCGGCAGACCGGCGTGTTCGAGCAGCGCCTTGATCTCGCCTTCCTTCGCGCCATCGAACACCGGCGAGCCCATGAACACGCCCTTGGCCAGGGTCGGGGCCACCGACTCCAGTTCTTCCTCGCTCATGTCGGAGATGATGTCCGCCAGCTGCGAGTCTTTGAACAACGCCTTCAACTCGCGCCGGATGGCCTCGCTCCGCGTGTTCTCCTTCAGCAATTGCGTGATCTTCTCACCCAGCACAAAGCCGGCCCATCCCAGGTGGGTTTCAAGAATCTGACCCACATTCATACGGCTGGGTACGCCCAGCGGGTTGAGCACGATTTCCACCGGCTGGCCGTCTTCGAGGTACGGCATATCCTCTTCCGGCAGAATGCGGGCAATGACGCCTTTGTTGCCGTGACGCCCGGCCATCTTGTCACCCACACTCAACTTGCGCTTCATGGCGATGTAGACCTTGACCAGCTTGATCACGCCCGGCGGCAGTTCGTCGCCCTTGGTGAGTTTTTCCTTCTTCTCGTTGACGATTTTTTTCAGAACATCGATCTGACGCGAAGTCATCTCTTCGATCTCGTCGATCTGTTCATTCACCCGCGGGTCTTTATCCGCATACTTGATGCGTTTCAGGTTGCGGGTCGAGATACGCTCGATCTCGTCACGAGTGAGCATGTTGCCCTTCGTCAAAAGGCGTTTGTTGGTGCGCTCGTCGTGCAGGTCGGCCTGCACTTCCTTGCCGCCCAGAATGTTCTCCAGGCGCTTCAGACGCTCGTCGGTCAGAATCCGGATTTCGTCCGAAAGGTTCTTTTCCAACTTTGCGATCTGGGTGGCTTCGATGGACTTTGCGCGCTCGTCCTTTTCCTGGCCCTTGCGCGAGAAGATCTTCACGTCGACGATGACCCCCTCGATGCCCGGCGGGCAGTAGAGGGAGGCATCGCGCACGTCGCCGGCCTTTTCGCCGAAGATCGCGCGCAGCAGTTTTTCTTCCGGCGTAAGCTGAGTTTCACCCTTGGGCGTAACTTTGCCTACGAGAATGTCGCCCTGCTTGATGCTGGCGCCGATGCGAATCACCCCTGCTTCGTCCAGATTGCGCAGCATCGACTCGCTGACGTTGGGAATGTCACGCGTGACCTCTTCCGGCCCCAGCTTGGTGTCGCGGGCTTCGATCTCGTACTCCTCGATGTGCAGCGAGGTGTAGTAATCCTCTTTCACCATCCGTTCCGAGACCAGGATCGCGTCCTCGAAGTTGTAACCGCGCCAGGGCATGAAGGCGACCAGTACGTTGCGGCCCAGCGCCAGCTCGCCATGATCGGTGCAGGGACCGTCGGCGATGATCTGACCCTTCAGCACGCGTTCGCCCTTCTTCACCACCGGTTTCTGGTTGATGCAGGTATTCTGGTTCGAGCGCTTGAACTTCGTGAGTTGGTAGATGTCGCTGCCCACTTCACGCGACAACTGCGTGGGATGGTGCTCGCCTTCGACGCGCACAATGATGCGCTCGGAGTCGACCGAATCGATGATGCCGTTGCGGCGGGCAAGAACGACGGCCCCGGAGTCGCGGGCGGTCACCCCTTCCATGCCCGTTCCCACGATCGGCGCTTGCGCGCGCAGCAAAGGCACGGACTGGCGCTGCATGTTCGCGCCCATCAACGCGCGGTTGGCATCGTCGTGCTCGAGGAACGGAACCAGCGACGCGGCGACCGATACCAGCTGTTTCGGACTGACGTCGACATAGTCCACTTCCTCGCGGCTGACCAGCACGAAGTTGCCGGCCTTGCGGGCGTTGACCAGTTCCGCCACGATGCGGCCCTTGTCGTCCAGTTCCACGTTGGCCTGCGCGATGGTGTGCCGGTCCTCTTCCCAAGCGGACAGATAGAAGGAGAACGGCTCAATCGCCGCCGGCTTCTTGCGCTTCTCTTTCAAGTCGGCGTTGAGCTTTTCGATCTCGTGCTTCTCCATGTGATCGCCGACTTTGAAGTCGCTGTCACCCACGTTCACGATGGTGACGTAGTCGATCACGCGTCCGCCCTTGATCTTGCGATAGGGCGACTCGATGAAGCCGTAGTCGTTGATGCGGGCATAACAGCTCAACGACGAGATCAATCCGATGTTCGGACCTTCCGGCGTCTCGATCGGGCAGATGCGGCCGTAGTGCGTGGGATGAACGTCGCGGACTTCGAATCCCGCTCGTTCGCGGGATAGACCGCCCGGGCCAAGGGCCGAGAGACGCCGCTTGTGGGTAATCTCGGACAGCGGGTTGGTCTGATCCATGAACTGCGAGAGCTGCGACGATCCGAAGAATTCGCGGATCGCGGCCATCACCGGCTTGGCGTTGACCAGATCGTGCGGCATCGCCGTCGACATTTCCTGGTACACGCTCATTTTTTCCTTGATGGCGCGCTCCATGCGAACCAGGCCGATGCGGAACTGGTTCTCCATCAGCTCGCCCACCGCGCGCACGCGGCGGTTGCCGAGGTGATCGATGTCGTCGACCGCGCCAATGCTCTTGCGCAGTTTCAGCAGGTAGGCGATGGTCGCGTAGAAATCGTCGGGATCGAGCGTGCGCTTGTCGAGACTGGTGGCTTCCTGGTTCTCGAACAATTTGATGTTGAACTTCAAACGGCCCACCCGCGAGAAGTCATACTTGCGCGGGTCGAAGAACATGCCGTGGAACAGCGCCGTCGCCGTGTCGAGCGTCGGCGGATCGCCGGGACGCAGCTTGCGGTAGATTTCGATCAGCGCTTCCTGCGGCGTCTTCACCGCATCGCGCTTCAGGGTCTGGCTGATCACCGTGCCCACGTCGTCGCGCTCGGGGAAAAACAGGCTCATCTCGACCACGCCGGAATCGAGAATTTTCGAAACTTTATCGGCCGTCAGCTCGGAGTTGGCTTCGAGCATGACTTCGCCGGTGGTGGTGTCGACGATGTCGCCGGCCGTCCATGCACCTTCGAGATCGGTAATGTCGACTTCGATTTCGCTGACCTTCGCCTTCTGAATATCTTTCAAAACCTGGGCGTTGATCTTGCGGCCGGAGTGCGCGATCTCGTCGCCGGACTTGTTCTTGATGCTGTGGGCGAGTTTCATCCCCAGCAGGTTCGTCGCCTTCTCGCTGGCCGGATCGAGCGTCCAGTAAAGCTTTTTGTCGCGGACGATTAGGCGATCCGTGGTGTAGAACGCCCGCAGAATGTCCTCGCCCGAGCGCAGGCCCAGGGCGCGCAGGAAGATTGTGCCCAGGAATTTGCGCTTGCGGTCGATGCGGACGTAGAGCACGTTTTTCTGGTCGTACTCAAACTCCACCCAGGAGCCGCGGTAGGGAATAATTTTCCCCAGGAAGTAGGTGCGGTTGTTGGCGGTCTCGAAGAATACACCCGGCGAACGATGCAACTGGCTTACGATGACGCGCTCTGTCCCGTTGATGATGAAAGTCCCGTTTTGGGTCATCAAAGGAACGTCGCCGAAGAAGACTTCCTGCTCTTTTATGTCGCGAATGGAGCGATTCCCGGTCTCGGCGTCCTTGTCGAAAATGGTCAGACGCATGGTGACCTTGAGCGGCGCGGAATAGGTCATGCCGCGCTCTTCACACTCCGCCACGTCGTACTTCAGTTGCAGTCCAACCGGATCGCCGCATTTGTTACAGAAGTCGGGGGTGTTGGCGTTGTAGGTGCCGCACTTGCCGCACAGCACTTCGCCGGGATGAAACGGATCGGTAATGACCGTAGATCCGCAATTCTTGCAAGTGGTCCGGAGGTGGTGCAGGCCCTTCAGGTGGCCGCACTTGCACTCCCAGTTACCAATGGCGTAATCGACAAACTCCAGTTGTGATACGTTGCGAAAGTCGGTGATCGGAAAGACCGACTGAAACACCGCCTGCAAGCCGCCGTCTTCGCGCTCGCTGGGCAGTTTGTCCATCTGCAGGAAGCGGTCATAAGAACGCTTCTGCACTTCGATCAGGTTCGGGATCTGAATGGTGGCCGGAATTTTGGAAAAATCGAATCGTTTACGGAAGGCATTTTTCATCGTCAGAAACTCCCAATCTCACGCGCGACCGAAGGCCACGCTCAAACCGCGGAATGTGGGGCGCTTGCGGCGCCGCGGGACTTATGTACGTGGAACTGGAACTACTGGAATCCTAAAACACGACGGGGCGCCTGCAGGGACAGTCGTTCCCGCAGACGCCAACCAAGGCGTTTCGCCCTTCTTGATTTGAATTCTTTCGCGCCAGTTCCTCGGCCTGTTTTCCGCCCCGCCTGCCTGCGGAGCAGCTTGCCCTAAACTTCCCTCGCGAGCACCGCTCGCGCTCGAGTGAATCCCTGGGGAAGCGACGTTACTATAGATGCTAACATCGCCGCTCCGGGTTCACAAGTAGAGAAACGTTCGCTAATAACGATTTTGCGCCGCTTGCAGTGCCATACCGAAATCGGCGACGCTGCCCCGCCGCCACTCCGGAACCAGACCCCGCAAAACGTTGCCAGCTACGTCTCTTGGCGTTACTTCACTTCGACAACGGCGCCAGCGTCGGTAAACTTCTTCTTGATGGTCTCCGCCTCTTCCTTGGAAACGCCCTCTTTCACGTTCTTGGGCGCTCCATCCACCAGTTCCTTGGCTTCCTTCAAGCCCAGGCTGGTGACTTCGCGGACGGCCTTAATCACGTTGATCTTGTTGGCCCCCACTTCCTTGAGCAGAACGGTGAACTCTGTTTTTTCTTCCGCCGGAGCCGCCGCCGCCGCACCGCCACCGCCCCCGGCCATCATGACCGGAGCCGCTGCCGCCGCCGACACGCCCAGACGCTCTTCCAGCTTCTTCACCAGCTGCGCCGCGTCCAGCAGCGACAGCCCTACGATTGATTCTTCCAACTGCGCTAAATCTGCCATGTTGTTCTCCCGTAATTTAGTCTTTTCGTTAGAGACCCAGCCCGCCAAAACAAAGCTTGCTCGGTCTCGCTTTCGTTCGCAGCCCGCCAGGGTTCCAGTGCGACCAAGGTCCTAGTTTCCTCGCGCCAGACAACGCTCGGAACGAACCGCGCAACCCCCGACTTGCTGATCACCAAAGGATCGAGAAAGTGAGTCAGTGGGAAACTTCAGAACCCGCCGAAACGCGAGTCCTTCCATTCCCCCGATACAAAGTTACTCAATGACACAATGCCTATGCTTCTTTGAACTTCTTTTGCTGCACGCCCTGATCCACCACCACCGCCAGGTTGCGTCCCACCGCGTTCATCGCGGTAACCAGCCGCTGCGCTGGCGCGCTGATCAGAAACAGCAGCTTCGAGTACAGTTCTTGCTTCGACGGCATGGTAGCCAGCGCTTCGATCTCTTTGATGGTGACCACGCGGCCTTCGACCACCCCGACTTTAAAGGTGAACTCCGGCGCGTCCTTGGCGTACTTCGTCAACGCCTTGGCCATCGCGACCGGGTCGCCCGTGGTGTAGGCAATCGAAGTCACGCCCGACAGATCCTTCAGAGCGCCTTCGACCTTGGTGCCCTTGGCGGCCCGCTCCGCCAGCGTGTTCTTGACAACCTGATACTTCGCTCCCGCGCCGCGCAGCACCTTACGCAACTCGTAGTCCTGGGGCACGGTCATCTTGGTATAAGTCGCCACGATCACGTTCGAAACGTTCTTCAGGTCTTTGCTCAGCTTCTCAACCTGCTCGTTCTTCTTCGCTTTAGTAACCGCCATAGTCCAATCCTTTTCACGTTATGGTTATCGATCCTGAGCGGGACGCTTTTTGTCTCGCGAAGGATCTGGGCGCAGCGCGCGTTGGGCGCGCCTCCCTACGCCTTGGCTGCAGTCTCGATAGGGGCAACGTCCAACAAAATCCCCGGCCCCATCGTCGAACTCAAGGTGCAGCCCTTGATGTACTTCCCCTTGGCCACCGACGGCTTGGCCTTGATCACGCTGGTAATCAGCACGGTCGCATTCTCAATCAACTTGTCGGGCGAGAACGAAATCTTGCCCACCGGACAATGCACCAGCGCGGTCTTGTCGGTGCGGAATTCAACCTTGCCGGCCTTCACTTCCTGCACCGCCTTGGCCACGTCGAAGGTCACAGTCCCGGTCTTCGGGTTCGGCATCAACCCCTTGGGCCCGAGAATCTTTCCCAGGCGTCCCACCGATTTCATCACGTCAGGCGTGGCGATGAGAGCGTCGAAGTCGGTCCAGTTTTCCTTGGTAATCTTCTCGACCATCTCTTCGCCGCCGGCAAAATCGGCGCCTGCCGCCTCGGCTTCCTTGATCTTGTCGCCGGTCGCGATCACTAGAACCTTTTTCGACCTTCCCAAGCCGTGTGGCAGAACGACCGTCCCGCGCACCATCTGGTCGGCATGCTTGGGATCGACTCCCAGGCGCAGGGTGACTTCGACGGTCTCGTCGAACTTTGCGAATTTCACTTTCTGCAGGAGCGGAACCGCCTCCTCGAGAACATAGGGGCGCTTCTCCACTGCCCCGTGCGCCTTAGCGATATTCTTTCCTTCTCTTTTCATTGCTCTTCCTTGTCTCCCACCGCCGATCGTTGATTCAGTCGGCCGTGGTGTGCGACCATCACTCGGTACGTGTGGGGACGGGCGACCAAGCCCGCGCCCCCACAGAACTATCCAACCACTTCAATACCCATCGATCTGGCCGTGCCGCGGATGCTCTTGATTGCGGTCTCGACGGAAGCCGCATTGAGGTCGGGCATTTTTTGCTTGGCGATATCCTCGACCTGCTTGAGGGTGACCTTGCCAACTTTATCTTTATTCGGCGTGCCCGATCCCTTGGCGATGCCCGCGGCGCGCTTCAACAGGATCGACGCCGGAGGAGTCTTGGTGATGAAGGTGAAGGAGCGGTCGTTATATACCGACACCACGACCGGAATGATCAGCCCTTCCATCTCTTTCTGATTCGTGCGAGCATTGAACTGCTTGCAGAATTCCATGATGTTGATCTGCGCCTGGCCAAGCGCCGGGCCCACCGGGGGCGCCGGAGTCGCCTTGCCGGCGGCGATCTGCAGCTTCACATAACCTGTTACTTTTTTTGCCATGATCTCTCTTCCGTCTGCACTGTGAGTCTAGGATTTTCGGCTCAACATTCTGCTGACTTCTGGTTTCTCGAAACTGCCATGCCAGGCCTGAGGGGGCTAAAGCCCGGTTTCGTGCAGACCTTTATGGCTGTGGCACGCCTAAGTATGGCACGCCTAAAGCCATGCCCTTTCGCCCGACTACGCGACCTTCTCCACCTGGTTGAACTCGAGTTCCACCGGCGTGGAGCGGCCAAAAATTGTCACCATCACTTTCAGAGTCTCGCGGTCTTCGTTCACTTCGTCGACGATGCCGGTGAAGCTGGCAAACGGTCCCTCGCTGATGCGCACCGATTCGTTTTTCTCGAACTTAACTTTGAGTTTGGGCTTCTCGCGGCTGTCGGCGACCTTGTAGACGATGTGCTGAACTTCTTCTTCGGAGAGCGGAGTCGGCTGCTGGCCGGTGCCGACAAATCCGGTCACGCGCGGCGTGGACTTCACCACATGCCAGACGTGATCGTCCATGTCCATTTCCACCAGCACGTAGCCGGGATAGAACATGCGCTCGGAGGTGTACTTTTTGCCGCCGCGCACTTCGGTGACCGACTCGGTCGGGATCAGCACTTTGCCGATCTTGTCCTGCAGCCCGAAGGCGGTGACCCGCGACTCCAGCGACTCTTTCACCTTGCGCTCGAACCCGGAATAAGAGTGGATGATGTACCACTTCATGTTCGGATTGCGGGGCGGCTCACCGCTTGCGGCAACGCCATCCTCGCCGGGCGGCGGTTGTTCTCCGCCTGCCGCAGTTTCGTTTTTTTCTTCGTCCTGCATATAGGGTGCTTCTTCCCGGCCAGCCGATTTTCTTTGCTACGGAGTGCTCGTCTGCAATCTGCTCAGTGATTCTTGAAAAAACCAAACAAAGCCGTGACGCCGTGTTGAATGACGAAATCGATCACGAAAAAGTACAGCGCGAAAATCGCAACCGTGATCACAACCACGGTGGTCGTGGCCTGAACTTCTTTCCACGAGGGCGCGGTCACCTTGCGCATTTCGCTGCGGACATCGTTATAGAAAGTCCGGGTGCGTTCCGGCCAGGCCTTTACCGTAGTCACAAGTGCGTTTTGTTCCGTCGTGGTCGCCATTTCTAATTTCTTCCCATTCTGTCTCGCCGTGCTGCCCGTTCCGGGCCCAAAATTCTGGCAGGGGCGGAGGGATTCGAACCCCCAAGTTCGGTTTTGGAGACCGACAGTTTAACCGTTGAGCTTACGCCCCTGAATTCGTTCAGCAATTTTGTAATTGAGCAATTTGATAGTTTGAATACCGCAGGCAAATCAGTTTTCAATTACCAAATTACAAAATTCCCAATTAGCCAAATCTATTTCACTTCTTTGTGCGGCGTGTGCTTGCGGCAACGGCGGCAGAATTTCTTGAACTCCAGCCGCTCGGTCGTCGTTTTCCGATTCTTGGTCGTCGAATAATTCCGCTCTTTGCAGTCACCGCATTGTAGCGTTACGATTTCTCGGGGCATTGCTCACTCCAAAACAGCTTTTGGCTTTCGTTCTTGGTTCTCAGCTTTGTCATCCTCAGGCGACGCTTTTTGTCGCGAAGGATTCTTAACACTCTCTCATCTCGGCCGCAGTCACTTCCCTATTCCCGGTTCGCCGCAACTTCGGAACCAAACCGGAAATCAAGCCGATCGGCAGCCAGCACAAAATCCATAGACCCCACGCCTCCATCGCTTGCCATTCGACTCCAGTAGGCATGCGGTCTGCTGCCCACCACCACTACTGCACAATCTCCGCGATGGTCCCGGCTCCAACCGTATGCCCGCCTTCGCGAATGGCAAACCGCAAGCCTTTCTCCATGGCCACCGGCGTGATCAGTTCAATCACCAGGCTCACGTTGTCCCCCGGCATCACCATCTCCGTGCCCGCCGGCAACTCGGCTACGCCCGTCACGTCCGTGGTGCGCAAATAAAACTGCGGACGATATCCCTTGAAGAAAGGGGTATGTCGTCCCCCTTCTTCTTTCGTCAAAATGTAAACTTCCGCCTTGAATTTGGTGTGCGGAGTAATCGATCCTCCCTTGGCCAGCACCATGCCGCGCTCCACATCTTCCTTCGCTATGCCGCGCAGCAGCAGCCCGGCGTTGTCGCCCGCCATGCCTTCGTCCAACTGCTTCTTGAACATTTCCACCCCGGTCACCACCGTCTTGCGGGTCTCGCGGAAGCCCACGATTTCGACTTCCTCCCCCACCTTCACCTTGCCGCGCTCGATGCGCCCCGTCACCACCGTGCCCCGCCCCTGAATGGAAAAAATATCTTCAATCGGCATCAGGAACGGCTTGTCCAACTCGCGCGCCGGCTGCGGTATGTATTTGTCCACCGCCTCCATCAGCGCATCCACCTGCTTCTCCCACTTCTCTTCGCCGTTCAGCGCGCCCAGCGCCGAAACCCGCACCACCGGAACGTCGTCGCCGGGAAACTTGTAGCTCTTCAGCAACTCGCGCACTTCCAATTCCACCAACTCTAGCAGCTCGGGATCGTCCACCGCATCGACCTTGTTCAGCGCCACCACCAGATAGGGGACCCCCACCTGCCGCGCCAACAGCACATGCTCGCGCGTCTGCGGCATCGGTCCATCCGTCGCCGCCACCACCAGAATCCCGCCATCCATCTGCGCCGCGCCCGTGATCATGTTCTTGATGTAGTCGGCGTGACCGGGGCAGTCCACGTGCGCATAGTGGCGATTGGCCGTCTCATACTCGACGTGCGCCGTGGCGATGGTGATGCCGCGGGCTTTTTCTTCCGGGGCGTTATCAATCGAGTCAAACGATCGAAACGTGTTCTTCGGATTATGCTTCGACAATACCTTGGTGATCGCCGCCGTCAACGTCGTCTTGCCATGGTCAATGTGACCAATCGTCCCTACGTTGCAGTGCGGCTTGTTACGATCAAATTTCTCTTTCGCCATTTCTATCTCCTCGGCTTCAGTACGCCGAAACTAAATCATCCCCGTCAGCTTCGTAATACGCGCCAACGAATTCCTGTTTCTCGATCAGTTCCCCGACAATCTGCCGATCGAACTGCGCGAAACCTTCTGCGAAGCGCTCGCGAAATATCTCAAAGCCGCGATGCCCCCGCCAGAAATCCCGCACCCGATACCGCCCCTCGTCCGGCGGCTCGCACTTCAGGTCGGTAACCACGTAACCCGCGGCCGAGCTCAGAAACCGTGCCCAGATTCCATCCCTGGCAAACACAATTTCAAACTCGGCCCGTTTTCCTTCTTGGACCCAGAACCTGCGGTCGACGACGAACCGCGGCGCACGGAGTCATTTCGCCGTCCCTTGGACCTTGGCAATGATTTCCTCCGCGACCGATCGCGGAGCCTCCTCATAGCGGGCAAAATGCATCGAGTATTCTGCCCGGCCCTGGGTCGACGAACGCATATGGGTGGCGTAACCAAACATCTCCGCCAAAGGGACGATTGCCTTGATCACCTGCGAACCGGCGCGGTGTTCCATGCCTTCGATGCGTCCCCGCCGCGAACTCAGATCGCCCATGATCACGCCCGCATAATCCTCCGGCGTCACCACTTCCACCGCCATCACCGGCTCCAGCAACACGGGAGAAGCCTTGCGCGCCGCCTCTTTGAACGCCATTGATCCGGCAATCTTGAACGCCATTTCATTCGAGTCGACATCGTGATAGCTGCCGTCGTACAGCGTGGCCTTCACATCGACCATGGGATATCCGGCCAGCACTCCGCCTTCGAGCGCTTCCTGAATGCCCTGATCGATCGGCTTGATGAATTCCTTCGGCACTGAGCCGCCCACAATGTCATTGACAAACTCGTAGCCAGTTCCCGGTGGCTGAGGGTCGAGATAAATCTTGGCGTGACCGTACTGGCCACGTCCGCCGGTCTGGCGAATGTATTTGCCCTCTGCTTCGGCGTGTTTGCGGATGGTCTCGCGATACGCCACCTGCGGCTTGCCGACGTTGGCCTCGACCTTGTACTCGCGCATCATGCGGTCGACAATGATTTCCAGATGCAACTCGCCCATGCCGCTGATGATGGTCTGTCCGCTGTCGGGATCGGTGTGAACTTTAAAGGTAGGATCTTCCTGGGCCAGGCGGCTGAGCGCCATACCCATCTTTTCCTGATCCGCCTTGGTCTTCGGTTCGACCGCAACCGAGATCACGGGAACCGCAAAGGTGATCGACTCCAGAGCAATGGGATGATCTTCGTCGCAAATCGTGTCGCCCGTACCCACATTCTTCAATCCCACGGCCGCACAGATGTCGCCTGCCAGAATCTCGCTGATCTCTTCGCGCTTGTTGGCGTGCATCTTCAGCAGGCGTCCAATGCGCTCGGTCTTCGTAGTCCTAACGTTCCTCACCGAATCGCCGGTCTTGAGCTGGCCCGAATACACGCGGATAAAGGTCAACTGCCCGACGAACGGGTCCGCCATGATCTTGAACGCCAGCGCGGAGAACGGTTCCTTGTCATCCGCTTTGCGCGTAATGGTCTCACCATCGTCGGGATTGATCCCATGCGTTTCCGGCACGTCCAGCGGCGAAGGCAAATAATCCACCACCGCGTCCAGCAAGGGCTGCACGCCCTTATTCTTGAAGGCCGTTCCCACCACCACCGGGAAAACTTTCAGCGCAATGGTGGATTTGCGCAGCGACGCACGCAGTTCGTCCGCCGTAATCTCTTCGCCTTCCAGAAATTTGTGCAGGATTTCGTCGTCGTTCTCGGCAATACTTTCGACCAGCTGGGCGTGAAACGCTTCCGCTTTTTTCTTCAGTTCGGCGGGAATCTCTTCTGTGAGATATTCCGCGCCAATGGTGTCGTCCTGCCACACAATCGACTTCATGTTGATCAGGTCGATGACGCCTTTGAACTTATCTTCCTGGCCGATGGGAAATTGAATCGCGACCGGCTTGGCGCTGAGGCGCTTGCGGATGGTATCGACGGCATGCTCGAAATCTGCACCCATCTTGTCAATCTTGTTGATGAAACAAATTCGCGGGACGCCGTACTTATCGGCCTGGCGCCAGACTTTTTCCGACTGCGGCTGCACGCCATGCACCGCGTCAAACACCGCGACGGCGCCGTCGAGCACGCGCAGCGAACGTTCCACTTCGGCCGTGAAATCGACGTGGCCGGGGGTATCAATAATATTGATGCGAATGTCACGCCAGGTGCAGGTCGTGGCCGCTGACGTAATCGTAATGCCGCGCTCTTGCTCCTGCTCCATCCAGTCCATGGTCGCAGTGCCTTCGTGCACCTCTCCGATGCGGTGCGTCCGTCCGGTATAAAACAGGATGCGCTCCGTCGTAGTGGTCTTACCAGCATCGATGTGGGCCATGATGCCGATGTTTCTACACCGTTCTAGTGGAACTGTTCTGGGCACGACGCCAACTCTTTCTAATCTCTAAAATCTTCGAATCTCTAAAATCGCTCTTGGCCGTCGGGTTTTGGCACTGAGCCAAACCAGCTCTGGATCGGCCAACCGCTAAGCGCCAACAGCGGTTCTCTACCACCGGTAATGCGCGAACGCCTTATTGGCTTCCGCCATGCGATGTACATCTTCTTTCTTCTTGATCGCCGCTCCCTTTCCCGTGGCGGCGTCCAGCAATTCATTGGTCAACTTGTCCACCATCCCCTTTTCCCCGCGGCCGCGCGCATAGCTGATCAGCCAGCGAATCGCGAGCGAAGTCCGGCGGTCGGCATTCACTTCGACCGGCACCTGATAGTTGGCGCCACCCACGCGGCGGGTCTTGACCTCGAGCAGCGGCTTCGCGTTCTCGACCGCTTTCTTGAACAGCTTCAGGGCTTCATCGCCGCCCTTTTCCTGCACCTTCGCCAAAGCCTCATAGAAGATGCCCTCGGCGGTCGAGCGCTTGCCCTGCCACATCATCGAATTGATAAACTTCGTCACCAGATCCGACTGATACACTGCATCGGCCGGAACGGTCCGCTTGGCGATATGTCCTTTACGAGGCATTCAGCTTCTAGCTCCTGGCTCAAGGCTTCTGGCTCTGAGCTCATCAACCACTAGGCACCCACCACTAGCCACTGCTCCTAGCCCTTCTTCGGCCGTTTGGCGCCGTACTTCGAGCGTCCCTGCATGCGGCCGGCGACGCCCACTGCATCCAGCGTGCCGCGAATCACGTGATAGCGCACACCGGGCAGATCCTTCACGCGGCCTCCGCGAATCAGCACAATTGAGTGCTCCTGCAGGTTGTGGCCGACGCCGGGAATATACGTCGTCACTTCAATTCCATTCGTCAGCCGTACCCGCGCCACCTTGCGCAAAGCCGAGTTGGGCTTCTTGGGCGTCTGCGTATACACGCGGGTGCACACACCACGCTTTTGCGGACATCCCTGCAACGCAGGGCTGGCCGTCTTGTAACGGGGCCGTTTGCGACCCTGAGCCACCAGCTGATTAAACGTAGGCACTCTTTGTTACTCCTTAGCGGCGAACCAACCTGCTTTTTTCGCGCAGGCAGCGCACAGCTCAATTCCTGCTCTCAATCCTGTCGAACTAAGTTCTGCGGATCTAAGACGCGTATCCGTGGGCATGGTCAGCTTCAACGCCAACCATTACTTCTCGCCGCGCAGCCACAAGCGAACGCCGGAGAGATTCTGGATTCCTGCTCAGACTTTTACGCCGCCGACGGTGGCGCCCGGCCAAACTGCGGGGGCACTCCGTTTCGTCAGCCTTGCCCTGCATATCCTTCCGCAATAGGGCGGAAGGCACCGCAGGAACGTTTCAGCGAGGAAAATTTCCGAACCTGCACTTCATCCGGAAACGCATTTCTCAATAGCTCGACTGCAAGTCCGCTGCCCATAAGGCGGCAAAACTCACAGCAGACAACAAGCTTGGATGTTCTCGCGGAACCAAACTACTATAGCAAGCGCGCGCGAACATCGTCAACCCGTGTTTCTGCATCCCACTCTTCGAACGATCGGGGGACGATCGGAGTGCGGCAGGCTCGTGCCCGAATCGCGCTGCGCTTGCTGATTCCGCCTCCAGCCTCTACACTACAAGTTTTCCAATTCATTCGATGGCACGTGCTGCGCAGTTTGGGAACGCCGAGCCAGAGCAATGTTTAAAGAGGGTTCATGGGTCGGTCGCTGTTCATGAGTAACTCGCGCTGGAACCTCTTGCGCTGGATGGTTGCAATCCTTTCTCTCGGGAGCCTCGGCGGCTGCGGCAAAAGCACCAAGGCTGGAGCTCCACTGTTGCCGGCAAGGGTGACCCTGACCCCTAGCAGCAATACATCCGTCAATTTAGGAACGACTTTCACCTTTACCGCATCGGCGCAAACCGCCGCCGGCACTACGATCGCCACCACCTTCACCTATACGTCGAGCGATAGTTCGGTTTTGAATGTCGCTCCCAACGGCGTGGCGTGTGCCGGGCACTGGGACGTCGCTTTCACCACCTGCACCCCCGGGGGCACAGGAGTGGTCCAGGTCACTGCCTTCGCGCTGGGTCAATCGAGTGTTCCCACCTACGTATTCGTGCATCCTGTGGTCGACAGCATCACCGTCATCGGCATTCTGCTTACCGGCGTCCCGATTCAGGAGCCTTGCCTCTCCCAGGGTCAGTCCATGACACTGGAGGCTCACGCTTTCAGCCAGGGTTCAGACATCACCTCCGCCGTCGGTCCTTTTACCTGGTCCGCCCAATACCCCTCGGTGGTGAACCTGGTCGGGATCGTCAACACCGCTTTTAACTTCCCCACGAACCAGGCCACGGCGGTCGCCTCGACTCCTGGAATGACGCAGATCTCCGCCTCGGCTAGCGGAGTTTCCAGTTCGACCTTCCAGCAACCCCAATATCAGAACTCCCAGGGAACTTCCCCCGTCCTGGATTTCTTCGAGACTTGCCCCATCCAGAGCATCAACCTCGAAGTCGGCCTCCCCGGCTCTCAGCAAACGGGCCAAACCACCTTCGTCAGTTCCAAAGGAGCAACCTCGCAGACGGCAACGGCGGTGCTGACCGACGTGATGGGCAACACGTCCTTGCCCAACACGAACAATGGACCCATCCTCAGCAAAGTGCCTTTGACCTGGAGCGCCTCCCAACCCGGGGTTGTGGGAGCCGCGACCGCGTGCCTGCAATCCTGTGCACTTTCCACTCCTTTGCCGGGCGCCGGGTCTGTGACCGCGTCCTGCTCGCCCCCGACCTGCAACATCGGGTACCCCTTTGTCCCCACTTCGCTGTCCACGCCGGCCGCCATAGCCTCGTGCACCCAGTTCTTTCACGCGCAGTTTCCGCAACTCATCAGTTGCCAGCAACTCATTCCCGTTCCGGTATACGCGACGCCGTACGCGAGCACTGCGGTTCCGACCCCGGCGGTAGGGGATGGAGCGATCTCGGGCCTGATCACCGGCGCCACCCCCACGGCGTCTCTGCTTGCAACCAGTACAGGATGCTCCGCCCAGTCTCCCACCACCTGCAGTTCCGCTATGTACAACCTCTCGACGGCTAAGGCCACGCCGGGCACCGCGAATTTTTTGCCCACTCCGCCCAATTCGCTGCTCTTCGATCCTCCCGGCGATAAGGCTTTTATGGGAAGCAACTTCGGAGCAGTGGTGATCAATCCTTCCAATTTCGGCACCAGCAACAGTCCCTATACCGGGCTCGGCACGGTCACCGGAACGGTGTTGGCCGTCTCCAACAACGGAGCCCTCGCAGTGTTCTCCGATACCATCCACACTCCGAATCAGGTCTACATCGTCAATACCGCCAACGCGACTTCGCTCTCTTCCACTGCGTTGAATATCTCCCAAGGCGTGGCAGCTGCATTTTCGCCCGATGGATTGAAGACATTTGTCTTCGGAAACGGTGGCAGTTCGCTCTTCATCTATTCCCCGGTGCAAGCCTTGCAGCCACCGATTGCGCTGGCCGGACCGGCCAACGCGAACAGCGTCGCGTTCTCTTCCAATAGCGCATTCGGATTCGTAGCAGAGGCCTCGGCCAATGGCGGCCCGGCCAGTATCGCCGCCTACAATACCTGCAACAATCAGTTGGCCACGAGCCCGACGCTGGTTCCTGCCAGTTTGCCGCTTTCGGCCAATCCTCTGTTTCTGAAGGTATTACCGGGCGTGCACCTGGAAGGCAGAGACTCTTCCGGATACGCGATTCCCGACGGGCAGCATGTGTTGGTGCTGAACGCGACCGGCTTCGACATCCTCACTGCCGCGATCGCTCCGCCAGCCTCCGGAACCCTCTGTCCCCAGTTCCTGACCTTCGTCAGCGGCAATCCCACTTCTTTAGTGCAAAGCATCGAATTGGGCCAGGGTACCCTTCAGCCCCTGAACTTCTTTGCCTCTGCCGACGGCGAGCAACTCTACGTTGTCGCAATTGGTCACGCCAGCATCCTGGTCTACGATTTCGGCGCCGGCGCCGTCACTGGCGGCATTGAACTCGTCGGCAACGCCACTCCCGTCAGCGCGGATATAAGTGTCGACGCCGGCACCATTCTGGTCGCCGGCAGCGATAACCTGTTGCACGAAGTCAGCACCGGGCTAGGGGGCAGCGATCAGGTACAACTTTCATTCCCCAACTTGCCCGACTACCTGAACGCCTTTTGCGCCATCACCATCACCCACACCCCGTGCGCCCTGAACCTGGTAGCTGCCAGACCCTAGCTGCCAGCTCTCATGAGTCAGTTGACAGTTCGAAGCTTCTAGGCCCAAGTTCGTCACGGAATGGTCGGAAAATCAGCTAACCCGTTCAGAATCAGCTCAGGCAACGATTGGGTCTGCACTACATTTTGAGAGAGATTTCAAAACGTTCCGGCAGACTGAGTAGCTGGGGGCGAAGCGGAGATGCAGCACCGGCATCCGGCCCTCGCGTGTTGATGCCACGACACACCTCAGCTCCGAGAGGACGCCGCTAACCTTGCGCTTAAAGAAAATTCCGAATCTAGGAATCGACCGGGGCTCTCCCGACCGTGATTAGGTCAAGAAAAACGACACCCCTAAAAAAAGACGCCCCTCGAGGGAGATGAGAACTGAGAACTGCTACTGACAACTGCTAGCCAGCTCTTTCCCAATACTATCCAGCACTCCATTCACAAAATGCACCGACTCCGGACTGGAAAACTTCCGCGCAATCTCCAGCGCCTCATTAATGACAACCGCCCGCGGAGTCTCTGGATAGGCCATCATCTCGGCCACCGCCGCCCGCAGAAGATTGCGATCCACCGCCGCCATGCGCTCCATCCGCCAATGCTCCGCGTGCCGCTCAATTAGCCCGTCAATCTCCCCGCTGCGATCGACCGCCACGCGAAAAAGATCGTCAGCAAATCCGCGCACCTCGACGCTCGCGGCCCCATGCTCCGCCCAAAACGTCCGCCGCACCTGCTCTGCATCCTGCTTCCCCATATCCGATTGAAACAACATCTGCAGAGCCATCTCCCGAGATTTGCGGCGAGTACCCATTGAGTCGTTGTCAGTGTACTGTAGAGGACCGTCTCCGGTAGGCAGGTTATTTGACCGGCTTAGTCTTCGACGCCTTCTTCCTAGCTTTGTCATTCCGACGCGTCATGGAGCGAGAAGGAGGAATCTGCATCTCGCTGACAGCTGACCTTAGCCTGCCTTGAGCCGAATGGCGAAGGGGCTGAGCGCGGATCGCGGCCTTCAACGACGCCATCTCCACCGCAGCTAGCGCCGCCTCAAACCCCTTGTTTCCCATCTTCAACCCAGCCCGATCAATCGCCTGTTCCAGCGTGTCGCAAGTCAGCACCCCAAACGCATGCGGCACCCCAGTCTCCTGCGCCGATTGCCCAATCCCCCGCGTGACCTCATTGACGATCACGTCATAATGCGCCGTGTCGCCGCGCAGCAAACATCCCAGACAAATAATCGCGTGGTATTTCTTCGTGAGCGCCAGCGTCCGCGCCGCCGACGGAATCTCAAACGCACCGGGGACCCGCACGGTCTCTATGTCTTCGGGGAGTTTAGCCCCGCATCTGATCAGACCGTCCAACACCCCCGCCAGCAATCGCTCCGTAATAAAAGAGTTGAAGCGGCTGACCACTACGGCAAAGCGGCTGCCAGCAGCATCAAGCCTACCTTCTAGCGCCATGTGATCTGCGTCGAGAACGTTTTCAACCACGCGCAGACCGAGAATCCTCAGTCGCGTTCCGCCATGAAATTCGATCACAAAGTGCCGCGCTTCGTGCGACGGTTCCGGACCAGAATGGTCTTCCACAATCTTTAGCCCGCGGCGCTCGGCCAACTGGTGGACGGTGTCCGGATCCTCCACCGTCAAGGAAAGATCCACATCGCGCCATGGCCTCTTCCTGTGGATCAGATCGAACTGAAGCTTGGAGGGAAAGAACCGAGCAGTTCGGGATTTCTCCTTCTCAGCGACTTGGCCTTTGCGAAGACCAAGCGAGGTCAACAATTCGACTAAAGACTCGAAATCGTCTGCCGACCGCAGGAGAGCCGCAATATTTACTTGCTTGATCAATATTCTCTGTGCCTCAGTGTCTCCGGGGGAATTGTTTTTGATCCGTGGCAATCCGTGCAAATCCGCGGCAAAAGAAATTACTTCCCCTTGTACGCCGCCGCCCGCTTCTCCAGAAACGCCGTCGTTCCTTCCTTCTTATCTTCCGTAGCGCAGCACACGCCGAACAAAGTCGCCTCCAGATAGAGCCCCTCGGCCAGGGTCATCTCCATCCCTTTGTTGACTGCCTCCATCGCATACTGCACCGCCAGCGGAGCATTGGCAATAATCTTCGCCGCAATCGCCTCGGCCCGCGGAATCAACTCGCCCGGACTGGTCAGTTCATTCACCAGCCCAATACGATGCGCCTCTTGCGCCGTAATCATCTCCCCCGTCAGCACCATCTGCATGGCGAGCCCCTTGCCCACCAGCCGCGGGAGCCGCTGCGATCCGCCATATCCCGGAATAATCCCCAGCTTCACCTCCGGCTGCCCGAGCTTCGCGTTCTCGCTCGCGAGACGCATGGTGCAAGCCATCGCAATCTCGCATCCCCCGCCCAGCGCGAATCCATTGATGCAGGCGATCACCGGCTTGCCCAGATTCTCAATCAAATTCAGCACCGACTGCCCCCGATGCGTATATTCCTTGCCCGAAACTGCATCGTGCTTGGCCAGTTCGCCAATGTCCGCCCCGGCAATAAACGCCTTCTCGCCGGAACCAGTAAAAAGCACGACCCGAATATTCTTATCGTTCTTAATATCGTGAAACGCCGCCCGCAACTCCTCCATGGTCGCCATGTTGAGCGCATTGAGCACCTTCGGCCGGTTGACCGTGACATAAGCAATCGCGTTTCGCTTTTCGAGAACTATGTTTTCGAAGTTCATAAGTTGAGTAAGGACTTCCTACGGCGTGATCGCGAACTCCTGGCGGTTCGACTTCAAAAGCTCTTTGCCGATTTCGGGAAACTCGCGTTGCACCTGAACCGAATATTCGCCCGGTCGCCTGAGGTCATAAAAATAGCTGACTTCGATCGTATCCTGAGCCGTTTCATGGGGCTTCCAGGTGCCCATGACATCCTGACGATGAGAAAGACCGGGCCAGCTGTTTTCCAGGTTGCAGCGCCGGGCGGGTCAAGCCATTTAAAAATGTAACCCTTGGGGTCGAATCGCATTCTGCGATGGACCCAGCTGGAAGGTTTCAGCGGAGTGAATCCGTGCCGACCCCGGTCGAGAACTTACAGCTTATTCGCCCGCGGCTTTCCCGGGTCCGCGTAATCATAAAACCCGCGCCCCGACTTCCGCCCGTACCAACCCGCCATCACCATCCGCTTCAGCAGCGGAGGCGACGCAAACCGGCGCTCCTTGAACTCGTCATACATCACATGGGTAATGTAGTAAGTCGTGTCCAGCCCCACAAAATCCAGCAGCGTAAACGGCCCCATCGGATATCCGCAGCCCAGCTTCATCGCGTTATCAATATCCTCGATCGAGCCCACACCCTCCTCATACGCGCGAATCGCATCGAGCAGATAAGGCACCAGCAGCCGGTTCACAATGAATCCCGTCTTGTCCGACGTTCGCACCGGAACCTTGCCCAGTTTTTTCCCGAACTCGTATGCGGTCTCGTAAACCTCGTCGGAAGTAGCAATGGTCCGCACCACCTCGACCAGCTTCATCAGAGGTACGGGATTAAAAAAGTGCAGCCCGATGAACCGCTCCGGCCGCGTCACCGCTGTCAAAAGTTCCGTCACCGAAATCGATGAAGTATTCGAAGCAAGAATCGCGTCCTTCTTCACAATCCCATCAAGCGACGCATACATCCTCTTCTTCTCTTCCACGTTCTCAATGATGGCCTCAATCACGATGTCGCAATTCGCCAGGTCCGCCTTGTTCGTCGTTCCCTTGAGCCTCTCGCGAATTCCATCTCTCTGCGCAGCCGTAATCCCGCCCTTCTCCACCGGACGCTCCGCAAACCTCGCCAAAGATTTCTCAATCCCCGCAAACCCGGCGTCGAGAAACTTCTGCTCAACCTCCAGTACAGTCACGTCGAATCCGGCCGTAGCGCAAACCTGCGCAATGCCCGAGCCCATCAACCCGCAACCGAGTACGCCAACTTTTTGAATACCCATAGTATAGATAGATAACCTTTGCTATTTTGAAGTGCCGGCCTCAGCGCTTGAAAGGTCCTTCACGGAGATGTCGATTCCGCCGCTCTCAACGACCTGGAAGTCGATGGGTGGGTGCTTGGTGTCCGCTACCTCTAGATGCGACGGGGTCAACCAGCTCATCTTCAGAGTTGTCTCACCCATCTCTCGCTGATCCAACAACAAGATCTGCGTGGGACGATTTTGGCCACGGCTGCACCTCAGTTCAATAATCGTGGTGTAGAGACCCGCGTTTTCCGGTCCACTGTAGATTTGAGAGCTCAATTCATGCTCTCCACCACCATTGCAATCCCCTGCCCACCGCCAATGCAGGCTGTCGCCAGCCCATACTTCTTCTTCCGCCGCCGCAATTCGTACAGCAGCGTAATCACCAGCCGCGTCCCGGTCGCGCCCAGCGGATGCCCCAGCGCAATGGCCCCGCCATTCACGTTCACCTTCTCCCGGTCTAATCCCAACTCTTTCTCCACCGCCAGGTACTGCGCCGCAAACGCCTCATTCACTTCGATCAGATCGATGTAGTCGAGCGATAGGCCCGCCTTCTGCAGCGCAATTTTCGTCGCCGGCACCGGCCCGCGCCCCATCAATTTCGGCTCGACCCCCGCAATGCCCCATCCGCAAATCCGTCCCAGGGGCTTCAGACCGCGTTTCAACGCCTGCTCCAACGACATCATCACTACAGCCGCCCCGCCATCCACAATACCGCTGGCATTCCCCGCCGTCACCGTTCCACTCTTCCCAAACGCCGGCTTCAACTTTGCCAACCCTTCCATCGTGGTCAGCGGACGCCGGTGATCATCCTCCACCAGCGATTCTCCCGGTGCCTCGCCCTTATGACTGCGCAGCGGCACCGGCACCAGCTCTTCCTGAATGCGCCCTTCTTTATAGGCCGCATCCGCGCGCTGCTGCGACCGCAACGCAAACTCGTCCTGCGCCTGCCGCGTAATCCCCTGCTGCTCGCCGTAGAGCTCCGCGGTATTCGCCATGTAGAGTCCGCAGTACGTATCCAGTAGGGCCACCATCAACGAATCTTCCAGCTTGCCGCCCGGCGCCAAAGTAAATCCATCGCGCCCACGAATCACAAACGGCGCCTGCGACATGGCCTCCATCCCGCCTGCCAAAACAATCTTCGCCTCATCCAACTGAATCATCTGCGCCGCGTTCACCATCGACTGCATCCCCGAGCCGCACAGCCGGTTCACCGTCAAGGCCGGAGTCTCAATCGGCAGTCCCGCCCGCAAACCCACGTGCCGCGCCCCATAGAGCGCATCGCCGGAAGTCTGCTGCGCATTGCCAAAAATAGCATGGTCAAATTCCTTGGCATCGATTCCTGCCCGCTCCATCGCACCCTGGGCGGCAATCGTGCCCAACTCCTGCGCGCTAAAGTCCTTCAACTTGCCACAATAACGCCCAAAGGGCGTACGCGCCCCGCTGACAATTGCGATGTCACCTGGCCTCAGCATGATTTTCCTGCAGAACTCCGCCTGAACCGATCAGGATCGATCAGCCAAACTTGTTAGTTTAGCAGCCTGTGAAGCAACTTGCCAGAACGGCAAGTGGCGTTGCGAAAAGCTTCGCAATGGCGATCGCAAAACTCAATCTCCGACTGAAGCATTGCGATTGGAATCCAATCGTAATCGGCAGTCGAGATTCTCGGTCGCTCGCGAATCACGATGCATCCTTGAGAAAGCAGCGGACTCGGTCGAGATACAGAACTTTCTTGGATTTGTTTCGTACAGAAGATGCGAATCGACGAGCTCTTACGCGATCGCGCTCGCCGCAAGCGCCGCCGGCCCCAGCGTGACGACCTTCCCCAGGCCCTGCGCCATCGCCTGCGACAAGGCATGCTCCGCGCGGTTGATCACTTCGGTGACCACATCCACGGGATCATATTCGGTGCGAATTACAGCTTGGGCCAGGCCTGCAGAAAACACGACGGACGCCCCTTTGTCGGCATCATCCTTCGCCGGAAGCCGTACTTCGGCGACAATCTTGCGCAGTTTTTCCACCGCCAGCAAGGCTTCTTTCTCCGCTGTCTCTCCCAGCAGGATCGCGATCGTGGTCGTGTCGTAGCGGAACGCCAAATCGTTCGAGCGAATGTTGGCTGCGAACATCTGTCCCGCTCTCTCCATCACCGCCTGCACTTCCGCTTCGCCATATTCCTTCAGCATCGCTCCGCTCTTGCCGAACTGGAGCAACAGCACCGAAAGCGCGGACGCATTTTGAATTGCCCGTTTGCTCTCCGCTAGCAGCAGATCAATGTAGGAGGCCCGTTTCAAAAGTCCCGACTTCTCGTCCGTCACCGAAAGATTCTTGACCAGTCGCCGCAGCCCCGCGTTATTCAGCGCAATCACCATCTGATCCGCAAGAGTCTTCAGCACCACCATATCCGCCTGCTGCCAAACCCGCGCCCGGTTGTGCATCAGCACCAGCATGCCCACAATTTCTTCCCCATCGCTCAGCGGGATCGCCAGCACAGCCGCCGCTCCCATATCGGTCACAACTTTTCGCGCGGATTGCAATGCGGCCGCTTTCGGTGCGTCCTCAATCGCCAACGGCTCATGCCCATCCACCGCCTGATGCAGGCATCCGATCAGTTCGGCAATCGCCGCTGCGCTCGCCTTCTTGAAGCCCTCGGCACAAAACTCTTCCAGCGCGGTCGGAAAGGACCCGGCCTTGCCCATGGCCGCGATGCAGCGGGCCGCTTCCCAATGTGTTCCAATCTCTCGCACCGCCGTGCTCAGCACCGCAGGCGCCGTGCCTTGGTGATACAACTTCCGCGAAATTTCAGCCACCCGCGTGAAGCTGCGCACATCGGTTGCCGGATCAGGCGCCGGGGGCACGACCGGCGTAGTAACCGTCGGACTCCCTGCCGCCGCCGGAGGCAACGGCGCCGACCCCGCATATCGTGGAGTTACTCCCGCCGACAAGTACAGCCGCTGAAGATCCTCGTTCCGCTCTTCTTCC
>Ga0209624_10000687_pt1 | contig 29480 bp, 19 predicted proteins | sample JacPinW_OM2H0_O1_FD_188565 | JGI IMG/M metagenome (GOLD analysis project Ga0209624, IMG submission 188565) | Forest soil microbial communities from Algoma, Ontario, Canada - Jack Pine, Ontario site 1_JW_OM2H0_O1 (SPAdes) (version 2) | ecosystem: Environmental > Terrestrial > Soil > Boreal...
GGTGACGGTGCGAAATCTGGAGCTGATCGAACCGTTGTTTGCAGGAACCGACGCGGGCGTAACGCTGTTCCGCTCGATCGATGCGGCGACTACTCCGATGGGCAAGCGGCTCTTGCGGGCATGGCTGCTGCGGCCATCGCTCGATTTGAAGGAGATTCACGGACGGCTCGATGCGGTCGCGGCAGGCGTAAAAGACACCGTTGCTCGCGAAGAATTGCGGCGTGCGCTCGATGGCGTGCTCGACCTGGAAAGACTGCTGAGCCGCGTTACTTTGGAGGCGGCGAATCCGCGGGATGTGCTCGCGCTGTCATCTTCATTAGCAAAGATTCCCGCAGTAAAGACCGCAACAGGACGCCTGTTTGCGGAACGTTTACAACAGTTGCACGGCTTGCTCGATGAGCTCGGGGACCTTCTGGATCGCATCGAAAAGACGATTGTGCCTGAGCCTCCGTTGAGTTTTGCCGATGGCGGGGTCATTGCGCAGGGCATCGATCACGCTCTGGACGAATTGCGAGAGTTGTCGCGCAACAGCAAGGCCGTGCTGGCGCAGATCGAGCAGCGCGAGCGCGGGCGCACCGGTATCTCGTCGCTGAAGGTAAAGTTCAATTCCATCTTTGGCTACTACATCGAAATCTCGAAGTCCAACCTTCACCTGGTTCCGCAGGACTACGACCGCAAGCAGACCCTCGTTGGCGCTGAGCGCTTCACGACTCCTGAATTGAAGGAGTATGAGGCGAAGATTCTCGACGCACAGGAAAAGATTGTCGAAATCGAGCGGCGACTATTCACCGAGCTGCGAACGTCGATTGCTGCCGAAGCCAAGCGCATCCGGCAAACGGCACTGGCGCTGGCAGAGGTCGATGTGCTGGCATCTCTGGCGCACATCGCGGCTTTGCGAAATTACTGCCGGCCACAGTTTGTTGAAGCCGGAGGTGAGCTTGAGATCATCGAGGGGCGGCATCCTGTCATTGAGCAGCAAGACATGGCCGGAGCCAGCGATCGCTTTGTGCCCAACGATCTCTACCTGAATGACACGACGCACAACATCCTATTGCTGACCGGGCCGAACATGGGCGGCAAGTCGACGTATCTGCGGCAGACGGCGCTGATCGTGATCCTGGCGCAGATGGGATCCTTCGTGCCCGCACGTTCCGCGAAGCTAAGCATCGTCGATCGTGTGTTCACGCGCATCGGAGCGAGCGACAATCTGGCGCGCGGGCGGTCAACCTTCATGGTCGAGATGACCGAAACCGCTGCAATTCTGCATACAGCGACGGCGCGATCGCTGATCCTGCTGGATGAAGTTGGGCGAGGCACTTCTACTTACGACGGGCTGGCGATTGCGTGGGCCGCGGTCGAATATCTGCATGCGCGGGTGCGAGCGAAGAGCCTGTTCGCGACTCACTACTTCGAGCTGACCGAACTGGCGGAGCAACTCGCGGGCGTGAAGAACTACCACGTTTCGGTGAAGGAGACTGGCGGGGGGATCGTCTTTCTCCGCAAGGTTGAGCCGGGAGCAGCGGATCGCAGTTATGGGATTGAAGTGGCTAAGCTGGCTGGTTTGCCGAACGAGGTGGTGGAGCGTGCCCGCGAAGTTCTGGTGGAGCACGAGTTTGCCGAGCAGCAGGCGACTGCGCATTTGTCGCCCGGCGCGAGTCCTCCACCGGCACAGTTGACCATCTTTACTCCCCTGTCGCAGCCGGTGCTGGACAAGCTGCGAGAGGTGGATTTGAATCGTCTGACGCCGCTCGAAGCCTTGAATTTGTTAGCCGAGCTGAAAAAAGAAATCTAAACACAGAGGGAACTGGGAAACACGGAGGCTGGTCTGTCGCAAGATCCCGGACAACTAATGATCGTCGGTTTCGACGGCGTCGAGATGTCGGCGCGACTTTCTTCTCTGCTCAGACGCTTGCAACCCGCGGGCGTGATTCTGTTTGCACGCAACATCAAGAGCCCAGAGCAAACGTGGCGCCTGCTGCAGGACTGCCGGAAATGCGTATCCACGCCGCTCTTCACTTGCGTCGATCTTGAAGGTGGAAGCGTCGACCGCTTCCGCGATGCGCTCGGATCGGCGCCATCTGCGGCCGATGTGTTTGCCACCCGCGATCGCAAGTTATTCCGAAAGCATGGGCAGGTCATCGGCGAGAACTGCCGGCTGATGGGGTTCAACGTCGACTTTGCCCCCGTGTTGGATTTAGCGTTCGAGGCATCCCGCGGCGTGATGGGATCGCGGGCGGTGTCGGCGAATCCGCGTGAGGTCGTCACTTATGTGCGGGAATTTCTCGCGGGACTCGGAGCCACGAAAGTATTGGGATGCGGCAAGCACTTCCCCGGACTTGGCGAAGGTAATCTCGATAGTCACCATGAACTGCCGGTAATCGAGAAGTCGATGAAACGACTCTGGGCGGAAGACCTGGTTCCCTACCGGACATTGCGGCGGCAGTTGCCGCTTGTGATGGTGTCGCACGCGGCCTATCCGATGGTGACGAAGACGAAGATTCCCGCTTCGATCTCGAAGACGTGGATCACGGATGTGCTCCGCAAGAAGATTGGTTACGGAAATCCGATTGTCTCGGACGATCTGGAGATGGGCGGGGTGCTTTCTGCAGCGCCCGTGGGAGAGGCTGCGGTCAAGTTCGTTCGCGCCGGGGGAGATCTGTGCCTGGTGTGCCATCGCGAAGATTATGTGATGCAGGCATATGAGGAACTGCGACGCGCGGCGGGAGGCGACAAGCATTTTGGGCGGAGAGTGAACGACTCGGCGCGGCGAGTCACGGCGTTCAAGAAAAAGTGGGAGATGACTCTGCGGCCGTCGAAGCAGCCGACCACGGCGATCTCCGAAAAGTTGAGCCGCAGGCTATGGGAGTTCAGTGAACAGATGCGACTGGAGGCGTTGGGCCGCGAAGCACGCCGGCGGCCACGAGCATGAACAGGAACTCGATGATCGTCGCTGGAGTGATGAGTGGGACGTCGGCAGACGGGATTAACGTTGCGATCGTACGGATTGGTGAAAAGACGACCGAGGCCGTTGGTGCGAAGTTTCGTCAGCGCATCACCCGGAACGGAAAAGAAAGTCCACTTCACAAGATTCAACTGCTGGGACACGCGGAATTTTCCTACCCTGCCAAGGTTCGAGCCGCCGTGTTGACTGCGATGAATGCAACTCGAGCCAGTGTCGCGGATTTATCGCGGCTTAATTCCCTCCTCGGAGAACTCTACGCGGATGCGGTTCTGGCTACGTCGCGGCGATTTCGAGCGAAGGTCGATCTGGTCGGCTGCCACGGGCAGACTCTCTATCATCAAGGCGATCGGCAAGCGTTCCTGGGACGCAAGATCACAACGACGTGGCAGACCGGGGAGGCGGCAATCATCGCTTCGCGGGTGGGCGTGCCGGTGGTGTCGGATTTCCGTCCGGCCGACATGGCTGTTGGCGGTAAGGGAGCTCCGCTCGTTCCTTATCTCGACTATCTGTGGTTTCGAGACGCGAAGATTGGTCGCGTCGTACAGAATATCGGTGGGATCGCCAATCTGACTGCAATTCCTCCGGGCGCAACGGCGAACGACCTGGTCGCCTTTGATACGGGGCCGGGAAATATGGTGATCGATGCGGTCACGGAGAAGTTGTTTGGGCAACCGTTTGATCGTGATGGCAAGATTGGCGCCTCGGGAGATGTCATGGGGTCGGTGGTCACAAAGATTCTGCGGCGCCCGTTTTTTCGGGCGCAGCCTCCGAAAACAGCGGGGCGCGAGGAATTTGGGCGGGAGTTTGTTCGCGAATTCTTACGTGCCTGTGGTCATGCGCGCAAACCAGATGTGGTCGCAACCGCGACGGCGCTGACCGCCCGATCGATTGCCCATGCGGTTGAGCAGTTCGTCATCCGAGGTGCGAAAAAGAAAGGCTTTCACGAGTTGATCGTCTCTGGCGGCGGGGCACGGAACGCTACGCTAATTGCGATGCTTGCGGAATGCCTGGCGCCAATGGGAATCGTAGTGCGATTCTCGGATGAGTTCGGATTGCCGTCGGAAGCGAAGGAAGCTGCGGCTTTTGCGGTCATGGCTTACGAGACATGGAACCGGCGCCCATCGAACGTGCCTTCCGCAACCGGCGCAACGCGGGCGGCGGTGCTGGGGAAGGTCTCTTATGCTTGAGCGGGCATTCGAGAGCTTTTACCACGAAGGGCACAAAGGTTCGCGGAGAAAGGCAAAGCCTCTGCTCGACCTTCGTGCCACTTCGTGCCCTTCGTGGTTCCAGCTTTCTGCCGTTTTCATCTTTGCCCTCATTCTGCTCTTCCCTCTTCTTTCCTGTTCTTCTAAGCCAGAGGCGAACACACTAGTCATGATCATCGAGTCGAGCCCGACGAATCTTGATCCACGGGTGGGAATCGATGCGCAGTCGGAACGGATCGACAACCTGATCTTCGACGATTTGCTGTCGCGCGGAGACGACCTGAATGTCGCGCCCGGATTGGCAGAGCGCTGGGAGATTCCTGATCCCCTGACCTATGTCTTTCATTTGCACCGAGGCGCGAAGTTTCACGATGGACGAATCTTGACTTCGCGCGACGTGAAGTGGACGTTTGATTCCCTGCTGCAGGGAAAGATTCGCAGCACCAAAGCGGCCGTCTACAAATATGTTGATCACATTGAGGCTCCAGATGACACCACCGTAATTTTTCATATGAAGGAACAAGACGCCACGTTGCTGTGGAATTTGTCCGACGGAGCGATTGGCATGGTTCCGTACGGCAGTGGCGATGAGATCACACAACATCCAATCGGGTCGGGACCATTCAAGTTCGTGAGCGCGGAGACAGATCGCGAAGTTGTTCTCGAGCGCAACCCCGACTATTGGGGAGAGAAGGCGAAGCTGGAGCGCGTACGCTTCGCCGTTGTGCCGGACGAAACGACCCAAGCCCTCGAGCTGCGTAAAGGCAGCGGAGACGTGGCGATCAATTCATTGACTCCGGACACGGTCGTCACACTGGCTCGCGATCCGAATCTTGGGGTCGAAAAAGGGCCTGGCACGCGGTTGGCATACATGGGGTTCAATCTCCGCGATCCGATTCTGAAAGATGTGCAGGTACGGCAGGCGATTGCGTATGCCCTCGATGTGCGGCCAATGATCGAATATCTGTGGCGCGGCGAAGCGGAACCGGCGCACAGCATTCTGCCGACACAGAGTTGGGCTTACAACGGGAACGTCCCGCCCTACTTGCACGATCCTGAAAAGGCGAAGCAGTTGCTCGACACGGCCGGATACGCGGAATCGAATGGGGTGCGTTTTCACTTGACGATGAAGACCTCAACCGACGCGAATACGCGGCTGATGGTCGCCGTGATGCAGCAGCAACTGCGCGATGTAGGAGTTGTGCTCGACATCCGGAGCTTCGAATTTGCGACATTCTTTTCAGATGTGCAACACGGAGCGTTTCAGATCTACTCGCTGCGCTGGATCGGTGGCAATGAAGATCCTGACATTTTCGAGTACGCGTTTCACTCGTCGAAGTTCCCGCCGAACGGGGCTAATCGCGACTATTATTCGAATCCCAAGGTGGACGCGCTCATCGACAAAGCGCGGCGTGAGATTGATCTGCAGGCTCGGAAGCCGCTATATGCCGAAGTGCAGAATCTGCTGGCGGACGACTTGCCCTACATTAATCTCTGGTATCTGGACAACGTGCTGGTACACACTAACCGAGTACGGAATTTGAAGCTGAATCCGGCGGGAAACTACGATTTTCTGCGGAGCGCAGAGCTGGTTTCGTCGACGAACTAGCGATTCGTTTCCTGTTTTTTCTCCAGTCAAATCGGTTCCTGCCACGTGGTACCATCAAAACTTCGCGTCATAAATTATGCGCATTCTTTTCATCGGCGACATTTTCGGACGCCCGGGTCGAAATGTGGTCAAGGACCGGCTTCCGGGAATTGTTCGCGAGCGCGGGATCAATCTTATTATCGCGAACGGCGAGAATTCCGCAGCCGGATTTGGTATTACCCCATCGCTCGCCGAGGAGCTTTTCGAGCTCAACATCGACGTCATCACCACTGGAAATCACGTCTGGGATAAGCGCGAGATCATCGAGTATTTCCAGATGGTCGAGGGCAACGGGCACGGTCCGGCGCGGCGGGTATTGCGGCCGGCGAATTATCCTGCCGATATGCCCGGGTCGGGCATGTATCAGGGATTCAAGGGCAAAGTTCCCTACGCGGTGATCAATCTGCAAGGGCGCGTATTCATGGCCTCGAACGACGATCCCTTCCGTGTAGCGGACCAACTTCTAAAGAAAATCGATGCCAAGGTGATTCTGGTCGACATTCACGCCGAGGCTACATCAGAGAAGGTATCGATGGGATGGTATCTTGACGGCCGCGTCACGGCGGTCGTGGGGACTCACACGCATATCCCTACAGCCGACGAGCGCGTTCTGCCCAATGGCACGGCTTACATCACGGATGTGGGGATGAGCGGTCCGTACGACGGCGTGATTGGGGTGAAGAAGGAACTGGTGGTCGGAAAGTTTCTCAACGGGATGCCGGTGCGGTTCGAGCCGGCGACGGGAGACGTCCGGATGTGCGCGGTCGTGATCGACTGCGACGAAGATACGGGTAAGGCGCGTTCGATCGAACGACTGATGGTGTCTTAGCCTTCGTCCCGGCTGATCTGTACTCCTGAGAGCACGGCGTCAGGAATCTGCGTCTTTACGAAATCAAAGGTGCAAGGCGCGACACCTTCCTCGTTCTTCCGGTGGGTTTTCCCGGTTTGCCCGAGGTTACGACCGGGTGTACCCGGACCTATTGGCCTCTCCTTTTGGCGAAGGAAGCACGGTAAAATCAGTCTTCATGCGGTGCAAAGCAAACATCTTGGCGGGGATGCTGTTCGCGATCTTCGCAGTCTCGGGGCTTGCCCTCGGGGATGACACTTCGCCTGCTCCGCCGATTTCCTGCTCCAACGGTCTGATCGGCGGGATCAACTGCATCCCGACCAAGCGAGATCTCAAGCAAGCACGGTCCGCCTACGAGCGCGGCATCAAATTGGACAAGAGCCAACACCTGGAAGAGGCATTCGCGCAGTTCGACGACGCCGCACGGCTCGTTCCGCAGAATGTCGATTTCCTGACCGCGCGCGAAGCCGTGAAGGCCAAGCTGGTTTTCGACCATATCGAGCGGGGCAACACGCTGATGGCGGAAGATGCGCGCCTGCGTGCAGCAGGTGAGTTCCGTGCCGCGCTCGATCTCGATCCCGAGAACGAGTTCGCGCATGAGCGGTTCGCGGAAGCCACCCGCGACCCTGCGCCGGTTGTGCCCACAACTTTTGTCGAAACCCGACCCTGGAGCCTCTCGGAGTCGACAGAGATTCATCTGCTTCCTCCCGACAGTGAGGCGACATTCCACTTCAGCGGAGACGTTCGTACCCTCTTCACGCAACTCGCGGCTGCCTTCGGCATGACCGTGCAGTTTGACGATTCGGTCGAACGGCGGCAGGTGACCTTTAACGTCGACAACGTGGGCTTTTTCACCGCTCTGAAGCTGGCCTGCGACGTGAGCAAGACGATGTGGGTTCCAATGTCGGCGCGCCAGTTCATGCTCGCCAAGGACGACGTTCAGAACCATCGGCAGATGGACCGCATGTCGCTACGAACGTTCATTCTGCCGCCACATTCGACGCCGCAAGAAGCCACCGAACTAGTGACCACCCTGCGCAATATGTTCGATCTGCGCTACATCAATTCCGGCCAGACTGCCGATACGGTCGAGCTCCGCGGACCGTCAGCTGCCCTCGATGCATGCGCGAAACTGCTCGAACAACTGAATAACGGCCGGCCGCAGGTCATGCTCGATGTGCGCGTGTTTCAGATCAGCCACCAGCTGACGCGCAACATGGGCGTTCACATCCCAAACACATTCAACCTGTACAACATTCCGGCAGTGGCGTTGGCCGGTTTGGCGGGACAGAATATTCAGCAGCTCATCAACCAATTGATCTCCTCGGGAGGCATCAACCAGGCCGGCAGTTCAGCGCTCTCAGGCTTGCTGGCGCAACTGCAAGGCCAACAGAATTCCATCTTCAGCCAGCCGCTGGCTACGTTTGGAGGCGGACTCACGTTTATGGGATTGAGCCTCGATCAATTTGCCGCCGCGCTTTCGATCAACGAATCGTGGGCGCGAAGCCTGGAAAACCTCTCAATGCGAGCCGGCCAGAACACGGATGCCACGTTCCACCTGGGAGAGCGTTTTCCGGTCCTGAACGCCAGCTACGCGCCAATCTACAATTCACCGCAGATTTCGCAGGTGCTGGGCAATCAAAGTTACGTCCCGCCCTTCCCGTCGGTCAGCTATGAAGATCTAGGATTGAACGTGAAGGTGAAACCAGCGATCCATGGGGACGGCTCGATCACACTGCAACTCGAACTGCAAGTGCGCTCGCTGACCGGGCAATCCAATAACGGCGTGCCGGTCATCTCGAATCGTGAATACAAAGGAAGTATCCGGCTCAAGGACGGAGAGCCGGCATTCGTGGCGGGCGAGATTTCGCGCACCGATACACTATCGATGAGCGGCATCCCAGGGCTGGGATTCATTCCGGGCCTGAACCAGGCCATGGTGAACAACACCAAGCAGGAAGATGACGACGAGCTGATGATCGCCATCACTCCGCACGTCGTCTCCAACTTCGCCCGAGCTACTCCTGAGATCTGGGTTCCGGACCGAACCCGGATGCCGAACTAGTTCTTCATCGCGAATTCGACCAGCTTCTTGTAAATCTCCAGCAGGTTAGTCTCGAAGCTTCCGATTCTGCGCCCGTTAATAAAGACCGTGGGAGTCCCGGTCACATCCACTGATTTTCCCAGAGCGATGGAGGCATCCACGCGAGCTTTGGTCTCGGGCTTGGCGGCACACGCGGCAATCTCGGAGCCCTTCACGCCGGCGCCATCGGCGATCGCCGTCAGCTTCTCATCCGCGTTCTCGAGAGTAATGTCGGACTGCGTTTCATAGGTCTTGGCCACGAATTTCCAGAACGCATCGGTGGAAGCTCGGCCCACGCAATCGGAGTAAGCGGCTCCCTTCGCTGCCCAGTTATGCATCTCCAAGGGAAAATTCTGAAAAACGAAGCGGGCGTTGGGCTCGGCGGCGACCAAAGCCTCGATCGTAGGTTGTGCGGCTTTGCATGCGGGACATTGCAGGTCGCCGAATTCGACGATCATTGCGGGGGCATCTTTCGGACCCTTCGCAGGACCGGTCACGCCCTTCTCCAGAGCCTTCTTAACTGGATCAAATGGCTTGGCGCCGAACGGGATAACGTCTCCGACGAGTGCGTGCTTGCCGTCAGAAGCTACGTAAAACCGGGTTAACTGCTGTCCCTGCGAGCTGGCCAGGACTACGACAACCTCCGCCATTCCCGAGATCTGCGAAGGCTTGATGCTCGAGATTTTCCACGTCAGGCCGTCTTGATAACCGAACTGCTGATGAAGAAATGCATCGACCGTAGCCTCCGACGGAAGATTCTCTCCGCTGGAGGTTGCGGGCTTGGCGGCGCTTGATTTTGCGGGCGCATTTTGAGCTGTGGCAACCGAGAAGGTCAGAAGAAGAAAACAGAACGAGGTCAGAAAACTGCGCATAGCTTCCTTTCGCATTTGATGTCGCTGAACTAGAAAAAGAAAATCGGCTTCAGGATTGCAGTTGAACCGCACCATCCACAACGAAACCTAAACATCAGACTTGGCGGCAATCGGAAAACGGCGTCCATAGCCGAATGCCTTGGGAGAAATCTTGAGTCCCGGGGCAGCTTGTTGCCGCTTGTATTCCACGCGATCGACCATGCGGACAACCCGCCGTACCACTTCGAGATCGAAGCCGTGATCGGCGGCAATTTGCTCCGGAGAATGTGAATCTTCTATGTAATCTTCCAAAACGGCGTCTAAGATTTCATATGGCGGCAGAGAGTCGCTGTCTTTCTGGTTCGGACGCAACTCGGCTGATGGAGGCTTCTCGAGCGTGTCCTCCGGAATCACCGCCCGCCGCGAATTCACATAGCGACTCAGACGGTAGACCAGGGTTTTCGGAACATCGGAAATCACCGCGAGGCCGCCAGCCATGTCTCCGTAAAGTGTACAGTAGCCCACGCCGAGCTCACTCTTGTTACCCGTGGAGAGCACGATCGCGCCGAATTTGTTGGAGAGCGCCATCAGGAGCATGCCGCGGGCGCGAGACTGCAGATTCTCTTCGGTCGTGTCTTCTTTCCGCCCGGCGAAAACATCCTTCAGCATCGTGCGATACGCTTCATACGCCGGATTGATGGAGATCAGCTCAAAACGGATACCGAGATTTTTGGCTAGCTTGCGGGCGTCGTCGATCGATCCGGGCGACGAATAGGGTCCCGGCATGCCGACGCCGATGACGTTCTCCGAGCCGACTGCGTCGGAGGCGATCACTGCTGTGAGTGCGGAATCGATACCGCCGCTCAGGCCGATGATAGCCTTCTGGAATCCGCACTTATGCATGTAATCGCGCGTGCCCAAAACAAGAGCGGCGTAGGCACTGGCGTCGTCTCCGGGAATCTGCTCGTGGAGGTCGCCGGTCAGAGTTTGAGAGTCGAAGTAGATGAGATCTTCTTCGAACGACTTGCCTTGCGCAATAACATGTCCTTCTCGATTGAGCACCAGGCTCGAACCGTCGAAAACAAGGCTGTCGTTGCCGCCCACCTGATTGACCAGTGCGACAGGGACTTTGTGCTGGCGGGCGATGCTGGCCAGCATGTCGCGGCGAAACTCACGCTTGCCGATCCAGAAGGGGGACGCGGAAATATTGAGCACGAAATTGCCGCCGGCGTGAATCAGCGATTCAACAGGATCCACCGTGTATAGGCGTTTCGTCCAGAAGCGTTTGTCGTTCCACGCGTCTTCACAGATGGTGAGCGCCATGCGATTGCCGCAGAACGGAAAAAGTTCCTGACTTTTGGCCGGAGCGAAGTTACGCATCTCGTCGAAGACGTCGTACGTAGGCAGCAGCATCTTCGACTGGATAAACTCTATTTTCCCGTCGCGAAGCAGCGCCGCGGAATTCATGACCGTCTTACCCGTGTCGGCGTGGGCCGGCGTGACCAGGCCGCAGATCACGGCAATTCCTGCGGTTTCGACCGCGATTTTCTCGGCCCATTCTCGATTGTGTGTGACGAACGACGATCTCTCGACCAGATCGCGGGGTGGGTAGCCACAAACCGATAATTCAGGAAAAAGGATGAGTCCAGCACCAGCCGTCCGGGCGCGCAAGGAGAATTCAACCATCTTGCCGGCGTTGCCGGAGAAATCTCCGACCGTAGGATTGATCTGACCCAGCGCGATCTTCACTTGTTAAGTGTAAAACCTGCGTGCGGATATTGCACAGGAGACGGGCCGACGCTATTTCGCGCGAAGGTTCACGGCAACCGTCAAAAACTTGCGAAGCCTGCTACAATAACGATTTTGCAGCGAATCGGAGGTAGGGCGATGCTCCTACGTACGCAAGCAGTTGCGAAATACTGCCTGTTTTTTTCCCTGTCATTTTCGATCTTCAACGTTGTTCTTTCTTCCGCCACGGCGCAAAATGCCGGCGGCAAAGCACATCCGTGGGCGAATTCCAGCCTTTCTCCAGACGAGCGCGCATCGCTGGTCGCGAAAGAGATGACGCTCGACGAAAAGATCTCGATGCTTCACGGCACAGGCATGCAAGGGCTGAGTCCAATGAGCCCGTTAGCAATTAGTTCCAACGGCGGGGCGGGATACGTTCCCGCGATTCCGCGGCTAGGTATCCCGGCGATCCAGATGTCGGATGCCGCGTACGGCGTCCGGAACAGCGGCGAAAACGGCCGCTACTCGACCGCGCTTCCCTCCGACATTGCGGGAGCGGCAACCTGGGATACGAACGGCGCCTACTCCTACGGCGCGTTAATCGGCCGCGAACTGCGCGCGCAGGGCTACAACATGACTCTGGGCGGAGGCATGAACCTCACGCGTGAACCGCGCAACGGCCGAACGTTTGAATACATGGGCGAAGATCCCGTTCTCGCTGGGACGATGGTGGGATCAGTTATGAAAGGCATGCAGGCGCAGCACGTACTCGGAGACATCAAGCACTACGCGCTGAATGATCAGGAGAGCGGGCGCAATGCGGTCAATATCACCATCGATGAGCGCGCGGCCCGGGAGAGTGACCTCCTGGCTTTCGAGATCGGCCTGGAGAAATCCGACGTAGCCGCGGTGATGTGTTCCTATAATCGGCTGGAAGGTGATTACGCTTGCGAAAATAAGCACTTGCTCACCGACATTTTGAAGAATGATTGGAAGTTTAAAGGATTCGTTCTCAGCGACTGGCAAGCAACGCACAGCTCCGCCAAATCGTCGGCGGCCGGCCTGGATCACGAAGAGCCCGGATGGATATTCTACGCAGACGATCTGAAGAAACTGGTGGAGTCAGGCACCGTGCCTCAATCGGAAGTTGACGACCACGTGCACCGGATTTTGCGATCGATGTTCGCGACCGGCGTGATCGATGATCCCGGGCAAAAGAGCGTAGTCGACGTGCTGGGCGGGCTTGAAGTGGCGCGAAAGATCGAAGAGTCGGCGATTGTGCTTTTGAAGAATGACGGCGCGCAACTTCCGCTGGATACGTCGAAAGTTCACAGCATTGCGGTCATCGGGCCGCACGCGGATGTCGGAATGATTTCGGGCGGCGGCTCGGCGCAGGTCGATCCTCCCGGCGGGAACGCCATTATGCCTCCGGGCAAGGGCGCCACTTACTGGCAGGAGCATATTTGGTTCCCAACATCTCCGTTGAAGACGGTGAAAGCTAAAGCCGATGGTGCGACCGTGCAGTTTGATTCCGGATCCGATCCCGCTACGGCTGCAGCTTTGGCCAAGAGCGCCGACGTGGCGATCGTATTCGCTTACCAGTGGGAGAGCGAGGGCATGGACCTCGACAGCCTGTCGCTTCCCGAACATCAAGACGACTTGATCGCTAAAGTGGCCGCGGCGAACCCGCATACAGTTGTCGTTCTTGAGACCGGTGGGCCGGTGACAATGCCGTGGGCCGGGCAGGTCAGCGCGATTCTCGAAGCGTGGTACGCAGGTAGCAACGGGTCTGACGCGGTAGCGAACGTTTTGTTCGGCGTTGTGAATCCGAGCGGGAAGCTGCCAGTGACGTTCCCGCGAAGCGAGGCAGATCTGCCACATCCGACACTCGTCAAGCCACCTCAGGCAACCATCGATGCCGACCGCCAAGGCTGGAAGCGGATTGCCGCAGGCTTGCCGGTATTTCAAGTCACCTACGATGAAGGAGTAAAGGTCGGATACAAGTGGTACGACGCCGAAAATAAGCCCGTCCTATTCCCCTTCGGCTACGGACTCTCGTACACGACCTATTCGTATTCAAACCTGAGAGTGACTCCCGGAAACACTCCTCACATTTCCTTCACCGTCACCAATACCGGAAACCGCGCGGGAGCAGAGGTCGCGGAAGTCTACGCTTCCTTGCCCGTCTCCGCCAACGAACCACCCAAGCGTCTGGTTGGCTGGAACAAGGTGCAGCTCAAGGCAGGCGAGAGCAAAGAAGTCAGCGTTGATGTAGATCCGAAATATCTCTCGATCTTCGACGTCAAGCAGAACGGCTGGCAACTGGTTCCGGGAGAGTACAGCTTTATGGCTGGCGGATCTTCGCAGAGCTTGCCGCTGAAAGAGTCGGTCACGCTGAAGTAAGAAGTTTCATTGCGAACTTAGAATGGCGGCGGGCGAAGGATTTAACTAATCTCCTTTGCCGCCGCCAACACTTCCGGGATGATGCTGTCGATGTCGGCATCTTTCGTGCGGTGGTTCACGATGCACGCCCTTAAACAGAACTTGCCGCGAAGAGATGCATTCGATAAATAGACTCGTCCACGGGCGACGATTCGCTTCAGCAGTTCGAGATTAAAGCTGTTCAGCTTTTCTTCTGACATACCAATCGTTCCTCGAGGCCGGAAGCACACCGCACTCAATTCCACCGGCGCGAGCAACTCCAGTTCATCTTGCCTCTCAATTGCGTTTGCCAACCGCTGAGCCTGCGCGAGATCTTTCGCTATAGATTGGCGAAAGGCGGCCATTCCGTGATAACGAAGTGACAGCCATAACTTGAGAGCACGAAACCTTCGCGACAACGCCAGCGACTCTTCAAAGAACGCGAATCCCTCGATCGGATCAGCCGTCAGCGAACGCGCATAATCGCCGCTGTGTGAGAAAGTCTGCCGCGCCGCTTCCGGGGAACGATACAGAAGACAGCCACAGTCAAGAGGTTGGTAGAGCCATTTGTGAGGATCGAGAGAAATGGAGTCTGCGAGTTCCAGGCCGTCGAATTTCCCGCGATACGACATCGCCGCCAGGGCACCGTAGGCTCCGTCGATATGAAACCAAGCACCGTGCCGGCGTGCGATCGACGCAATCTGGGGAAAAGGATCGATGGCCCCCGTACTGACCGTACCGGCGGAAGCAACGATGGCGATCGGTATTCTGCCTGCCGCTTTGTCCTGACGGATACGTATCTCGAGCTCCTCGGGAATCATGTGGAAGGTTCCGTCGGTCGGAATCAGCCGCAGATTGTCGCGTCCGATTCCAAGCAGCGCGATGCTCTTGGGAATCGACATGTGGACTTCGGAGGAAGCGTAGACCATTCCTCCAGGAGAAATTCCGTTTTCGTTAGCCGGGGCCTTGGCCTCTCTCGCCATCGCTAAGCCCATCAGATTGGCGGAGGAGCCTCCACCGGTAAGATGACCGCGAAACCCGGGACAGCCGATTGCCTGGGCCAGCCATCCCACAACCGTTTGCTCGATTGTGACAGCGGCCGGCCCAGAGCGCCACGCGGTTACATTCTGATTAAGGACGCTAGCCAGCAGATCAGCCACAGCACCGACTGGCTCTCCAGAACCGAGAACGTAACCAAAGAAGCGGCCATTTTGCACGCGCGAGAGCCGAATGATTTCCGACAAGGCGTTCAGGGCGTCTTCGCCAATGCCGGCTTCAGGCATCGCCGTCCGGAACAAGCGAAGAGTCTCTTCGCCGTTCGTCGCGGGCGAGATCGAGAACCCATCGATGTGATCGAGATATTCCGCTGCGATCTGAGCGGCCCGATCGGCCAGGCGGCGGAACTCGCCAGTGGAGATTTCAACTGGATTCATGCGTTAGTCGTCGCCCGCAGGAAAAACTGTATGCCTGGCAGCCGGCATGGGAGCCGAACCTTTTTGATCTTGCCAGAGCACCTGATTCAGTTGCGCCGCGGGTGCCGCGTCTGGACGCGAGAAATTCATCTTCGAGGAAATCTTGGCGCCGGGCGCGTCTTTCTTGTTGGTTTCGTAGATCAATCCATTCTTCAGATTGCGAAGGTCCGCCTTGTACGGCGCTTGATCGCCTGATCCTGAAAACAGGCCGCTCATCACGGGCGCGTAGGCGTCATTCTGATTCATTGGCGGAAGCCCCAACAGCATTTCCATCGTGTGAACAACGTTCACCGTTGTGTAGAAGCGGTGCTCGACATTGGGCTGAGCGGCTGATCCGGGCGAATACTTGCTGATCACGAAGGCAATCGAGCGATGGGCGTCGACGTGGTCCGCGCCATCCTGCGCGTCGTCTTCGAGGACAAAGATGGCGGTGTCATCCCAGTAAGGACTATGCGAAACAGCATCCACAACGCGGCCGAGAGCGAGATCGTTGTCGGCCACGGAAGCCGCAGGGCGCGGAAAGTTCGGCCGCGTGCCTCCTGTGTGGTCGTCGGGTAGATACAGCAAAACAAAGGAAGGCATCTCGAATCGCGGGCCTTCATTCTCCTGGCGGGCGCGCACGAACGCGGAGAACTCGTTCAGGAATTCATCGGCGCGAAGCTGGTCGGGATATTCCGTATTGAAGTCCGGAAACAGCGGATCGAAGTGATCGCGCAGTTCCGCCTTGCTCGGTTTAACCCCGCTGAACAGCGGTACCTCCCATGGAAACGGACTTGATCCGCCATGCGGATCTCCAACGTTTGGAGGCAGCGTGTCGCCCTGGTTCAGCGCCGTGCGAGGACACTTGGCTTCCTGCCCCGATGGCGTTCCCTGCTTCGGACTCGCGGCCTTACGCTTCTCGTTGCACCACTCGGCATTTACAAACTCGCCATAGTCGCGGAAGCTGACATGATTGCGCGCCAGGTTGTCCCATAGAAAGCCGGTCGACGGGTCATCGATGTCAGACTGATTGTGTTCCAGCGGATATTCGTCGGCTACCTGGCCCTGGAAATCGTATGTGCGTTCTTTGCCGCGATAGGCGATCTGCCATGTCTTCTCGTTGTAATCGGATGTGATAGCTGCCGTCGACCAGAGATGGCCGTCTCCGGAGACCTCACCACTGTCGTAGAAATTGTCGAGCACTCCGAACTGGAGTGCGAGCTTGTGCTCGTTCGGCGTAATGTCTTGACCGTACATCGTGAGCGAGGGGTCTCCGTCGCCCACTTTCAGGTCGCCGAGGATCTGATCGTACGTGCGATTTTCCTTGATCACATAGATGACGTGCTTGATCGGATTCTGGCCGCTCGCAAATTTAATCGTTCCCGGATCGCTATGAAACAGGTTGTCGCGTTCGACCATCTGCGTGTACTCGGGTAGCTTGGCAATCGTCGCTGGAATATTGAGCCGGGCGATCGATCCCTTGAGCAGTGTGGGAATGTACGGATGATCTTTGTGCTTAGTCTCGTAAACTGTCTTGCCCATGTCTTTGTTCGCGCGCGAGCCTTCGCCTTTGGCGGTAGCGATCAGGAGGTCATCGCCGTGAACGGCGAGTGCGCTAGGGTACCAATCTGTCGGAATGAAGCCGAGGGGCAATTCCCTCGCCGGGCGCATTCTAAGAAGCGCATGTCCGGTATCGAAGACGGCGACTGCATTTAGCGACGAATCTGCCACAAACAAATAGCCGTCGTTAGATCTAGCCAACGCCGTCGGGAAGTCACCCGCGAACCTCTGCACTTCTGCCGTGGTCGCGAACGACATTAACATCTCCCCTCGAGAGGTAGATACCAACGCGACCTCGTCAATATTTGAGAGTGAGATGTACAAAATGTTTTCATCCTCACTCAGCAACATCGCGGTCGGGTGCGATCCCGGAGCAAGCGGATCGTCCGGTTGCTTCAGCTTGATCCACCGCGCAACCTTGCCGCTTGTCAGATCAAGTTCGGCCACCTGCGATGCATTCCACAAGCTGCACCATGCGCGACGGCCATCGCGAGTCGCGACGCAGGTGTATGGAAACGACGATGGCACCAGATCGCTCGTGCTGAGATCAAAAGTCTGCAAAATCCTCCCGTTCGCTGGATCGAGCAACACAACGTTGTCCGACAGATTGTTGGCGACTAAGAGCTTGTCTTGGCCGCGCTCGGAGATCAGCGCCAATCCCGCCGGATAAGAAATCGCCATGTGCGGGGGCGCCTTCAATCCCACGGCAAGTTTTTTCTCAGTCGCGAGTGGTTGCAGCGGAATCGAAATGAATCTCTGCGGAGCTACTTTCCCCGCGGAAAAACTATAGACAGCAATCCCGTTTCCGGTGTTGCCAGCTTTTGCGCCAGTCGGATCAGACAGTGATCCCACAGACGCGTACAACCGCTTTCCATCCGAACTGAATGCAAGACCGATGAAGTAGCTCTGGTGCGATTCGTCGCTGAGGCGGGCGTCGGGAAATTCGGCGATCTGATTCGTCTTCAGATTCAGCACCGAAATCGACTGGTGCGCGAGCGTCTCCTGCGTGCCGTAGCCATCATTTAATAGCGCGGCATAGTTCCCCTCGGGACTGACAACCATCGTCGCCGGAAAACTGTTCGTGCTGCCGACCCTCCCGGGAGAAGGAACCGTCAGCATCTTGCTCGTAGGGAGATTGATTGGCAGACGATCCGGAGTATCCGATTGAGCGAAAGCAACCGCAGACGCAATCAGACAAAAAGGTAGCAAACGACGAAAGAGTGCAGGCTTCACGGATCCTCCGCGATGAGGTCATTAAGAAGAGAGGAGTCGAGCGTAATGCAATCGCCCTTGAACGGTCAAAGTTCGAAATTCAGCGGACTTCAAATAGCGCGGTGGCTATCCCAAATTCTGTCGAGCTTCCCTCGACCGACAGCCGCGGCTGTCTCCAGATCTAGCCCGCCGCTATATGCCTGAGGCGCGCGTAGGGAGTTGCGATTCTTGGGCCCCAGGCGATTCGTCGGGATGCACGTTGTGCCGCACGTCGGAGCCCTGCACCCAGAAGATGACATCCTCTGCGATATTGGTTGCGTGGTCGGCGACCCGCTCTAGATTACGGGCGACTAGCAGTGCATCCAATGCCTGACGAACAACCTCGGGGCGATCGTTCATTGTCTTGACGAGCTGGATGAACGCGTCGTCGCGCATGCGGTCGATGACATTGTCCATCTCGAGTACCGCTTGAGCGAGTTCTACCTTGCCTTCAATGAACGATTCCAGCGCCCGGCGCACCATGGCGCTTACGGCCGTACCCATGCGGCCAATGTCTACTGGAAGATCTGCGGCGGGGAGTTCCACCATGTCCATCACGCGTTCGGCGATGTTGACTGCCTGATCGCCGACGCGCTCGAGGTCGGAATTAATCTTAGTGACGGCGAGGATGAATCGCAGATCAACCGCCATGGGTTGTTGCATGGCGAGCATATCGAAGGCAGCTTCATCGATTTCGCGCTCGGCGATGTTGATCAGATTCTCGCCTTCGAGCACCATCTGGCATCGCGTCAGATCGCGCTCAACGTAGGCCTGGCGAGCGCGGTCCACGGCCTGCTCCGCCAGTCCTCCCATGCGAAGCAACCGCTGCCGTAGATCGTCGAGACCTTGTTGAAAACGCGTGCGCATTATCCGAACCTTTCCTTATCCGATATCCGATCTGCCCTATCCGAATCTCCCGGTGATGTAGTCTTCGGTCTTTTTGTCGGAGGGCTTCGTAAAGATCTTCTCCGTTTTGTCGAACTCGATTAACTTTCCCAGCAGGAAAAAACCGGTGAATTCGGCGACGCGAGCGGCCTGCTGCATGTTGTGCGTCACAATTACGATGGTATACCGCTCTTTCAACTGGAAGATCAACTCTTCAATTTTGCCGGTCGAAATCGGGTCAAGCGCCGAGCAAGGCTCATCCATCAGCAGAACCTCCGGTTCGACCGCCAGAGCGCGCGCGATGCACAAGCGCTGCTGTTGGCCGCCAGACAGGCTCGCGCCCGACTTCTTATGCAGATGGTCCTTGGCTTCATCCCACAGGGCGGAAACTTGCAACGAACGCTGTACGATTTCGTCCAACTGGCGGCGGTCCCGGAATCCATTGAGCTTCAAGCCCGAGGCAACGTTGTCGTAGATCGACATCGTCGGGAACGGATTGGGCTTCTGAAACACCATGCCGACGCGACGGCGAAGCTGTGTGGCTGAGGTCCCGTTGTATGCGTCGATCTCGCCGATCCGGACGCGGCCTTCGACCCGCGCTTCCGGAATCGTCTCGTGCATCCGGTTAATGCAACGAATGAACGTCGATTTGCCGCAGCCCGAGGGACCAATTAGCGCTGTGGCATGGTTCGCGGCCACTTTCAGATTGATATCGTAAAGCGCCTGTCCCTTGCCGTACCAGGCATTCAGGTTTTCGACCTGGATTCCAACACCCATAAATTATGCCGCTCCGAACGAGCCGCGCCGAACCGCGTACCGCACGGCGGCGACCGAGCTTACGATGAGAAGGATGAGGACAAACGATCCCGCCCAAGCCTGGCGATGCCAGTCATCGTAGGCGGAGTTGGCGTACACATAGATCTGCAACGGCAGGGCCGCCGTGGGCTGATCGTAGCGAAGATTCCAGAACGTGTTGCCCAACGCAGTGAACAGTAAGGGGGCCGTTTCGCCCGCTACCCGGGCAAACGCCAGCATGACTCCTGTGATTACACCTGAGGTCGCCGTACGAAGAGTGATCGATAAAGTTGTTCGCCACCGGGGCACTCCCAAACCATACGCCGCTTCACGCAGCGCTTGCGGCACCAGAAGCAGCATCTCTTCCGTTGTGCGGCAGATCGTTGGAACCATCATGATCGCCAGCGCCACTCCGCCCGCCAAGGCCGAGAATCCACGGCCGCGCACCAGGAGCGCCCAGGCGACGATGCCGATCACGATCGACGGCACTCCGTTGAGCACGTCAGCTGTAAAGCGAATCGCGGCTCCGAAGCGGTTGCGTCCAAACTCGGCAAGGTAGATGCCAGCGCCGATTCCAAAGGGCACACCGATCAAGCTGGCAATCCCCAGGATCAACATCGATCCGACAATCGCGTTGGCCATGCCTCCGCCGGGCTCGCCGACAGGTTTAGGAGTCTGCGTCAGAAAGGCCCAATTGAGGGAGCCGAGGCCTTTGTAGACGAGGTATCCAAAGATGGCGACGAGTGGAGCCAACACGAGCACGACCGTCAGCACGGCAACGCCGGTCATCACGTGATCGGTGACGCGACGACGCAGACTGATCGGTGGTACGACAACCTGAGGGGTAGGAGCGCTCATGGGATCAGGCATTTCCCCTCGCAGGCTGGCCGCGCGTCACGGTCCAGACAAGGAGCTGCGCCAATGCGTTAACGATGATCGTGACCACGAACAAAGCTAAGCCAATCTCAACCAGAGCGGACAAATAAGTGTCACCCGTCGCCTCGCTGAACTCGTTGGCAAGCACGCTGGCCATGGTGTATCCGGGCGCAAACAGGGACTTCGCGATCTCCGGCCGGTTGCCGATCACCATGGTGACCGCCATGGTTTCTCCAAGCGCCCGACCCAATCCCAAAATGATCCCGCCGACAATTCCAGCGCGCGCGTTTCGCAACACGCCGACCCTGATCATCTCCCAGCGCGTCGCACCCAGCGCCAGAACAGCTTCTCGCTGGTGCTGCGGAACAACCATCAAAACTTCGCGGGCGATCGACGAGATAATAGGAATGATCATGACCGCCAGGATGATTCCAGCAGCCAGCATCCCGATTCCATAGGGGGCGCCAGTGAACAGCCCCGTCCAACCGAGAGTTTTGCCCAGAAAAGGCTCGACATAGCCGCTCATAAGCGGAACCAGCACAAAGATCGCCCAGAGTCCGTAGATCACGCTGGGAATCGCCGCCAACAACTCCACGAAAAACGAAAGCGGCGCGCGGAAGACTTTGGGGCACATCTCGGTGGTAAATACCGCAACACCCACAGCAAGAGGAACCGCGATGACGAGCGCTACAATCGACGAAACCAGGGTGCCGTAGATGAACGGTAGGGCGCCGAAGTGCTCGCCGACCGGATCCCAATCGCTACCCGCGAAGAACTTGAACCCAAATGCATGCCAGGAGAGGCCGGAACCCGAGATCAGGGAGTAGACAATGAGGACCAAGACTCCGAGCACGGCCAACCCGCAAACTGTCATCAAAGACTTAAAAATGCGATCCGGAACTTCGCCGCCAGAGACATGCAGCAGGGGTGCCGTCCGCGGCGTGCTCAAGGCTGTAACCTTCGTAGCTTCAACAGGTTGCGGACCAGGCATATCAGGCCGTGAGAATGCATGGTTGGCCATCGATTCAACCGTAGCAGACACTTGTTACAGAAGTGTTAAAATGGGGTAGTTTTTCAGCCGTCCTGAGTTCCCTCATCAATCGGCCGGAGTTTTTGAATCACTGGAAGTCCGCAACACCCAAGGCTCTCGTTTCTAGCGTGATCTGTTCCTCCTTCGGGACCCTGATTTTCATTGATTTTTATGGCAATCGCATTCGAACGCGGCAAACTCATTTTTCGCAAGGCAGAACGGGATCTGCATCGGCTATCGCAAGGGCACGAGCCCGAGGTCGTTCACAGCTTCCGAACCACAACTCGCCGTCTACAGATCTTGCTGGAACAACTGATCTCGGACCACAATCGCAGCCAGAAAAAGCTGTTGAAGATGCTCAACCGCATCCGCAAGCGGGCGGGACGCGTGCGTGACCTGGACGCTCAGCTCGCAGCGCTCCGCAGCCTGAAAGTGCCTTTAGAACCGCGTCGCAAGACCCAACTCACGCAGCAACTCCTGGAACTTCGCGCAAAGCACGAGAGCAAGCTCGCCAAGGTTTTGAAAAAGAAAGAGCTTCGTGAAATCAGGAAGCGTTTGGGACGCATTGCGAAGTCGGTCGAATTCGAATCCCAGACCGATCCCTTGACGGTCGCGAGGCAAATGATCGGTTCAGTCGAGCGTCCGGCAGGGCGTATCGATGAAGATGCGCTGCATCGTTACCGGATCGCGGTCAAGCGTGCACGCTACGCCGCAGAGTTCGCCCCTAAATCAGTTGAGTCCGCGGAGTTCGTCGCGCAACTCAAACGATTACAGGACGCGCTCGGAAACTGGCATGACTGGCTCATCCTTACACACACTGCGTCCCGGCGATTGGGGGATATCAATCAATCGCCGTTGGTGGCCGCGTTGCACAATGTGACCCGCGGCAAATTCCGCCATGCGGTCGCTGAGCTCGCTGCGAACGCCAACATCGCGCTGGCGAAGCCGACTGCCTCGCCGCGGGAAATGGGTGCGAAGGGCCCCATGCTGGTTGGCGGGACCGAAACCGCCGCTTAGGATCTCGTCCCAACTCGACTTCCAGTTCGCGTGTAAACTCCGGTGACGCGATTCCCTTCCGCATGTAAACTGATGGGCGTTTCCTCATGCCCACGTTCGCTGCAGTCGATGTCGGCTCCAATTCCGTTCGCCTGAAAATTGCTCGCCTGCAAGGCGGCCGCCTTCGCGCATTGCACGAAGACCGCGAAGTCACCCGTCTTGGTGACGGCGTATTCGGATCAGGCTTTCTCACTCCCGACTCGATGGCCGAGACCGTCAAAGTCTTGCGTCGTTTTCATCGCGCCACGCAGCAGATCGTCACTGACACGGTGCGCGTCGTAGCGACCAGCGCGCTGCGGGATGCCCGAAACTCGCAGGCATTCTTGGAATGGGTGCGATCGGCAACGGGTTGGCGTGTAGAGATCATCTCCGGCGTGGAAGAAGCGCGCCTCATTCACCTGGGACTCGTCTCCGGTCCGCGGATCGACAGTGCTCCGATGCTGATGATGGACCTCGGCGGAGGCAGTTGCGAACTAACCGTCTCACAAGGCGGACACATTCGCGACGCAGTCAGCCTGCCGCTGGGCGCGGTCCGTCTTACTAACGAATTCCTGCGCCATGACCCGCCGCGCAAGGGAGAACTCAAACGGCTCCGCGGCTTTGTTGCCCGCGAAGTGAATCGTGTGGTCGATCGCATCGCCGCGTCCAAAGTGAAAAGCGTAATCGCCACCTCCGGCACCGCCGCAGCGCTGGCTGCAGTCGCCGGCCACATGCGGCGCGGAACGGCGCGCCAACGGAACATGGTCTCGCGCGCGGAGATGACCCGCATCGCCAAGCGGTTGGCCCGTCTGCCTGTCGCTGAACGGCGCAAGATCGAAGGCATTGGCCCCCGCCGCGCGGAAATCGTCGTCGCCGGCGCCGCTGTGTATCACGAGCTTCTGGATCGCCTCCATCTCAAAGGCTTTCGCTATTCACCGCTCGGATTGCGCGACGGAATCCTCGTCCAGATGGCGGCGGACTACGACCGCAGCACGCGCTCCGGCCGCCAGATCGAGTCGGAACGTTGGGAATCGATCATGAAGGCCGTCGCCCACTATCACGTGGATCGCAAGCACGCGCTCGATGTACGAGACGCGGCGACGCTTCTGTTTTCTTCGCTACGATCCGTTCATCGTCTTCCGCCCGAATATCGCGAGTGGTTGGTAGCGGCAGCCATGCTGTATGAGGTCGGTGACTACGTCAATCGCAACGGGCGTCATCGCCACTCAAACTACATCATTTCTAATTCTGAAATTCTCGGTTACACGCCGCTACAGCGCCGCCTCATCGCCGCGATTGCGCGCTATCTGGGGAAAACGCGCCCCACGCTGGAGGATGGTCCGATGAAAATGATCGAGGCGTCCGAGCGCGGGGATGTTCAGAAAGCAATCGTCCTGCTACGGCTGGCGCGTGCCCTGAATCTAGGCCGCAGCCGCGCTGTGGAAAAAGTTCGCATCGCAGTGCGATCCGCCGGAGTGAAGTTGACTCTCGTCCCCCGCCGACGCATGGGAGTAGATTTGGAACTTTGGGCGATTGAAAAAGAATGTGACTACTTCCGCGAAGTGTTCGGTCGCGAGCTTTCCACTGCGGTGTCGTAAAGCGTCCGGAGCAGCTTCGGCGTAATACACCATTGCAGGGTGCCGGAAGTTCGGCGCATCTCCACCCTCGCAACCGCCCCCTTCTTCAGTTCGAGAGACGCCTCGCACCCAGAATCGCTGATGATTGCGCCCAGGAACTGGCTCAGGTTCGGATTGTGGCCGACCACCATAATCGCTTCTTGCCGCGAATATTTTTCGAGCAGCTTGCGAAAGTCAGCGAGCCCCGCCGCTGGGCGCAACGCCGCATCGATCTGCAACTTGCCTTCGTAGCCAAGCTCGTTCCCAACCAGAGACGCAGTCTGCGTACACCGTTTCAGAGGGCTCGAGACAATCACATCCACTTGCGCATTCAGAGCTGTAAGAGCGCGGCCGACATAGCCGCACTGCTCAATTCCCTCTTTATCGAGGGCTCGCTTTTCATCTTTTTTCGGATTGGCGACGTGCTCGCCGGCGCTGGCGTGGCGCAGAAAGTACAGGATCATGTCCGCTTACCGTTCCCTTCCCACGCTTACTCTACGCCTTGGCGCGGGATCTGGGGCGGGCATGAGCGCCGGTGCCTTGCCTTCCGCGACGCTCATCAGAAATTCCTGGGCGCTGAACGCAGCCGCGCCGATCGGAGGTCGCCGATTCCGCTTTCCATGAATCGGCTGCCACACCGGAATATGCGTCGAGTCACTCAGCAGGATGCGAGCTTTCCGGTTATCGGCCAGGTAGGCGCCCAGAATTTCGTGGCGTATCCTCTCGCGAAACATCTCGTCGCGAACCGGCACCAGCACCTCGACGCGTTCATAGAGATTACGCGGCATCCAGTCGGCGCTGCCGATGTAGATTTCTTCGTCGCCGCCGTTTCCGAAGTAGTAGATACGGCTATGCTCCAGAAAACGTCCGACAATACTGCGAACCCGAATGTTGGAGCTGACTCCGCGCACTCCTGGACGTAGCGCGCAGATACCGCGGACGATCAGATCGATCTGCACTCCGGCCTGCGACGCCCGGTAGAGTGCCTGAATAATGTTTTTGTCGAGCAGCGCGTTCATCTTTGCCACAATGCGCGCGGGCTTCCCCTGCATGGCGTGCTCCGCCTCGCGGTCAATCAGTGCAACGCACTTTTCTGCCAGATCGAGCGGCGCGACCAGAAGAGGCTCGTAGCTTGGGTTCTCCGCGTATGCAGTCAGAAAGCTGAATACATCATGCACCGCACGGGTGATCTCAGGATTCGCCGTGAACAAACTGAGGTCGGTGTATATCCGGGCAGTGGTTGCATTGTAATTTCCTGTACCGATGTGCGCGTAGCTCCTCGTGACTCCGTCTGGATCGCGGCGCACGAGTAGCGACAGCTTACAGTGTGTCTTCAACCCAACCAGGCCATGAAAGACCTGCACTCCGGCATCTTCCATATCACGCGCCCAGCGGATATTCGACGCTTCATCGAAACGCGCCTTCAACTCCACCACTGCGGTGACTTCCTTGTGGGAAGCAGCTTCCATCAGTGCAGGGACGATATGTGAACGTTCGCTCGTTCGATAGAGTGTCTGCTTGATGGATAAAACGTTGTCGTCCTCAGCCGCTGACCCAATAAACGAAACCACGGCATCGTAAGAATCAAACGGGTGATGCAGCAGGATGTCGTGCTGCCGCAATTCCTCGAACAGATCTTTCGATTTGGAAGTGAGACGCAGTTCTCGCGGCGTGAACGGACGATCCTTCAAGTCCGGCCGGTCCACTTGCTCGTAAACATTGAACAATCGCACCAGATTGACCGGACCGTTGACGGGAAACACCTGCCAGGGATCAAGTTCGAAGACCGTTCGCAACCGCTCGATGATTTCAGGATCGGCATCGGCCTCGATCTCCATGCGCACTGCATCGCCCTTACGTCGATTGTGCAATTCCGTGCGAACCGATTCCAGTAAGCTGCGAGCCTCTTCTTCCGCCAGATATAGATTGCTGTTACGGGTCACGCGGAATGGAGCTGAAGAAACGATGTCATAGCCGTGATACATGCGGACGGCGTGATGCGCGACTAGGTCCGCGAGGAAAATGAAATCGGCCGTTCCGTCCGAAGGCAGCCGCACGAGCCGCGGTAGAGCGCGTGGGACGGACACCACTCCGGTATAAGTCAGCGCCGATCGCCGACGGCGCCGCAACAGGAACCCTACGCACAGCGCCTTATTGATCACCCGCGGAAATGGATGGGCCGGATCGACTGTCACCGGGGTCAGAAGCGGGTCGAGCTCCCGCTCGCAATATTCGTCCACGAATCGCAGAGCGTGAGCATCAAGCTCGTGCAGGCCCAGCACGCGAATTCCATTAATCGAGAGCGCGGGCCGGAGACGAGTGCTCCAGCAGTCGTACTGATCGTCGACAAATTCGTGCGTCAGCTTATTGAGTACATCCCGTTTCTCGGTCAGCGTCAGACCGTCCGGACCGGCTTCGTTGTAGCCGTCTTCGATTTGCTGCATCATTGCCGCGACGCGCACTTCGAAGAATTCGTCGAGGTTGCTGGCAGAGATCGACAGGAACTTCAACCGTTCGAGAAGAGGATTGCCCTCATCTTCAGCTTCTTCGAGCACACGCCGGTTGAACGCGAGCCACGAGGTATCGCGATTGAGGAAGTACTGAGGATTATCCAGCGAGATGCGAGCCATGGAACGCACTTATCGGAATGTTTGACGTCGAACTCACCACCCGAGTGTCAACCACATCGGACCGGTGAATGCGAACCGTCAGTATAAAGCATCCCCGAGACTTGTCCGACACGGACTCAATTCTTGCGACTTCCTACTCCTAATAAAACCCCGGCACGGATAACGAATGTACGCTACCCGTGCCGGTTTCTGTTTCTTTTTCGAAAATCAACTGCGTTTGCTCGTTACGGCAAGTAATACCGGAACGAGGTGAAGATCATCGAATCGAGTCCATGCGGCTGGTTCGGCGATGACGTTCCCGACCAGGCATTGCGTACAACGTACGAGTACTGCGGTCCCCACTGGATGCGGCCTTTGGGTCCGTTGTAGATGCGATACCAGAAGCCCGCCGTTCCTTCGATCAGCACGCGCGTGTCAGCGGTGCAACTCGAGAGCCCACCCGGGAGGAATCCATTGTTGTTTACAGGGCCGGTTTCCGTGAAGCATCCCGTGTTGCTGAACTGCGGAGATCCGTAGCCCACAGCTTTTTTCAAGACCGGATCATAGGTTGCGCTGCGCCCCGCATATTCCGCACCTGCGTTGAAGTACACATCGAGCTTGGGTCCGTGCCACTCGAGAGTCGCCAACCCCTGCAGGCTCTTGATCAAACCGAGCGTGCCGTCATCGCGCACGGTCACATCGGAGAGTCCACCGGTGCCGTAGCGGCCGACTCCAGCGCCCCCAAAGCCATGCAATCCGAAGTCGACTTTCTTGCCGGCGAACGACCAGCGAGCGTTGGCGCCGATACCGCCGCCATTCTTCGAAGAGTTGTACGCGCCCTTGGCGTTGGGTCCGGCAGTCGTGCTCAAGCAGTCCGTGGTCGAAGAAACGTCTTCGCACGGGAATACCCGGTCACGGAATCGGCTGAACACGCCAAAGACTTCATAGTGTCCAAAGCCCGGCTCGAAGGCGAGCTTGGCAATTACGTCTGGCGAGGGATTGAATGCATACGATGCCGCCGGCGAACAGGTTGTGGTCGCTGCCGTATCGGTGCTGTTGAGCGCAGTGCTGCAAGTGGTGATGGCGCCGTTATAAAGCCCACCACCCGCGCCGGCCGAGCCGAGCAGGAAGTTGGCGGCGTTGTTGTGGGTCGTCAAAGTGGCCTGGGCGTTTTCGAGCGAGACTGCGAACCAGACCTTATTACCGAAGTTCTTCGCCAGGCGCGCGCCATACTGCCGAGCCCAGCTGAATCCCACGGTATATTGCGGGTCGATCGTCATGGGCAACGCCTCACTACGGTTGTCCACGCCATGTTTCGTTTCGGTGACGAGACTCCACATCTGTCCGCCGGTGAAGCTCCAACCGTTGTCGAATGCGGCCTGGCCCCACGCCTGGCGTTGGCGGAGCGTGTAGCTGTTGCTCTCGTTATTGTTGGACGTGATGCCAGCTGAGAGGAAGTCGGCCTCGACGTAGCCGGAGAGCTTTACCATATCCAACTTCCCTTCCGCCAGCATCGAGATTCGCGACTGGCGTCCGGAACCGAAGAACTCGGATACCGAGCTCTGGGATGCGCCCGGCATGGTCAGAGAGTTGAACGGAGTATTGATGTCGGCTGCAAGTGCCCGCGTGCGGTAGACCGATTCACCCGCCAGGAAGCCGCCTGGAGTGATCGTGATTCCTTTAACGCGGATTGCAGTGGGCGGTTCCGAGAGCTTCTTCTGCGTGTCTTGCACGGCGACCACGGTATTCGCCATGTTGCCCTTAAGGTCGGTTACATCGTTCTTCAAATCAGTGACTGTCTGCTGTTGCTGCGTAGCGGTGGCTTGAGCAGCGTCCGCTTTGCTTGACGCATCGGCGGCAGCACTCTGGGCTTGCTGCACCGTCTGATCTTTTTGATGGAGCTGGTCCCGCAACTCCTGAATCTGCCGCTCCTGCTGCGCCAACGCTGCCTGTTGCGAGGCGATCGCATCTTTCAGGGCCTGTACGTCAGCGGCTGTAATCGCAGCTGACTTTTTTTTTGATTTCGGCGGTGTACTGGTTTGCCCAACCAGTCCGGTCGCCAGCAGAAGAATTGCACACCATCTCCACTCGAACCTCATCGTCCACTCTCCTTTTTTTCGCAATGAATCAAAACCCGGGGCGCCTTGGGTTTTTACTTGACTTGCTTGATTGCTTCTTTCACTTTTGCAACCACGTTGTCCGGCAGCGACGCATAGGATAGGGCGGAGGTCATCTTCTGCCCGTCGGTCACCATCCAGTTCAGAAAATCAGCGAGGATTTTCCCTTTGGCCGCATCTTTGGACTGCGCTGGAATCAGTAGCCACGTAAAGCTTGAAATCGGATACGCGTCCTTACCGGGCGCATTCGTGATCGACACTCGAAAATCCGCCGGCATCTTCGGTGCCGAAGCCGCTGCCGCCGTCACGCCGTCGAGGGATGCCTTTACGAACGCCCCCGTAGAATTCCTCACGCTTCCGTAAGGAATGTTGTTCTGAACCGCATAAATGAGCTCGACATAGCCGATCGAGCCCGAAAGCTGCCGAATCAGGCCCGAAACGCCTTCATTGCCCTTGCCGCCCATTCCGATCGGCCACTTTACAGAAGTGTCCGCGCCCACCTGGTTCTTC
>Ga0209624_10000688_pt1 | contig 29471 bp, 21 predicted proteins | sample JacPinW_OM2H0_O1_FD_188565 | JGI IMG/M metagenome (GOLD analysis project Ga0209624, IMG submission 188565) | Forest soil microbial communities from Algoma, Ontario, Canada - Jack Pine, Ontario site 1_JW_OM2H0_O1 (SPAdes) (version 2) | ecosystem: Environmental > Terrestrial > Soil > Boreal...
TGGTAGCCCGGATGAAAATCACATCCTATAATCTTCATTGCGGCTCCTTCCTATCCGAGCCTTGTCTTGGCAAATTCAAGTTTACTCGGTAGGCTCTCGGAGCCGCACTTCGTCATACAATCAAACGGGATCCGATCCAGGATGCCCCAAGGAATCTGCGGACCGTATGGCGCGGGCATCTTGCCCGCGATCTTGCGTTCAACTCACGCGTTATCCCACTGCTCATCGGCCGCTTTCGGCACCGTTGCAATCGTAGCGCCGGCATCTTGCCGGCGTTTTTGACGTTGCCTTCCGGTGGCAGCCTCCGCATTCATGCGGGGGAATAGCGCTTCGGCGCTCCGTTAGAAGCCTTGCCCGTCACTTACTTTAGCGCTGGCCGAATAATCTGCTGCCAACCAAAGAAAAACACCATCAGAACTCAATTCAATTACAAGCAGCCTCGTGCACCCCACAATCCCATTTCTCACCAAAATCAAAATCAAATTTCCTAAATCACTTCAGTTTGGCGTATTCAGATTTCGCGGCGATGAGGATCGGAACGTTGGGATCCGCGTCTTTCCACAGCCTGAAGAAATCATCGTAGGCGGCTTTCGCTTTAACAGTGTCGCCAGAGAGGGCGTGAGCGCGGCCAAGCCCGAGATGCGCCAGAGCGCCGATCGGCGCGTTCCCGACTACATATGCGTGATCGAGAACCTTCTGAAACTCGCTCGCGGCGGCCGCGCCTTCCTGCGCGGCCAAGTTTGCCTGGCCTCGTAAGTAAACCGGATAAAGGGCGAAGGTGAATGTACTGTTGGTCTGGCCCAATTCGTAAGGAGCGGACGCGGCAAGCGCATTGATGGCTCGCTTGCCGTCACGAACATGAAGCGCGATCGCGGCCGCAATCATCGGCAAGTATTCAGAACGAACGATCGTATCGTCCTTGAAACTTTTTCCCAGTTCCCCGGCCAACCGCTCGGCCTGCGTGGAATCGCCGGCCAACCCGAGCGCAATGGCCGAGAATGCTTCCGCCTGTCTTCCACTTGTCTGCGCGAGGGCGGCCTGCGCGTCCTGCTTTGCCGCATCCATATCTCCCAAGAGTGCATCGCGGATCGAAGCGTGCGCCTCATATTCCCCCGCCGTTTCTTTCTCACCGGCTCTTTGCGCGAAATCAGCGGCGCCGCGCGCCAGCTCTCGGCTCTTGCTAAGCTCCCCTTTATCTGCCGCGGTTTCGGATTGCAAAAAGAGTATTTGATCACCGATTCCCGGTTTCCCGATCGCCTGAGCGGCCTCGTCATCCATCCCGGCAGCATCGTGTTCCAGGAAATTCATCATATAAACGACGACTGGTACCCAAGGCGAGTCAACACTGTGGGCACGGGAGTCCCGTAGGGTGGCCTTGGACTCATCGAGCCGGTTAAGCCACTGATCGGCGTACATCAGATTCACAACATTATCTCCGCTGCCGGGGTTGATCCTGTACGCCTCCTGCGCCGCTCGATGGCTCGCGTCGTAATCCCCCAGCGAGAGATAAGCGAGCCACAGCATTAACTGCGCATCCTCGTCACGCGGGTAGGTCCGCGCCCACAACTCCGCCGCTGTGCGAGCGCCCTCAAGATCTCCCAAGGCATTGAACTCATAAAAAGCGGTGATACTGAGCCTTTCCCCCTCCGTGGTGCGGTCCCGCAGTTCGTAAGCCTTACGCGCCGATTCGGCGGCGCGGCCGAGCTCTCCCTGGGGATAGTAACTTTCCGCCAGCCGAAGATAAGCCATGGCGAAATTCGGATCCAGTGAGATGGCCCGTTCGAAGAACGGGATCCCGGCAGGATAATCATTCACTACGTCAATTGTGTGATTGCCTAGGGTATAGGCTTGAAGTGCCTCGAGCGACGGCGTGGTCACGTTCTCTGGAGGTGCCTCGTACTTCTGCACTGACGCGAGCGATTCACCCAGTTTCCCGCGCAGTTTGGTCGCCGCGTCCCCAAGAGCTTTGAGAACTTGTTCCTTGCCGTTGGCCGTCTCTTGCTCTTCCGCGAGCACGTCGCCGTTGCGGCAGTTCATCGCCTTCAATCCCAAGACATACTGGCTGCCCAAGCTACCGATGGAGCCTTGAATCGTGGCTGCGCTCGCGGTGCGCTGACAAACCTCTCGCGCTAATGCAGGTGTCAGCCGCGCCTCTTTGGGCTGGGCCATCAGTGTAAGAGTTTGCGCAATGCGCTCGTCCGAAATAAGGCCCAGAAACGGCGATTGCTCCAATTGCGCCGAAAGTCCCTGCCGCAGTGTGCCGTCAAACACAGGATCGCCCGTGGAGTTGCTGAATTCGGCTAGTACGATCGTATCTTTGTCGGTGAGTTTGGGCGCGCGGTGGAAATAAAGATAAGCGCATACCGCGAGTAACGCGACGATTGCGGCGCCGCCGATCAAAAGCCAGCGAGAGCGCTGCGCGGGAGGTGCGATGGATGCGCCGGCGGCCAAAGCGGACTGCGCGATAACAGGCGTAGTGGCGACCGAGCCGGACGAAATTCCTTCCAGCGCCACGCGGAGTTCGCGCGCGGACTGGTACCGCTGCGAGGGCTCTTTTTCAAGCGTCCTGAGGATTACGCGTTCGAGGCCGGGCGTGATGCGTTCGATCAGCGAAGTCGGAGAAGTCGCCGGTTGGTACAGGATCGCACCCATCAACTGCGGCCCTTGCGTCTGCGGAAAGGGCCGCTGCCCAGTGGCCAGTTCGAAGAAAACTGCTCCCGACGAGTAAACGTCGCTGCGCGCATCGGTCGGCTCGCCGCGCAATTGCTCGGGCGGCATGTAGGGCACGGTGCCCGAAATCGTGCCGCTTTCGACCGTGATGCTGCGCGTCACATCGTTCGTGACTTCCGGGTGGATCAAGCGTGCGAGGCCGAAATCAAGAATTTTCAGCCGGCCGTCGGGCGTGACAAATAAGTTTCCAGGCTTGAGGTCTCGATGGATGATGCCTTGGTCGTGCGCGGCGGCGAGGCCTTCAGCGAGCTGCATCCCGAGCCTGACAACCTCCCGCTCGGCAAGTGGCCCTGCTTTGATCTTTTCGCGAAGCGAATCGCCGCGAATCAACTCCATCGCGAGAAAGTCGACGCCGTCCTGCGAGCCGAATTCGAAAACAGTCTCGATGTTCGGATGATTGAGTTTCGCGAGAGCGAGAGCTTCCTTACGAAATTGTTTGCGAGCCGCTTCGTCCGCGAGTAGGCCGGCGGGAAGAATCTTCAGCGCGACATCGCGGTCGAGCTGTTCGTCATGCGCGCGATACACTTCGCCCATGCCGCCCGCCCCGATTTTCTCAATCACGCGATAGTGCGAAATCATTCGACCGGCGAGTGGAGACGATTCGGCCATTGGCGCGAATGTTATGCCGCGCCTGACGGCAAGTCAACGCGCCGCCGCGCACGGTTCGGATTTTGGCAAGCGTTTTCTAGCGTTCCGGGCGCCATCCTCGGCAATCTCGATCCCACCCTTTCAATGAATGCCGGGAAGTAGTCTGCGCCAAGCGAAGAAAGCCGCCACCAGGGGACCGGAGTCCCCCTTGACACGGGTACTCAATTCAATTACAGGCGGCGGCCAATGGCATCGTGCCCCCACATTCGCATTCTCGCGATAATCAAAGCACAATTTCTTAAGATTTTCGCGCCCGAATCCCGTTGATTCCCCGATACTTCCACCAACGCTTACACACTGTGGATTTGCGCGCACCCCAAGGCGTATGATATAATTGGTTGATTTAGTTACCCTAACATTATGATACTTAACAAGTTAACAGGAGAAGACTGCTCGGGGGTACGATCGATGGGCACGGATCGGGTCCTGGCCATGAAACGCTACGCAAATTTGCAGAGTCCAATGCTCCTCCAGGAAGCGATTTCTAATCGAGACTGGAAATTATTAGAAACGCCCGCAACTCCAACAAAACAATCACCGGAGGTCATGTCTAATCGAGACAAAATGAGGGGGTCAACCGGCGCGCAATTAACCCTTTTTTCGCGGCGCGCTTCCTTTCTTCGGCTTCTTCGCCGGCGCCACAGGCTTCGACGCAATCACCGGATCGCCCGTCGCAGCCTTTGCGACGTCCCCCCCACCCGCGCGCGCAATATCGGCGAGCAACCGGCCGCTCGAAACCGACTTGGGCTCATCAACCGTAATGTCGTTCGGGCTGGCATATTCGTCGCGATGCTTGATCAGCAGCCACGATTCCTTCGTGGAGCTTCCGAAGCCGCGCGTGCGCACGAGCACCCAGGAGCCGTGAAGCTTCTTCCCATGCAATATAAATTTGAGATCGCCCTTTTCGAGCGCCGCGCTGACGTCGGGAACCTGCGGCTCCCACGTCCCGTTGTCCCACACCATCACCGTCCCGCCGCCATATTCGCCCGCGGGAATGATTCCCTCGAAACTGGCGTAATCAATCGGATGATCTTCCACATGCATCGCCAGACGCTTCACCGAAGGATCGGTCGAAGGCCCTTTCGGAACCGCCCACGAGAGCAGCACTCCATGCCACTCCAGCCGAAAATCGTAATGCAGCCGCGTCGCCGAGTGTTTCTGCACCACGAAAATCCGCGACGGGCCCTTCGCCTTCTCCGGGCCCTTCGCCTTTTCCGGGGCCTTCGCTTTTTCCGGGCTCTTTTTGCCCTCCGGCTCGGGCGTAACTTTAAAACGGCGCTTGCTGCGATATTCTTTGAGCGTCACAAGTTCTCCAGTTCGCGAACGCGAATTTCATTCTCGATCCTAGCTCAGACGAGTATTTCGAATCCAGTTCGTCGCGCGCGAATCGCAAGGCGTCTCAGGCAACGCAGCTCCTTGTCGCCACTTGGCACTAACAATTCTTTCTTCGTGCACCGAATGCTCAGTTTTGTTGGGAATTTTACAACTTCTCGAAATTTGGTAGCGATACGGGGATTCGAACCCCGATTCCGGCCTTGAGAGGGCCGTGTCCTAACCCTTAGACGATATCGCCAGCGGTGATTCGCGCACGACGCGGAAGAGATGAAATTGCAACGGAGGCGCCGCGGACGTGGTTAAAGAATTTTGCCACGTTAGCTGGCACGGCGCAAGCCGACGCAGGCAGACGAGTTCATCTGCGGCGTGCAGATTGAATTGCGTAGGCGAATTTTGGCGCATGAATCGAAGAGGCGTAGCACGGCATCCAAGCTCGCATGGATCTAAAACTGGAAGGCAAGAGGGCGTTTGTTTCGGGAAGCACGGCGGGCATCGGCTTTGCGATTGCGGAAGCTCTGGCGCGAGAGGGCGCTTCGGTGATCGTGAACGGGCGCACTGAATCGAGAGTCGCCGAAGCGTTGAAAAAATTGTCGGCGGCGGGCGTGCGCGGCAAAGTGGAAGGCGTCGCCGCCGATCTCGGGACGGCTGAAGGCGTGAAAATCGCGATCAGCAAATTTCCGGACATGGACATCCTTGTAAATAACGTGGGAATTTTCGGAATCGTGCCATTCGAGCAGATCAGCGATGCGGACTGGTTCCGGATATTCGAAGTCAATGTGATGAGTGGAGTGCGGCTAAGCCGCCAGTATCTGCCGGGCATGATGAAGCACGATTGGGGACGAATCGTTTTTATTTCGAGCGAGAGCGCCGTACAAATTCCGGTCGAAATGATTCATTACGGAATGACGAAGACGGCACAGCTCGCTGTTGCCCGCGGATTGGCAGAGATAACCAAGGACACGCGCGTGACTGTGAATTCGATTTTGGCTGGACCGACCGCATCGGAAGGAGCAGGCGCGTTCGTGCGTGAAATCGCCGCGGAGAAGAAGACCGATGTGGCAACTGTCGAGCGGGAATTCTTCCGCGACGCGCGTCCAAGTTCTCTGCTGCAACGCTTTGCGACGACGGATGAAGTCGCAGCGCTGGTTGCGTTCGTGTGTAGCCCGCTCTCCTCGGCAACGAATGGAGCAGCGTTGCGCGCGGACGGTGGCGTGGTCAGATCAATTCTGTAAGCCGCTATAGAGATTTCCGTCCGGTGGCGGACTTGTACGTGGCGATCGCATGTGCGACGTCCTCGACAAACGTCGTGAACTGGGCTTGCGTGACACCCGAGGGCAACTTCAGCATGCTGCTGCTGATGAGGTTTTTCACCGCGGTCGTCAGGCTTGCATCCACGGTCGTCCAATTGATCGCGCCTGTCGAGCTGGTTGCGGTGATGACGTAAGAATCAATCAGGCGGAGGACGGCGCCCGGCGAAAGCGATACTCCGGTAAATCCCGTCAAGTTAGAGACGGTCTGCTGCGCAAACATTTCCACCTGAGCTTCGGTAGTTTGCGATGGCAGGGTAATGAGGCCCGTTGACGACTCGGAGCTGATGATTGAATTGATGGCGTTGGTTTGAGCGGTTTCGTTCGCAGTACCATTGGCATTCTTGGCGGGCATTGCATCGGCAATTGCGGTTGTCGTGCCAAGCAAAATCACCGATAAGTTGGTGTCCTCAGTGATGTAGAACACGGCGACGGCATAGTTGTTGTAGTTCGTTAGGCTCATTCCCGATGGAACGGTGAGAATTTTCGTGGCGATGGCGTTCCTCACGAAACATCTCACCGCCAACGTCTGGCTGGTATTGCAAGGATTGACTTCCTGAGCGTTAGCCGGCGCTGCGATTGAAAATATAAGGATGGTTGCGGCGACGAGAACAGCGAGAAGATAGCGTTGCATAACTGCCTCCAGCGCGCAGGGCGTCCGCCGTGGCAGTTCCCCAGGGTCGTCCGAAAAAAATGGTCCTTTGGCCGGCGCGGTAGCTAGAGAATCTCGCTTTCGGCAGTTGTATCGCCACTGTCCGACCGTACATACATGGTACGGTCGGGCAGTTGTCCTTGGTACAGGGTAATAGGTCTCATAGCCCGCTAATGCTCGCCCGTTTCACTAACTACTCCCGTCAATCCATCCACGCGATGCTCGTTAATCAATCGCGTTGATCGATCGCGTTGATTGCGTCCGTCAATCGCTCCTTACAAACTCCGGCCCCTTCCGGGCGCGAGGTATTTCCGGGCAGGAACAGGAACGGACATTCGAACGGCGCGTTCTGGGCCTTGTGCTAGGCTCGATTGCGTTGGGCTTGGGGGGGCACGAGTGGCTGCGACTGCTAGCCGGCGGAGTGAGCGAGTTTGTTTGACGCTATTGCTTGAAGTGTCGGGCTCGGATCCTGACGGCAAGGCGTTTGTCGCGGACGCGCACACGCTTTTGATCAGCCGACATGCGGGCGTGATGGTGGCGAACCACGTGTTCAGGGCAGATCAGCTGGTACACGTGCGACGCACGGCGAAGCACGAATCACATCGCGCGGGGATGGCGCGGGTGATCGGGCAATTCGGGCAGCAAGGCAGCAATTTTCTCTACGGAATCGAATGCGTAGACGATAAGGTGGATTTGTGGGGCGTGGAATTTCCGCCGCTCGAAAAATCCGAGGAAGCGGTTGCACGGATGCTTCTCGAATGCACTTATTGCCACGATCGTGAAGTGCTGTATCTCGACCCGATGCAACTCGAGAGTTTTGAGACGAATCACGGGCTCGCGCGGCATTGCAAGAAGTGCGATACGCCGAGCATGTGGGGGCCAGCATCGCACGAGGATCCGAAGAGCGCGGCACACGCCGCCGTCATGCGCGGATTCGGAGACCGTACAGTTTCAGGCTTCGCGGGCGCGAATGAACAACGCGCTGCGGTTCGATTGAAAACGCAGATTACCGCGTGCGTCCGCCAGACGGACACTGATGACGAGTTGGCGGTGTGCGAAGAATTATCTTCAGAAGGATTGAGTTTCAGAAGCAAGCGGCGTTACGTGGAATCCTCGCAGATCGCGATTGCAGTACCGTATGCTGATGCGACCGCGAATATATTCATTCCGGCCCGCGTGGTGAGGGTGGAAGCGATTCCATCGGCGGGATTGTTTCGGCATGGGACGGAATATATTAAGACAGCCGGCAACGGAGATGAGAATAAGTCGTAATTGTTCCTGCCTGAACTGACGGCGATTCCCCGTTCAATTCTTCTACAAAAACCTCAGGGCCAAGGAACTTCAATTCCTTTTTTGCTATTGCGAAGAAAGTCTTACATTCTCTTCCCGACTACGTCGGGCCGGGAAAGCTCATAGCAGGCATGAGCTTCAGGACCGAAAGAATCAGGAGGCGGCGACGACGTTGCGCTCGCGCTGGCGGCGGCGGAAATAGCGCATCGCGATGTTCATGTAGACGTTGCCGTGTTGCGTCTCGAATGAAAGCACCGTGGCTTCGGTATCCGCACCCTCTTTTGCAAGCTGCTCTTCAGTGATTAATTCGGGCGGATAGACTTTGTACGTTGATCCCTGATCATTCAGAAGCGTGACAGCATTGCCGATAACCATATTGGCAAGCTCGCAGACTGTTTCGCGCGTGGCCTGGGCATCAAGTGTAATGTCTTCACCGGCCAAATAGTTTGCAACCCTCGCAGCAGCGCGCGGCTCGACATCGAGAATTACACGGCCTTCGATGGCTCCCTTGATGGCAATCATCGCGGCGACGCCTTTTTTTCGGTAGCCTTCGTCTTGCATATTGAGGCCGCCGATAGTGACGGGCGTTTCCATCGTTTCGGCGAGGACGGTATCAACGGCGCTGATGAATGGCTGAATCAAATCAATTTTCATGGTAAAGCTCCCTGCGCCTAGGCGGGCGCGGTTACGCCTTCGTCGCTCAGAACGTAGCGAATAATTTCGTAAAGCGCGTCAGGCTTGACCGGCTTTTGGACGAAGTGGCGAGCGCCCTTCTGGAGCGCGGCGAGGATATTGTCCTGATAGCCGACCGAGGAGACCATGACAATGCGTGCTTCGGGATGGTCGCGGACAATGCGCTCGACCGCTTCGATTCCCTCCATCTGCGGCATGGTGATGTCCATGAGCACAATATCGGGACTGGTGCGGCCGTATTCGGTGATGGCAGTAAGGCCGTCACCGGCCTCGCCCGCAATGGTGCCGCCAAAAGCCTCAATCATTTTCGCTAGGCTTTTGCGGGCGAAGACGGAATCGTCCACGATGAGGTAGCGCACCGGCTGATTGTCTTTCTTGCGCGTCAAAGCTTCGAACTGTTTCATCACAATCTCCTTCTAGAGCCACGTTCCGCGGCTGCCGGCTCGGCAGTCGAAGAAGCTGAAGTCAATTCCTGGTGAAGTTTTTCTGCGACGCACTGCGCCTGCACGTAGCTGGCGAGAGCAGAAAGCTGAACCACCCGGTCAACAAATCCACGCTCGATGGCGGAGCGCGGCATGCTGTTCACCACGCACGATTCGGAATCTTGGGCGAGGGTCATTCCGCCCGCGGCATGAATCGCGCCCATGCCGGCTGCGCCGTCTTCACCCATACCCGTCATCTGCACGGCTAGCGAGGCGCTGCCAAATTCTTTGGCGACGGAATGGAAAAGGACGTCAACCGACGGACGATGACCGTTGACGGGCGGATTGTCGTCGAGCACGACGATATCGCCTTGCGCGAGTCGCCGCACTTTCATGTGGCGATTGCCGGGGCAGATGAGCGCACGTCCGGCGAGAAGCAAATCACCCGATCGCGCTTCTTTGACTTCGATGGCGCAAGATTCATCGAGGCGCCGCGCAAACATATCGGTGAAGCCTTCCGGCATGTGCTGGACGACGAGAAGGCAGCCGGGAAAATCGTCGGGAAGTTGCGAGAAGACATATTGGAGCGCGGCGGGGCCTCCCGTGGAAACGCCGATGGCCACGACACGCGAAGGGGCACGCCTATCTTCGAGCGGGCTAGTTCCTTTTTGCTTGGCGGTGGGCACCGTCAAAATCATTTTTGGCGCGCCAGAAGAGGCGGCCACCTTGATTTTCAGAGTGAGTTCGTGGGCAATGCTTTGCAGATTTCCCGCGGCGGCTTCGTGAGGCTTGGAAACGAAATCGAAAGCGCCGAGGGCGAGGGCCTTCAGCGTCGAGCTGGCGCCGCGCTCCGTGTGCGAGCTGAAAATGATCACCGGAACATGATGCTTGCGGGTAATCGCGCGCAGCATTTCGATGCCGTCCATGCGCGGCATTTCGAGATCGAGGGTCACGACATGAGGCCGGAGCTCTTCAATTTTTTTCAATCCGAAAGTGCCATCCATCGCCGTGCCGACCACTTCGATCGAAGGATCTTCCGCGAGAATCTGCGGAATCAGCTTTCGCATCAGAGCGGAATCATCCACGACGAGCACACGGATTTGGCCGCTCATGCGATTGCTCCGAGCGGCGCAGCCTTGGTGAGACGCGAAACAACCGCGGCGACATTCAAAATCAACACAACCGTGCCGTCGCCAAGAATGGAAGCGCCGCTGACGAGATCGGAGGACACGAACCGATCGTCGAGCGCCTTCATCACCAGTTCTTCTTCACCGATCAGATTGTCCACAACCAGGCCAAACTTGCGAGTGCCCGCGGAAATGACAATGACGAAAAGACGCTTCGATTTCGAGGCGATGGTGCCGCCCAGGCGCTCCAAACGGACCAGAGCGAGGAGTTGATCACGCAGGCGAAGCACCTCGCGGTCGTCCACAAAGTGAACTTCAGAATCCTGGATACGCGCGATCTCGACAACCGAAGAAAGTGGGACGGCGTAAAGCCGGCCGGAAACGCGGAACATCAAAGCTTGAATGCTGGCGAGGGTGAGCGGCAACAGCAAATGGAATGTGGTGCCGCGACCGCGCTCGGTCGCGATATTGACCGAGCCCTTCAACCGCTGAATGACGCTTTGCACGATATCCATGCCGACGCCCCGGCCGGATATTTGCGTAACCTGGTCGGCGGTGCTGAGCCCGGGCTTGAAAATTAGCTGGAGGGCTTCTGCTTCGTTCATGCGCTCGGCTTCAGACTTGGAGATGATTCCGCGTTCAATGGCGCGCTCGACGATCTTGTCGCGGTTGAGGCCGCGGCCGTCGTCGGCGATTTCGATCACGACTTGATTGCCCTGGTGAAAAGCGTTGAGGCGAATTGTTCCGCGAGCGGGCTTGCCGGCCGCGATGCGTTCGTTGGCGGGCTCGATGCCGTGGTCAGCGGCGTTGCGAACGATATGCACGAGCGGTTCGGCTAGAGCATCGAGAATACCCTTGTCGAGATCGGTGTTCTGGCCGGCCACTTCGAGAGCAATATCCTTGTTTCTCTCCTTGGCAACGTCGCGCACGACGCGGGGGAAGCGTCGGAAAAGCTGCTCGACGGGAACCATGCGAATCTTCATCACGGATTTTTGAAGCTCGTTCAGGACGCGCGCCTGGAAAGCCAAGGCGTCGGCGAATTTTCCGCGCAACGGATCCTTCGCGTGAGCTTTTTCAAATTCGAGAATCGTCCGGGAAAGCATGGATTTGCCGATGATGAGCTCGCCGACAAGGTTCATGACGTTGTCAATGCGGGCGGCATCCACGCGCAGAATATTTTCAGCCGCGGATTCTTTGTTCGCATTCGTAGGCGCAGCGCGACGTTCAACCGTCACTTCCGGCGCCTTCACAGGTTCCGCATGTGGTGGCACGGCCGCGATGGAAATTCCCGACGCGACAGCGGCCGCTTCCGATTCAAGAAGAATATCCAGCAAATCGCGATTTGCGGTCGGTGCCACTTCGATGCGCTCGATGCGGACATCTGCAATCACGGGTGGAATCTTGCACCGGCGTTGAATTATCTCGGGCCGCTGCGAGCTCGAGAGGGCGGCTTCCACTTGACGAGTCTTCGAGATGTCCTCGGCTTCGTCGGGGCGGAACGCCAATATGGTGCCGATACTTTGCAGCGCAGCGCGCACGAGCTGAACGACTGGCGCAGGCATGTCCACGTCGGGGGCGAGGCGCGCTGCGACGTTGTAAATCACATCGCCTTTCTTGGTGGCATCCGAAATCATCAAACGTTCGTATTCCGTCCACGCGAAGCGACCGGCCAGCGGCTCATTCAGAACTTTTTGCTCTGCGGGCTTGTGAAGAACGCGATGGATGTGTTCGCGGAGCGCACCACCGGGAGGAGGTTGCTTGTTCTCGCGATATGCGGCGAGCATGGTGTGAAACGTGTCGGCGGCAGCGAGAACCACTTCCGCTAGCGCGCTGCCGATCGACGCGACGTTGTCGGACGTCATGACGTCTTCGAGCTCATGAGCGAGCTCGCTGAGCTGCTTGAAACCGCATGAAGCCGAATCGCCTTTCAAGGTGTGAACGGCGCGACGCACTTTGCGAATCGTTTCCGTATCGCCGGGACGCTCCTCGAGCTCGAGGCCGCCTTCGTTCATGGCCTGGAGAAGCTCCGCCGCGCTTTCGAAGAAAATCTCGCGAAGCTCGGTGCCGCGTTCGTCGTCGAAGATCACTGCGCTCCCTCAACTCGCTGGTACACGGTCGCGTTATTGCGATGAATCATTTGAAACTTCGTAGTCATCCCGATTAGGCTTTCAGCATGGCCCACGAATAGATAGCCTTCCTGATTGAGGCAGCGATAAAACTTTTCAATCAGACGCTTTTGCTCCGCTTCATCGAAGTAAATCATCACGTTGCGGCAGAAGATCACATCGTTTCTTTGCGGAAGAAATTCCGACTTGAGGTTGTGAAAGTCGAACTGGACGAGATTCTTGAGCGACTGCTTGACGACGTACTTATCGCCGGCCTTTTCGAAATAGCGCAGCCGCGTGGTGTAGTCCACCATCTCCATCTGCGCATCGCTATAAACGCCCTGCCCCGCAGTGAGCAACGCTGAAAAGCTGATATCGGATGCGAGAATTTCCACTTTCCAGGGCGGCGGAATCAGCGGCTTGGGCACAGGCATGTCGAACGGAAGCGGATTGCGGAGGTAGTAGTAGGCGAGCGCGTCACACACCATAATGGCGAGGGTGTAAGGCTCCTGGCCTGTGGAACACCCGGCACTCCAGATGCGAAGGGTCCAATCGCGGCGCTCTTGCTTTCGATGCAGAATTTCTTCGAGAATGCTTTTTTGAAACATGTCGAGCTGGGGCTTGACTCGAAAAAAGCTGGTTTCGTTTACGGTTAGATTCTCTAGCAAGGCGCTCAGTTCGTGCTTGCCCTCGCGACTGTTCACTAGTTTGTAGTAAGCATAGAAGGAATCGAGACCGCAGGCCTTCAAACGGCGTTGCAGACGATCGCGAAGAAAATGCGTGCGTCGCTCGTCGAAATGCATGCCGCACTCCTGATAGATCAGCGTCTGTAAAAGTTTGAGTTCCGCATCAGTAAGAGGAGTTTGTGTGGTGAGCGTGGACATTTTCTCGCTATCCCTAGATCAGATTGAACTCGATTACTTGAGCGCCGGCACTGCTGCATCCCATTCCGTCCTAGTCACCGCGAGATCGTCCAAACGACGGAGATCCGAGCGGCGGATTACTTTATTGAGGTCCAGCAAAATGACCAGGCGGCCTTTCAACTTCGCGACGCCAGTCACATAGTCAACTTCTCCGTCCTGGAATAAATCATGAGGTGCTTCAATTTCCGAAGGCGGAATTTTCAGGACTTCAGAAGCGGAATTTACGAGCAAACCGACGGATCGCTCGTTCAAGTCGACTACGACGATCCTATTTTTCTTGGTGGGCTGAATATTTGTTTCGCCGAAGCGCTTACGAAGATCAACGACCGAAATAATCTTTCCGCGGAGATTGATGACGCCTTCGATATAATCCGGGGCGTTCGGAACGGCAGTGATGGCGGGAACGCGAACAATTTCGCGCACGATCGAAATCGGCACACCGAAAGTCTCAGCGCCGATGCGAAAGCCGACGACCTGTATGTTCTTGTCCATGGCGGCTCCGGACGGCTAAGAGTTCACTAACTCAGCGTAGCGGCCGGCCGAAACTCGCGGCGCCGGTTCGCTGCCGGGCCTGTACTGAGGCGACGGGCGTCCGTTGCCATTGCCGCCGAGCACGAAACGATCCATGGATGTAATCAGGCCGCGCGAAAGCTGCGACATTTGTTCGGCGGTGGCGGCCAGTTGCGTGGAGCCAGACGTAGACTGCTGGACAAGCTCGCGCATCTTTTCCATGGCGCGAACGACAGCCTGCGCGCCCGATGCCTGCTCTTCCACCGACGAATTGATTTCCTGAGTGATCTCGGTGAGACGATTCGTTGCTTTGGCGATCTGCGAGGAGCCGTTCGATTGCTCGGTAGTGGCAGCGCCGATTTCCTGGGCGAACTTGTAGACTTCGGTGACGACGTTTGAAATTTTCGAGAGCGCGGTATTGAGATCGCTGCCGAGCAGCAAGCCCTCTTGAACCATAGCCGTGCTCTTGTCCATGTTCTCGACGGCTTCCCGCGCCTCTTTCTGAATTCCTTCGATCAGCTCGGAAATTTCCTTGGTGGATTGGGTTGATTTCTCGGCTAGCTTGCGAACTTCTTCGGCAACCACAGCGAAACCGAGACCGTGCTCGCCGGCGCGTGCGGCTTCGATGGCCGCGTTCAACGCAAGCAAGTTTGTTTGCTCAGCGAGATCGTCAATAACTTCGACGATTTTGCCGATATCGTCCGCGCGGCGGCCAAGAGCTCCGATGATATTCGCCGAGGTCTGGATGGCCGAGTTAGTGCGGTTGAGCCCGTCGGTGGTCTTCTCCATCGTCGCGATTCCGGTGTGCACTTCTTCACGGGAGCGATAAGCGATGTCTAGAAGGACTTTGGCGGTGTCCGCGACGCGCTGAATTGAGGTGACCATTTGATCGATCGAAGCCGATGTTTCAGCGACACTTGATGCCTGCACCTGCGTATTCTTGACGACGTTTTGAACGTTGATGCTCATTTCGTGCATCGTGCTGGTTACTTCGTCGATTGCCGCCGCGGCTTGCACACTTACCTTGGCCGATTCCTCGGAAGCGTTGGCCATCTGGCCGGAGCCATCGGCGACTTGTGCTGCGCTGTGGCGGACCTGGCGAACGATGTCGTGGAGTCCAGCAACCATTAGCGAGAAAGCATTTGCGAGGGTGTCGCGTTCGGATCGCGGCGTGACAGTGACCGAAAGCTGCCCTTCGGCGATGGATGCGGACACCGCCGCCATGTCCTTAAGGTGCGCAATCATCTTGTTGAAATTGTCGGCGAGTTGCCCCACTTCGTCGTCGCGATGAATGTCAATCTTCTGGTCCATGTTTCCGGTGTCGCCGATTTCACGCGCGACGGCGATGAGGTGGCCGAGCGGAAGCGTGATGGACCGCGACGTGTAGTAGGCTATTCCGACGCCCATCAGAATTGCGATGAGGATTCCGACGACGCTGGCCACGGTGCTCCAAACCGCAGCGCCGGCTGCCGAGGCGTTCGATTCATCCAAAGCCTGGCCGACCGAACGGCTGGCTTCATCAAGCAGGACGGAGGTTTTGCTCATCCACGCGCTCGGATTCTGTTGCAGATAGAAAATCTGGAGATCGGAGACGGTTGCGTCTCCCGCATCCACTTGATGGCGCTTGGCGATTAGGGGCTTGGCGAAATTGTCCATCCAAGTGTGCTCGCCCTCTTCAACTTGAGCTAGCGTGGAGCGAAGCGTCGGGTCTTTCGCGTTTTGTTGTCCTGCGCGAAGAGCCGTGATCAGGTCGCTGTAGACCTTAGTGACTTTGTCTTCATCTCGCGTGTCGCCGCTGAGAAGGTAGTTGCGCAGCTCGAGTCCTTCGATCAGCACCTCGTATCGAATGCTCTCGATCGTCTGCATGTCCGAGAGAGTGTCGGTGGCTATGGACCGCGTTCTGTGCTCGCGCGTCACCGTCAAGATGCTAAGGAAAAATAGCGCCAGCATCACCGCCAGAATGGCGCCGAATCCCAGATACAGCTTGTTTCCGATCATCATCTCGAATTGCCTCCGCTTGCCGCCGAGCACGCCGCTCGCAGCAAGGCTTCCGCACTAACTCGCTGGATTCTTGAACTCGAACTCAATGACTTCAGTTGAATCCTTGGGAGCCGAATCGAATTTCCACTGCTTCACGGCATCAAGAGCAGCGTTCGCCAACACTGGACTTCCGCCGACGACCCGCGCGTCCTTGACGTGGCCATCGGCTGTAATCGTTACTGCGACTTTGACTTTGCCTTCAACGTTCATGCGTTTTGCCAGCACCGGATAAGTGGGAGCGATCTTCGTTTGCACTTTTCGTTTCGCTGCGACGACGGCGCCGTCCTGACCCAAAATCGCTTGCGGGAGAACGAGTAACGCCGCAATTCCAAAAGTAACCGCGGTTCGAATCAAGTTTGTCTTGAACATCGTCACACCCATACCCACCCGCAAAGAGCTCCCGTAAAGGAAAATGCACGGTGGGTGCCAGTGCTTGTGTGATTTTTTGAGGCGCGTCGGATAGGGCAATTCCGGACGTAAGTCGCTTCGCATCATGCGATTAGGTTAGCCGGAGAAGTCGTGATTTTGCCCGACAAGCCTGACGATTCGTCTCACAGCAGGAATAGTTGACTTGAACCGGTCTCACCTTGCGACGGAGCGAGAAGAAGGGTGAGTGTCGATTTCAGCACGTCTCGCACTGCATTTCTTGACTCAAAATGAGATGAGACCGTACGTTGGTTAAGTTGGTAATGAGCTCAAAAGATTGCGGCGTATCACGCAGGCCCCAAATCCTTCATGCGTGCGGCAAAAAAAATTCGCGAGATCCCTTCGCGTCTCAATGGCTCCTTCGAGACGCTTCTTGCGCAGTTCTCCGCGGCGACGCGAGAACTTAAACCTTCGATCGGACCCACAGCATTCGTTAGGCGTTTCACGTCCAACGCAACAAGAATCCTCGAAACGACTTCAGCGGCTCTCGTCCTTGTGAGAGGCGGGGATTGGGAATTGGCGTCCGCGGAAGGCGGCGCGAATCGAATTTCCCACGAGAGGCAAGTGCAGCTCGCGGAAGCGCTTTCGCAGATGACATGGAATGCCGCTGAGGCAGTCCGGCTCGATTCTGCAATTGAGATTTTCGGCCCCGAGCTGGCGGAAGAGCTTGGCGGTGATGAGCTCGCGCTCGCGCGGTTGACTGGCAGTGAAGGCGACTTGATGGGTGTCTTGTGTCTCGTCGGACGAGACCGGGCATTCGCGGCAGCGGAGCGAAATTTACTCGAGGCGCTCGCGGGCCACGCTTCGGTCGCGCTCGAAAATGCGCGCTTGTTCTCATGGATCGAACGATCGAAGAAACAATGGATCGAAGATTTCGACGCGATCACCGACTTTATCGTGGTCCACGACGCGAGCGACCGCATATTGCGCGTCAATCGATCACTTGCCGACCATCTCCAACTGCGGCCCTCGGAACTCATCGGCCGGCATATGGAGATTCTTCGCGCGCTGGCCGTCGAAAGAAGCAAGCACATCTGCCCGTTCTGCCGCGATTCTCGCGCCGGAACCGAAGAGTACGAACTGCCAGCTCAAGAACGCACGTATTTGGTTTCTACGTCGCGATTGCGCAGCCTGCCGGAAGATGACTTGCGCACAGTACACGTGCTGAAGGACATCACCGACAGGCGCGAAGCCGAGCGCCGCTACCGCGAGCTTTTCGACAATATTCAGGAAGGCGTTTTCTTCTGCACGCCTAACGGGCAATTCATTGAAGTAAATGACGCGCTCGTTCGAATGCTCGGCTATCAGAATCGCGGCGAGCTGCTCAACGCAAATCTTTTCGAACAGCTCTGCCTGCGGCCGGAATTGCAGCGGCGCTGCGTCCGCGCGGCTGAAGAAGGCGGCATGCTTCGCAACCACGAGGAGGTGCTGCTGCGCCGCGATGGTGCGTGGATCCATACGCTGCAGAATATTCTGATCGTTCGAGACACGGCAGGGCGCGTGATTCAGTATCGCGGGTTAATGCTCGACATCACCGAGCAAAAATCCTATCAGGCGCAGTTGCAGCGCGAGCGCGACTTCAATAAGAACATCCTAAATAACACGCGCAGCATGATCCTCGTGCTTGATACAGCCGGCTTGATCAGCTACGCAAATCGCCGCTGTTTCGAAACAGGCCATCGCGAGATTGAACTTATAGGCCATCCGCTTTCAGAATTCATCGTGCCGAGCAGGCGAAAATCGCTCGCGGAAGCGCTGCGCGGAGCTTTGCGCGGCGTGCCCATCGAGAATATCGAGCTGCCATTTATTCGCGGCGATGGAACCACGGGCCAGTTCTCGATAAGCCTCAGCCCGATGCGCGATGAGCAGGGAAATATCAACAGCATCGTCGTGGTGATGACGGACGTCACGGATGCCGCCGTTCTGCAAGCAAAATTGATGCACACGGAGAAAATGGCAGCGGTGGGACAACTCGTCTCCGGCGTGGCGCACGAAGTAAATAATCCCCTGGCGGCGATTCTGGGTTTCACCGATCTCCTTCTTGAAAATGCCGATTTGCCAGAATCTGCCAAAGACGAACTGCGCGTGATCTTGCAGGAAGCGCAGCGCACAAAAGTGATCATTCAAAGCCTGCTCAGCTTCGCGCGGCAAAAACCCGAACAGCGCGAAGCGCTGCAGATCAACGCAGTGTTGCGGCAAACGCTCAAACTTCGCGCTTACGATTTTTCGAACCACGGTGTCGAAGTGGTTGAGCACTTCGAGGACGATCTTCCCGCCATCATCGGCGACGTCCACCAACTTCAGCAGGTATTTCTCAATATCGTAAACAACGCGTACGACGCCGTGCAGGAAACCGGGCGCCCCGGACGCATCGAAATACAAACTTCGCATGCGAACGGGCAGGTTGAAATCCGTTTCCGCGACACTGGCCCGGGAATTGAAGATGTAGATCGAATTTTCGAACCGTTCTTCACCACGAAAGAGGTCGGCAAAGGGACGGGTCTCGGCCTGAGCATTTGCTACGGAATTGTTCGAGCTCATCTCGGCGACATTTCTTGCGAGAACAACGCTGGCGGCGACGGCAGCACATTCATCGTGCGGCTTCCCGTAGCCGCCGAGACAGCGATTGCTGCGGCAGCGTCGGCGGAGCGTGCGCAATGAAAGCCGCGAAGATGGCTGCCGCGCCGTCCATCGCCCCGATTCTTCTGATCGAGGACGAAGCTTCCGTGGCGGCGTTCGTTCGCGCCGCGCTTGAACGCCGCGGCTACTGCGTGGTGCCCTCGCCCTCGGCGGCCGACGGACTGCGTCTTTTGGAGACGCGAGATTTCTGCGGCGTGATATCGGATATTCGGACGCCTGGCGGAGTGAGCGGCGCGGACGTCCATTCCTGGATGCGCCAGCATAAGCCGGAGTTATTGGAGCACTTGATTTTCATCACAGGCGATATCGCCAATCGCGCGACGGCCGCGTTACTGGAAGAGAGCGGCGCACCTTTTGTGGAGAAGCCGTTTCGCGTGGCACAAATACTTTCGATGGTCGAGACGACGATAGGAAAGCCCAGGGAACACCATGACAGATAGCCAGGCAATCCGTTTCTTGATTGTGGACGACGAGCAGAACATCCGGCGGCTGTGCGTAACCGTGGGATCGGCGCTCGGATTCGAGTGCGTCGAAGCCGAGAGCGCCGAGAATGCGCTGATCAATACAGAGAGCGCTCTGCCCGACATCGTCGTAACCGACTTGAAACTGCCAGGTTCCTCGGGAGTGGATTTGTTGCGAGAAGTGAAATCGCGAGTGCCGCACACGGAAGTGGCGATCATGACCGGCCACGGCTCGATTGAATCCGCTGTGGACGCAATGAAACTCGGCGCCTACGACTACATCGAAAAGCCTTTTCGCGTGGAGAAACTCCGCCTCCTGTTGCAGCGCATGGCCGAAAAAATTCGCCTCGTGAACGAGAACCGCTTTCTGCGCGAGCGAGTGGATACCGATTCGCGTCTCGATGGCTTCATTGGATCATCGGCAAACATTCAGGAAGTGCTGCGAATGATTTCGCGGCTGAAGGACACGCGCACACCCGTGCTTATCTCCGGGGAGAGCGGAACGGGAAAAGAGCTCGTTGCGCGCGCGATTCATTTCCACGGGCCGTTTGCCCACCTCCCGTTCGTTGCGGTTGATTGCGGCACGCTTGTGCCGACGCTGATGGAAAGCGAACTCTTCGGGCACGAGAAGGGCGCGTTCACCGGCGCGCTGCGCACCAAGCCGGGACTTTTTCAATCGGCCAACGGCGGTACAGTGTTCCTCGACGAGATCGGCGAGCTGCCGCTCGAAATGCAAGCCAAGCTTCTGCGCGTGCTGCAGGAAAAAGAAGTCCGGCCGGTCGGAAGCAATCACCAAGTGCCTGTAGATGTTCGCGTGATCGCTGCGACCAATCGCGACCTCGAGGCCGCGTACCGCGCGGGAACATTCCGCAAGGACTTGTATTTCCGTCTCAATGTGGTGGTGGTGAATCTTCCAAATCTCCGTGAGCGGCGATCGGACATTCCCGTTCTCGCGCACTATTTCCTCGACCGCTACGCTCCAGGAGAGAACATTCAGATTTCGACAGCGGCGATGAAGTGCCTTCTGCAATACGACTGGCCCGGCAACGTTCGCGAACTCGAGAACTCAATCGCCCGAGCGGTGACATTGGGAAATCACGCGACGATCGGCATCGCTGATCTTCCTCCCATAATTCAATCCGTGCCTGATGAAGGCCTGGACCGATCCGGGCACGATGGACTTTCCAATGCGGCGCTTGCCGACATGGAGCGCGTGACCATCCTTCGCGTTTTCGAGCAGGTAGGCGGCGACAAGGCGCTCGCGGGAAAGTTGCTCGGGATCAGCCGCGCCACGCTCTACCGGAAATTGAAACTTTACGGCATTCCTGTGAGAGCGGTTACACGTTCCACGGAGCGGACGCAACTGGCCTCGTGAGAGTCCGGCACTCAACTGAGCGATCGTGCCTCACGCGTTGAAAAAAATTCGACAAAAAGATTACTCGCACGAAGTTGAGACAGCTTGTTTCAGCGTGAGACGATTGAGCGCACCTAGCCCATTCCAATCATTAAAAGCCTGAATAAAATCAACGCGTTGCGAATCTCGTCGCGCCTCGCGCTTTGGCCGCTGCCGTGCACTCTATTCAATCCGGAATAGACTGTCCACATCGCAAGAATCGTGCCAACTGAACACTGGATCTCGAAATTATGAGCCGGAAGACAAAGTTCCCGCCAGAACAAGCCGCACCAGAGACGGAAGCGCTCAATAACTCACCAGAAAGTACGAGCGCGCTTCTCGATAACGCGGTCGATAAGTGGAGCGAAGCCCGCGCCGCTTATCCGATTTACGCGGCGCTAGCGAAGCAATGCGAGCTTTCAGAAGTGCAATATCCAGCGGGCCAGTTGCCTCCCTCAAAGCCGACGCGGGAAATTTTCGAGCGCGACCTTCAATGGCTGGACGAGATTGACGCAAAGATCAAAGCGTTTCAAATTCGGCAGCTTCCGCCGGCGACTATCAATGCTCACGAAGAACCGTTGCGCTCCTTCATTCACCGCCAACTGAGAAAGCCGGATAAATCGGAATCCGATCGCGACAAAATTGACTTCTTGATCGTTCAATACTTCGCTCTTTGTGCGCCCGAGACGATGTATCACGAGGAGATTACCCTCGAAGACGTCGCGCGCGTTCTCGAACCGGTGTTGTGGAATTCCGATTCGGCCCCGGTTGAATGGTGCTCGCAACTCGAGATTATTCTGCATTCGGTTAAGGAGTGCAGAAGCCTGCGCGACTTGCTTGAGAACGGCGTCCTCGAACAAGGACGGCTTCTGAAGGAATCTTCCGGCCCGCTGTTTTACGATCCGGCAGCGCTGATTACTTTCGCGCGCTTCAATTTCCTCATGCGCCGCGCGTTTATTCGCCTGCTCCATACCGACCAGGACGCGGTAATCAAGGCCGTCGACGAACTCGAGCGAGCCGGGGTGCGAAGTGTGGACTGCCGGCGGGCGGGTTATTCAGCGGCGGAGTCGATCGGTAGTCTGCGACTATTTGCGCAGAACTGGCGGCCGCTCTACCAGAAGGATTATGCGGAAAACGCTGTGAACCGCTCTTTCGAGCAGCTTCTAGCGCTGCGCGCGGATCTCGAAGACGCCGTTGCGAAGCTTCATCTTCAATTCGCCGAGCCCGCAGCGTCGGCGGAAACCGAACTTCAATCGGCTTCGCATGAAAATGCAGCGGTAGCGACAGAGCCGGAGAAAGCGCCGACTGCAGACGCTGCGCCTGAACTGGAAACAGAGGCGGAATCGCAAGGCGATGCAACTTCACAAGAAAACGCCATAGAAGCAACGAACGTATCTCCCGAATCAGCGTTGGAATCAGCGAGTTTACCAATCGCAGATGAGAGCGCCGCTCCATTAGTTCCCGTCCATGAAATTGCCGGAGAGCCGGTCAAAGTTATGGATCCAAGCGCGCCGACGCCAAGCGCAGAAGACACAGCGTCCCCCAAAGCAGATCCAGCCGGCGCTTCTGAGCCGGTTACTCATGTTCCAGCCGAAGCTGAAGCGTGTCTGAAATCAATTTTGGAGCAGTTGACCGCTGCGGCGCCCTCGCGCGGGCGTTCCATGTCCACGATCGTGCTGAAAAACTCAAAAGTGCTGCTCTCTTCGTGGGAAGTTGCGGCATTCGTCAGCGATACCGGCCAGGATTCGGAAGATTTGCGTCGCGCAGTAGTCGCGCGAGGAATGATTGCACTCGCTATGGATTCGCGAAAGCAAACGGGCGAAACGGAATCCCTGGGAAAAGCGCTTGCATGGGCTCGAGCAGAAGTTTCGTACTTCCAGGGACGCATAGAACAATCGAAGCTATCGAAAAGCATCGAAGCAGTGGTCAACCTCGGTATCAGCACCAAGCGCCTTCTCTCGTTCATGGAAGAAGCGGAAAAGCTGCAACCCTGATTGCAAGTTCGGCGGGTAAGTCTCGATTTGGTTTCTGACTCGATTTAAGTCCCCCTTCAATCCAATTGAGACAGATTCTCAGCCTGAGATAACTGCGCTCAATGCATCTCTAATCCGGCGCTAATCTGTTCGTTTCGTAAGACCTAAATAGCTGAAAACAAGAGAACTCAGGAATCTGCGTCGCGCGGGCCGGGCACCGACAGGTGGCGTGCGACGTGCATTTCTTTTTCTGGAGTTTTGTGCGTGCCTCGAGCATAGAAATGAAATCCAAAGCAACTACGCTTACTGCCTGCGAGCTGGACGAACTGCGAGAGCTGATCGCCGAGCGCTCGGGGATCGTGTTCGATGCGGCGCGCGAGCGCTCTTTTACGACGCGCGTTCGCGATTATGTTATCGAAAGAAAGCTGCAAGGCGTGGCGGAACTGCTGCGCGTGGTGCATGGCAGCAGTTCGGAATACGACGGGATGCTGGAAAGCCTGCTGGAGCAGGAAGCTTCGTTTTTCCGCTACCCGGCAGTGTTCGAGGCGCTTGCCAAAAAAATCGTCCCTGAAATACAAGAGAAGAAATTCTGGGACAACCCGCGCACGCTTCGGATCTGGAGCGCCGCGTGTTCAACCGGCGAAGAGGCGTATTCGATTGCGATTGCCGTAGCGGATGCCCTGCCGTTCGCAGAGGCTTGGCGCATCGAAATTCTGGCCACCGACATCAGCCTTCGCGCGCTGCAGCACGCTGAGCGCGGAGTCTATAGCGCGCGAAGGCTCGAAGATCTCACCAGGCAGCAGATCGAAAATTACTTCACGAAAACGCGGCACGGCTACGTCGTAAAGCCGCGCATCCGGAGAATGGTGACATTCACACCCATGAATCTCACCCGCGCCGTTCACGTCGGCCGCATGGATTGCATCTTTTGCATGAACGTACTGATGTACTTTTCAGAAGAGGGACGCAATTCCATTCTTCAGCGTTTCTCGGAATGCCTCGAACCTGGTGGATATTTCCTGCTTGGGGATGCGGAGGAGCTCGACGACAGATCGCTGCGTCTCGAAAGTCTGATACTCGCCGGCTGTCAAATTTATCGTAAGCCTGCAACAGAAGGCGCAATTCGACACGCGGTCGTCGCGGAGGGCAGCCTATAAAGCCTTCGAATGGCGCTGATCTCGAACTACCGCCAAGCGAACCCTCGGCGCAGTGAAACTTGGTAGAGCAATCTCTAAAATCAAACAGGCGGCGCCCATTTCTGAGCACCGCCTTTTGTTTTTGCCCGACAGAATTGCGAGCCGGCTTTAAGTAAATACCTAGCGGTGCGAGTGGCCGCCTCCTGAACTGCCGTGGCCGCCACTTGATCCGTGAGAGCTGCCCTGGCTCGGTGCACTTGAGCCGTGTGTGCTCGGCGCGCGCGAGCTGCCGCCGGATGGGTACGAAGGCGGCCGCGACGTCACGCTCGGACGGCCGTTGCTGCCATTACCGTAGGTGCGCGGAGTCACCATCGGCCGGTTCATTTGCAGTGGCGGCCGATAGGTACCCGACCCGCCGTAGACCGACTGTGCACGAGGAGGAGCGCCCGACCCGCCGTAAACCGACTGTGGACGAGAACCGCTTGATCCACCATAGCCTGCGGGCGGACGATAGCTCGGTTGAGCGCTCTGTGGCCGCGCACCCTGCGGAGCAGCCGAATTTCTATCGAATCCGCCATTTGCGCCAGGTCGTTGGTTCGAATACGCGCTTCCCGCATTTCCGGTCGACGACGGCCGCGACGGGTTACCACCGGTCGAAGAGTTAAAGCGCTGCCAACCATTGCGTGCGGGAGCTTGCGTCGAGCCCTGACCGTTCGAAGGCGAACCGGGACGATCGCTCGAGCCGTTGCTTCTGGCACCAAACGATTGACCGTTGCCCACTTCTCTGTTCGTTGGACGATTGGACTCATTGCCTGAACCGCGCGCTTCGCCGTTGTTCGAATTGTTCACGGAACTAGTCTTTCCGGCCATGGTGTTCCGAGCGTTCTCAGTTCCGCCAACGGGCGAGAAGTGCCCATCCTTCTGAATCGCCTGCTGCATGTGCGCAGCCTGCTGTGAAAACGACTCGGGACGCGAAGCCGGAGTCTGCTTCGAGAAGAAATGCTCTGTCCCTCCGCGGGCGGTCACCGAGCCCGCGCCTCGAAAATTGCCTGAAGCACTCAAGCTCGCATGCGACGGCACAACCGGCAGATTGCCCGTCATGCCGCGAGCACTGCGCAAGGTGTCGAGGCTTGCAGGCGTCGCGCGAACCGCGCCTCGGCCAAAGTTGTTTGCTGACACAGTCGAGAGGCCCTGGCGCACGCGATCGTTCGTCCACACATTGCGGACATTTGAGAAGCGGTCTCCGCCATGCAGCGGGCCCCAGCCGCCGCGGAAATTATTCGCGTCACGGAGACCCCCGAAACCCACGGCCCCAAAGCGGCCTCGATATCCGCCCCACCAGGGATGGTAAAAATCACATGGACCAATCGGCAACCAGCCAAACGATCCAAAACCAAATCCGATTCCGATGCCGGATCCGAATCCGAAGAAGGAAACGTAAGCCGGCGCCCAGATTGGACGATAGAAACCAACTCCGAAGCCGCCGTAGATCGGTCCAGGCCACCATGCCCATCCGCCGCCGTACACGAACCAACGGCCATAGTGATATGGCGCCCAGCCCCACGGCTCTGTCGAAACCCATGTCCAGCCGTAGTATGGTTCCCAAACCCAGCTGCCCGCGCTGTAAGGAGCCCAGCCCGGCGCTTGGTTCGGAACCCATACCTGACCGTAATCAGGAACTTCGGTCCACTTGCCGTTCGCATCCAGATCTTGCGTGCCGGTGTAGTAGCGGTCGGTGTGTTTCCAACTGTCGGCATGTTCAATCAGGCGGTCGCGATCCTGGTTGAACGCGTCCCAATCCGTCTTCGACGTCGCATCACTCACTTTGTATTGCACGTCGTTACCGTTGCCCTGCACCGTGATCATCTGTCCGCTGCGAACACGCGTGCTGCCTTGAGGCGTGGAAATAGTCAGTTCGCCGCGCCGCACCGTGACTTCCGACTGCCCGCCGCTGTTCACGAAGATGCTGAAGCTGGTTTCTTTGTCGGGTTGCACCGCGACGTTCGGAGTATCAATTTCGACGTTTGCTTCGTTGCCCTTGAATTGACTGAAGTACGCGAGGCCTTCGCCCACTTGAACTTGAATTTGATTGCGATTCAGCGTCGCGATATTCGCGCTTGAATTGTCGCCAAGACGCAATACGTTTGCGAAATCGAGTTGGATTTCCGCGCGGGAATTGTTGCCGGTCATCACTTTGTCGCCAGGCGCCAATGGTGTATTCAAAGTAGCAGTCGACACATCGCCGGAATCGCCGCGCTGCGTGGTCACATCGCCTCTGATCATGCTAACGCGCGCCGCGCCGGGAGCGTTTTGGTCATCCGCACTCGGCTGCGCCTCAGGCCCCCCCTGATCAGGTTGACCATTTTGATCAGCTTGATCGGGACCATACCCCGGAACTTGAGGGGCTACCTGATCTTGATTTGGAGGCGGGCCGGGATTCTGAGCCCGCGCTGCCTCGCCCACAAAAAGAGAAAATATGATTGCCGCCGCGGCTGCAAGAATTCTATTGGTGATGTTCGTTTTGGTTGTCTTCATTATCGTTCCACCCGATAAAGGCCGAACCAATTCCAAGGCCTAACTCCAGCCTTTATGATGCAGGGTGAATGCCAAATGAGCACTTTGAATGCTGCCGACGAAGCTATTTGTTATGTTTAGTTTATAAGGATATTTCGTTCCCTCACGTCGAAGTCGAGAGCGCGGAGGTGGTTGATTTCAACCACGAGCGGTTGCGTGCAGCCACTAATCTCGCAGACACTACTCTTGTTTGTCCGCCTCGTCGCTGATGCCGATCTTCGAAAGCCGATACCGCAGCGCATTTCGTGATAGCCCAAGCATCCGCGCGGCTTGGCTCTTATTGCCATTAGCGCGGCGCAGAGCCTCGCGAATCATCTCGTCTTCCCATTGCTCCAGAGTCTGCCCTTCCGGAATTAGCGGAGCCGCACCTGATGCCGGTTTCGCTCGAACGATGTCGAGATGAACATCGCCGGCCTGCAGCACCGGCCCTTCCGACAGTGCGACGGCGCGCTCAATTATATTTTCCAGCTCGCGCACATTACCTGGCCAGTGAAACGCCATCAGCAAGTTCAGCGCTTCCGGAGCGATGCCGGTAAATTGTTTCCCCGCTTGGCTCGAAAAACGATCGAGAAACAGTTTCACGAGATCGGGAATATCTTCTTTGTGCTCGCGAAGCGGAGGAATATCAATCGGCACCACATTGAGCCGGTAGTAGAGATCCTGCCGGAACGTACCCTCTTCCAGCGCCGCGCGAAGATCGCGATTCGTGGCGGCGATCAACCGCACATCCACCTTGATTGTCTTCGTTCCGCCAAGACGTTCGAATTCGCGCTCCTGAAGAACGCGGAGCAGCTTTACCTGCGTTGCCGGAGGCACATCGCCGATCTCATCAAGAAATAAAGTGCCCTTGTCGGCCAATTCAAATTTGCCGGGCTTGCTGGTCGCAGCACCGGTAAACGCGCCTTTTTCATAACCAAAAAGTTCGCTTTCGAGAAGATTTTCGGGAATCGCGGTGCTATTGATTTTAACGAACGGCCCATTTGCGCGCCGCGATTTTTGATGAATGGCGTGCGCGATCAAATCCTTGCCTACGCCGCTTTCGCCGCCAATCAGAACAGTGGACTGCGTCGCGGCCACGCGCTCAACCATCGCAAGAACTTCCTGCATCTTTGAGCTTCGCGCGATGATATTCGGATATTCGTAGCGGTGCCCCAGCGCCTCGCGCAGCGAGCGGTTCTCTTCCCGCAGCTTGCGCACGTCGAGTTCTTTGTGAACGATCATGCGCATCTCGGCCAGCGAAAACGGCTTCAGAACGTAATCGCTCGCGCCCGCCTTCATTGCTTCGACTGCGGTTTCAACGGAGCCGTAAGCCGTCATCACCACTACCGGCAAATTCGCATTCTGCCGTTTGATCGTCTGAAGAAATTCGAGCCCGCCCATGCCCGGCAGCTTGAGATCGGTTAAGACCAGATCAACAGAGTTCTGCCGCAAAAGTTCGATGCCAGTTTCGACATCGGGCGCGGAAAGCGTCTGGAAACCGTCCTCGCCCAGATTCAGTTCGAGAAGCCGGCGCATTTTAGCTTCGTCTTCGACGATGAGAATGGTTGACATGAAATTACGCGCCGGAACCTATTAGTCGCCGGCTCGGCGAATCCTCAGCGGCCTCGCCGGCCTCAGGGAAAAACACCGAAAAGCACGCGCCCTGGCCTGACGACGCTTCGAGGCGCAGTGTGCCGTGATGGTCATCCACAATTTTCGAGACGATAGCGAGCCCCAGCCCGACGCCGCTTTTCTTCGAAGTCACAAACGGATTGAAAATTTGCTCTCGCAATTCTTCCGGCACACCGGGGCCGGAATCTGACAATTGAACTTCGACGCCGCGAACACGATCTCGCTGAGCGGCACGAATCGTCACGCGCAAAGTTCCGCCACCCGTCATCGCTTCATAAGCATTCTGAGCCAGATTAATGAAAACCTGCTCGCAAAAATTTTCGTCGAGAGGAACCTCCGGCAAATTCGATTCATAGTTTCGTTCCACTTGAACGGCAGGCCCGGTCCATTGAGCCGCCACGGCCCTTAGAGCGCGCTCGACGACGTCCGCGACCGAATGCATTGCAGTTTCCAGATGCTGAGGCCGCGCGAAATCGAGGAATCGTGTGACGAGAGCGCTAAGCCGGTTCACTTCGCTCGAAATATAGCTCGCCAATTCGCTGGCAAGAGGATTGGAGTCCTGCAGTTTTTGCTGCAGCATTTCGGCGGAGCCTTTGATGACGCCGAGCGGATTGCGAATCTCGTGCGCCAGGCCCGCGGAAAGCTGCCCGAGTGCCGCCAGCCGTTCCGACCGGCGCGCTTCCGCCTGAATCAGTTCGAGCCGCCGGTTAGTATTCTCCAATTCTTCCGCAAGCAGTTGATAGCGGCGCGTCTGCCTTCGATTCTCGACGGCGAAGCGATTGACAATCACCCCTGCGAGAAAAAAGAAGAGAATGCGAATCGTCAACTCTGTGATCGCCGAAGTGGTCAGCTCATATTGCTGAATGGCGGGATAAAGGTAAGAGCAGTATGCGGCTGAGGCGATCGCTGTCCAAATCAGCGTGCCCCAGGGACCAAAATAAATCGCCGCTGTGACAACGGGCAAATAATAAATTGGATAGTAGCTGCTGGTGATTGCCACTTCGCCCGTGTGGTCGATCAAAAGCGTCGCAAGCAAAATCTTGAGAAGCACCGCGTAGTACCGGCCGCGCGTCGGGAAATACGCGATTAGCCGCCCCTCAAGGAGTTGCAGCACGCCAATCGCAAGCAGGATGAATTGCTTATGGACTTCCTCGATGGGCGGAAGAATCGCGAGGCCGGCCAAAAACGCCAGCCACAGCAAATCCATCCAACTAAACTGTTCGCGTTCGCGAAGCGTCATGCTCTATTGTGCCTCTACTCACATCAAATTGACGTCGCTGTCCCGACTAGATAACGCTGTCATCACGCCTAGACAACGTCGTCATCCCGACCAGATAACGTTGTCATCCCGTCTCTGACGAACCTAGCAATGTCAAGACACACGAGCGCGTCGCTGCGGATGAGACGCGGCGGTGTGTTTTGTTTTTTCTACCAGAGCCTTTTGCTTTGCCAAGACCAAGACTCGTATTCTCGGA
>Ga0209624_10000689_pt1 | contig 29400 bp, 27 predicted proteins | sample JacPinW_OM2H0_O1_FD_188565 | JGI IMG/M metagenome (GOLD analysis project Ga0209624, IMG submission 188565) | Forest soil microbial communities from Algoma, Ontario, Canada - Jack Pine, Ontario site 1_JW_OM2H0_O1 (SPAdes) (version 2) | ecosystem: Environmental > Terrestrial > Soil > Boreal...
CACGGCCAGCGGCTCGCCAACGATTGTTCCAACTTTCATCCGTGGATTCAGCGACGCGACCGGGTCCTGAAAAATCATCTGCATTCTGCGGCGCAACGAACGGAGACCGGCGCCACGCGCGCCGAACCAATCTTGATCACGAAAGCGGATCTCACCGGAATCCGGCTCGATGAGCCGCAGCAACATTCGCGCGAGGGTGGTTTTCCCGCAACCTGATTCGCCGACGATTCCCAATGTCTCGCCGCGCTCTAGCGCGAAGCTTACTTTGTCCACCGCAAGGGTTCGGCGTTTGGAGCTGCTGAACCCGCCGGTAGAAACGGAGTAAGACTTCATGAGATCGCGAACGTCGAGCAATTTTTCGGTTTCCACCCTAGATCTTCTCGGCGGCGATATAGATTCCGGTGTTGACCATGTAGATGTCCGGTTGTTCACCAGGCTGTACCACGTCGGCGGGCTCGAACCGCGGATGAAAATCGGCGCCGTCATCGGTCATGGATGATTCCATCAGTTGGCGCGCCTCGATGTATTCGCGGTCGGTACGTGTCCATCCGGCGACGTGCATCCAGTGATCGAATGTGCGCGGATGCCCACGCACTTCGGCAGCAATGATACGGAGGCCAGCCGCGGCGAAAATTCGATCGTAGTCACTTCGCGCCAGGGAACGCGCGTGCGACTCATCCCGAATCTTTTCGATGCGATGATTTAATTCGCGAACTTTTGGATCTTCCGGCACCAGAATATCGAGCACGCCCACGCGGCCGCGGGGCTCCACGACGCGGGACATCTCGCGCAAGACTTTCGCCGGGTCAGAAATATGGTGCAGGCTGAAACTGGTCACGGCGATATCGAGGAAGCCATCCCCAAACGGCAAAGCTTGCGCGTCGCCTAGGATGCAAAAAAGATTCGCGAGACCCTGTTTGATCGCATTCGTGCGAGCGAGCGCGAGAATGGCGGGAGTAAAATCCAGCCCGCAAACCCATTTCACATGCCGCGCAAACCGCAGCGCCATCGTTCCGGGCCCGCAGGCCAAATCAACGACCCGATCATTTGGACCAGCGGAGACGAGGCACGCAAGATGCTCAGCCTCGGTGGTCCGATGGGCAACTGCATAGTCGCCGAAGACTTCCGCGGTGCGCGTGAATCGTTCACGTACAGAAGCCTTCAATTCACTATCGTTGGCTGCGCACATGGGACAAGAATACACCTCGCACTATGATTTGGACCCGCCGACCGAATTTCCGGCACTTTGATATCACACTCCTTCACATGGTAAGGGCACCGCGGAGCAAAAGCGCAGCCTGGAGGAAGAGCGTTTAACGCCGGGACCGTGCCCGGAATGGGAACCAATTGGCCACGCTCAAGGCGCGGGGCGGCCTGCAACAAGCCTTCGGTATAGGGATGGCGCGGATTGCGCAGAACGTCCATGGTGGGACCATCTTCAACAATGCGGCCCGCATACATTACGATAATTCGATCCGCGATTTGAGCGACTACTCCGAGATCGTGGGTGATAAAGAGCAGCGACAGCCCAAGCTCCTTGCGCAGCGTGGCTAACAATTCGAGAATTTGCTTTTGGACGGTGACGTCGAGCGCAGTCGATGGCTCGTCGGCGATCAGAATTCCTGGGCCGGCGGCCAAAGCCATCGCAATCATCACACGTTGGCGCAGGCCGCCCGAAAGTTGATGCGGATATTGACGCGCGCGCAATTCCGGTTCGGGTAAAGCAGCCCGTCCGAGCGCCTGTATCGCACGGCTGTGAATCTCGTTTTGCCTTGCGGCATTTTCGTGGACGCTGATAGCCTCTTCAATCTGCGCGCCGATGCGCATCACGGGATTCAGCGCCGTCATCGGTTCCTGAAAAATCATGGCGATTTCGCGGCCGCGCAGCGCCCGCATTTCATTGGGCGACGCGCTGAGAACGTTTATTCCTCGTAGATCCGCCGCGCTATCTCGCTGGTGCAGCCACGCTTCGCCTTGCCGCCGGGCTCCCGGTGGTGCGAGTCCCATCAACGCGAGGGAAAGCATGGTTTTGCCGGAACCGGATTCGCCGACAATGCCGAGAGTTTCTCCTTCACTCAGTGCGAAAGAGACTTCGTTTACGGGCCGCACCCAACCGCTCTGCGTGGGCAATTCCACGGTGAGGTTGCGGACGTCCAGCCGCGTGACCATAAGTAGAATGATAAGACGCTGCGGGTGCTGCGAGATTGGAATTTGTATGCTTGGTGCTTAGAGCAGCGTGGAAGCTGGACAGAGTTAACGTTTCGCAAGCGGGATGACAAAGCGCAGGGCTGTGTGCGTGGCGGAAAAGCGGACGACTTTGTTGTCCGTGAGCCCGGCAGACTTTCCTGCGTTGATTACGTCGATTTCACGAATTTGCGTTTGGCCCTTGGGATAAACGACCCAAATTCCACCGGACTTGCAAATCGAACGCGAGAGGGACTTCAATCTTGAGAGGTCTTCCTTAGCTTCCGCGGAAAAGAAAATCAGGTCCGCATCGGCGACGCGATTGCCTCGGGAGTAATCCGGAACGATTGCTTCGAGATCTCGCTGAAATTCGGCGTCTTCGACTCCCAGGACGGCGATGCGTTGGCCGGGTTTTATTCCCAACTTTTCGGCGAGTGTACGGTGCGAGTAATCCCGTTCAGGGGCGCGCGGTTTCGATGGATTTTTTTGCGGCATGATTTAGTCCTCGATAGCGGTCTGCTCGTTGAATTTCAGGCCTAGCGCTTTCAGATAATCTTCCATCGTTGCTGTGTATCCGATGAAAAAGCGAGCCACAAAACGAAAGAAGACATTGTGAATTTCACCGTTCTCAGTAATGCGCAGCGCGGTGTTGCCATCCGCCTGCGGAGTAAGTTCGTAAGTCCAGGTTCCGCCGAAGGGCAAAGTGGGATCCGCAATTCGAGCGGAAAGACGACGAGGCGGCGTCCATTCGACAATTTCGTAGGGAACAGAGTGGTTGTACTTGTCGAATTCGCGCCAGGATGGTTTACCGTTCACGGCAGGAAGAGGCTCCACGCGAGTAACGTTCTTGCGCCACTGTGGAAACCGTGAGTAATCGGTGATGACGCCCCAGATTGTTTCGGGAGACTGATGAAAACGCGTCACGCGAGTAGCCGCGTGCTGCTCGGCCAGAGATGAGCCGATCAATAACACCAGCACGATCAGTGCGACGAATGTGCCGAGCGCGTAAAGAGCCCACTTCATAGGCGTGGTTCCCTTCAGTCCATCTAGAGTTTCAGCGGTTCACGTCCGCATGTATAAACATCGGATGGAGAAAACCTGCGCGCGTGAATCGCGGCGAATCATACACCTATTTACCTGGTCTTGACGCTGGCACATAATGCGCCGTCAATAGGTGCATCTGGCGTTCGAGGAGGTTCCCATCGATGCTACCCGGCCTGAGAGCGGCCCTGAATTATCATCCTATTTTTGTACATTTTCCCATCGTGTTGTGGTTCGCGGCGTTGCTGTTTGAATTGCTGGCGGTGTGGCGCGCGAGTGACGACATGCAGCGCACGGCTTCCAGGATGCTTTATCTGGGGACATTGGCTGCAGCTGTGGCAGCACTGACGGGGCTTGTTGCGGAAAAATCCGTTCCTCCGGGTATCGCCCAGCGCGTGGTGGGAATTCATCAGGCGTTGATGCTGGTATCGATGAGCCTGGCTGCAGCTCTGTGTATTTTTGCTTTTTCAGTGCGGCGGAATTTTACGGCTCAATTGCGAAAGGTACTGTTGCTGGGACTCTGCGTTCTGGGGATATTGGTTATTTTTGGCGCGGACCGCGGGGCTCAGCTTGTTTATGAATATGGATCGGCTGTGAATTGGTCTACGGCGGAACGACAGAAATAGATTCTTGTGCGGAGAAGGAATAGTGAAAAAACCTCGAGAATCAAAGCCCATGAGTGACAGCGCAGTGAGAGAGAGAACCGGCAAGGCATGGGTGGAATGGTTCAAGATCCTGGACAAGGCCGGCGCGAAGAAATGGCAGCATAAAGAAATTTCTGCGTATCTTGGCGAAAAACAAAAAGTAGGGCCTTGGTGGGGGCAGATGGTCGCGGTGGCGTACGAACACGAGCGCGGGATTCGTGAGAAATTTCAAAAGTGTGACGGCGAATTTGCGGCGTCCAGCAGCCGAACGCTCAGCGTGCCAATCGCGGAAGCGTACGAGGCTTGGGCGAATGAGAAATCGCGGCGCAGCTGGCTTGGGGACGCACAATTGGAAATTACGACCGCGACTCCCTCTAAATCGATCCGTGGAAAATGGGACGGAGGACAGAGCCGGTTAAGCGTGAATTTTTATGGGAAAGGCGCGACGAAGTGTCAGGTGACAGTAGACCACATGAAGCTCAGCAGCAGCAAAGAGTGCGCAAAGATGAAGGCTTTCTGGTTCGAGGCGTTGAATCGACTCCAAAACAGATTGGAAGGATAGATTCTTAGCGGAGCGAGAATTCAACTCGCTCCGCTAAAAGAATTAGTAGTCGTTCGCCGAACCTTCGAGGAAAGCACGCAGCTTGCGCGAGCGCGACGGGTGGCGCAACTTGCGCAAGGCTTTCGCTTCGATCTGGCGAATGCGCTCACGAGTGACGGCGAAGGACTGGCCGACTTCTTCCAGCGTGTGCTCGCTGCCATCATCGAGACCGAAACGCATCTTGATTACTTTTTCTTCGCGGGGCGTGAGAGTTTTCAGCACGGAAGAGGTCTGTTCCTTCAGGCTCAGATTGATGACGGCGTCTGACGGCGAAACGACGGCCTTGTCCTCGATGAAGTCACCCAGATGAGAATCTTCCTCTTCGCCGATAGGAGTTTCGAGCGAAATAGGTTCCTGCGCAATTTTCAGAATCTTGCGAACTTTCGCGACAGGGATGTCCATGCGCTTCGCGATTTCTTCCGACGTAGGCTCACGGCCGAGCTCCTGCACGAGCTGGCGTTGAGTGCGAACCAGCTTGTTGATTGTTTCGATCATGTGCACCGGAATGCGGATGGTGCGGGCCTGGTCGGCGATGGCGCGTGTGATGGCTTGGCGAATCCACCAGGTAGCGTAGGTGGAAAATTTGTAGCCGCGGCGCCATTCGAATTTATCGACGGCTTTCATCAGGCCGATATTGCCTTCCTGAATCAGGTCGAGAAATTGGAGGCCGCGATTGGTGTATTTTTTTGCGATGGAAACGACCAAGCGCAGGTTAGCTTCAATTAATTCTTTTTTCGCTTGCTCGGCTTCCGCTTCGCCCCGAAGAATCACCTGCAGAGCGCGCTTCAATTCAGTGGGACTTACTTCACTGGCGAGTTCGATTTCGCCCAGTTCCTGGCGGCGGTTTTTCAGGTCCTTGCGCGCTTCGGCCTGAACATCGCCTTTGGAAGCTTCCACGCGGCGTTCAAGCTTCACGGTATCGCGCTCAAGGAAATGGACGCGTTCCACCGTTTGGCGGATTTTTTCGATCAGGCGCTTCTTTTCCAGCGGATTAAAATCCAGCTCGCGGAAGCGGTTGGACATCTCGACGCGAGTACGAGCCAAGGTGTAGCGCGCTCGAAGATACGGACGCTTTTTGGAACGAGGAATTTTCTGAAGCTTGGCGGCCTGCTTCATGGCCAGCAGATAAAGCTTGGCTACCTTGTCAATTTGCTTGAGAGTTTCCTTGGTTTTCTGCTCGATCTTTTCTTCGGTGAGCTCTTCATCGTCGAATTGGACGATTTCTTTGATCGAGCGCGAGCCGTTGCGCACGTCTTCGCCAACTTGCAAAAGCTCTTTCAGGATCAGCGGGGCGCGCGTAATCGTCTTCAAGACCAACAACTGTCCGCGTTCAATGCGCTTCGCGATGGCGACTTCACCTTCGCGCGTCAGCAGCGGCACGGTGCCCATTTCGCGCAAATACATGCGGACCGGGTCGTTGGTTTTTTCCAGTGTTCCGGGAGTCAGATCCAGTTCGCCATCTTCCGAGGCGGACGAGGCGGGCTCATCTTTAACGTCAACAGCGTCTGTGGAATCCGCTGCGGCCAGCGCTGCCTTCGCGCTGGAAAGGTCTTCGTAAACATCAATGCCGTAGCGTTCGAAAGTTGAAAGGAGATCGTCGATTTCTTCTGAGGAATGCACCTCAGGCGGCAAAATATCGTTCACTTCATCGTAGAGCAGATACCCGCGCTCTTTGCCCATGGCGATGAGCTGTCGTACCTGATCGTATTTTTCTTCAAGAGCTACCGTCACACTGCCTCCCTCTAAATAAGGCTCGCGCATGCGCGAGCAATCCCCAAGCAGAAATGGCCGGTACTAGACACCCCGGCACACCCTTGCGAATGTATTGAATAAACGCTTATTTTTCAGACGATTCTTCGTTGGTTCCTGCGCCCGTGCCGACGAAACCCACGCCGCTTCTCCCACAACATACTATAAGATGCTCGATGAGGGACTATCGTTTCATCCAAAACCTTACGAATATATAACATACGCCAAGCTCGGTCAATCAAATGCCGTAACTTATTGGCCCGCCAAGAGTTTCTGCAACTCCAAGCGGCGCGTGATTATACGGCGCAACTCCTCGGTAGGGGGCTTCGACTCGAGTTTTTTCTGCAATTCGGCGAGTTCCTGCTCAACGCGCCGGCTACGGAGCACCCCTAGACAGCTTTCTGCTTCCTCCCAGCTGTGCTCGGAAAAAGACTCGAAGAAAATTTCGAACAGTACGCGCCGGTCACGTTCGTCCAGCGCTTCGGCAAAGGTTGCCGGATCAGAACGCTCGCCGGCTTTGGTAATAAGTAAGTCGAATATCTTCTCGGTCTCGAGGCCTCGATGGAGCCCGCTGGACACAATTTCGTGGGCAAGTTTTTCGCGGAAGCCGTCCGCTTCGGCAAGCATGTGAATTAGACGGCGCTCGGCGCCCTTTACGCTCGGCCCTAACAGTTCGGCTTTCGGCTTCACTTCGCTGCGGCGTTCGGTGGCAGCCCGGCGAAGTGCTTCCCGCAAGACTGGCTCGTCCACATGCAGTTCGGAGGCTATGCGCGTGGCCCACTCCGAACGCAGCAGCCGATTTGGCAAGCGTTGCACATACGGCATTAGAAAATTGAGAGCCATCACTCGGCCGCTGGCAGTAGTTCGATCCATCAATCTGGCCCGGCCAATCAAATAATCCAGATAGGGCGGAGCCTGGAGCAACAATTTCTTGTAAGCCTCGGCGCCTTGCTCCTTTAGAAATTTGTCAGGGTCGGAGCCGCCAGGGAGCGCCAGGACTCGCACATCAAACTCTTTCTCGAGCAGAAGAGTAAGGGAGCGCTCGGTGGCGGCCTGTCCTGCAGTGTCCGGGTCGTAATTCACTACAACTCGCCGGGTGAATCGGCCGAGTAGTTTTATTTGGGGCTCAGCAAGGCTCGTGCCGCAGCTTGCTATCACGTTTGTGATTCCCGCGCGAGCGACGGCGATCGCATCCATATAGCCTTCCACCAAGACGCCGAAATCATTTTGCCGCAGGGATTCCTTTGCTCGATCGAGATGATAGAGAACGTTGCTCTTTGAATAGATGGGAGTTTCCGGAGAGTTCAGGTACTTGGGCATATCGTCACCCATCGCACGCCCGCCGAACGCGATCACTTTCGCGGATTCGTTGGCGATCGGAAATATAATGCGGCGCCGAAAACGATCGAAGAAGCGGCCGCTTTGTTCGCGCGAGAGAAGGCCTGATACTTCGAGCAGCTTTTCGGGATATTTTTGCTTTAGAAATCGAAGAAGCGCATCACCGGATGACGGCGCGAAGCCCAGCCCGAATTTAATCATGGCCTCGCGATTCAGTCCGCGATCTTCGAGATAGGCGTAGGCGACCTTTCCTTCCGGAGTCTCGTGCAATTGGCGCGCGAAAAATGCAGCGGCTTCACGATGCATTTCCACCAAGGCGCTTCGCTGCTGATTCTCGCGGCGCTCTTCAGGGGAACGCTCACGCGGCCTGGGAATCGCGATTCCACATTTTTCAGCAACTGTGCGAATAGCTTCGGGAAAGGTGCACTTGTCCAGCTCCATCACGAATTTGAAGACGTCGCCGCCCACGCCACATCCAAAGCAGTGATAAATCTGTTTCACGGGATGCACGTTGAAAGACGGAGTTTTCTCCTGATGGAAGGGACATAGTCCCGAGAAGTTCTGGCCGCTCTTCTTCAGGCGCACATATTCGCCGACTACGCGGACTATATCCGCTTGTTGTTTTACTCGTTCGGCAAATGATCCGGCTTCGGCCATATTTCCTGACGTATCCTCGAAATTCCTCCAGCTAACGCTTTCGCAGCATTTTAAGTCCGCAGCTCGGCAATGGTGATTGCTGTTCCGCCGCGGTCTTCCGCTTCATGGCGAACTTTATCAACAAGCGGGTGCGTTGACAAAAATTCGGCCAAACCGCGGCGCAATGCCCCCATACCGTGACCGTGAATGATTCGAATGCTCGGCAGGCTGCCGAGCGCAGCCTGGTCAAGAAACTTATCCACACGGCGGGTTGCTTCCTCCACGGTGCAACCGATAACGTTTATTTCTTCGTTCGCGGGTTCTTCGCTTTGCTGGGTGTGAACGGTTATGCCTCGCGGACGCGCAGTGGCGGAGAGGTCGACCTTCGCAGATTTTTCGTCAGCAACGACGCCAATCACGTCCGAAAGAGGAACGCGCATCCTGAGAATTCCCGCCTCCACTTCCGCCTTGTTGCCATCCAGCCGACGGAAGATCAACGGCTGTTTGAATCCCTTTACAATTATGCGCAATCCTGCGGTAAGCGTTTCCGGCGCCACGGGTTTCGGGGCGGCTTCCACCCCAACTCCCAAGTCAGCCTGAGAGGAAGATAGCGTATCGACTACGGCTGCATCCGCCTCGGCCCGCGCTTCGGAGGCAATCTTCGATATGCGCTTTCCAGATTGTTTCTCTAATTGAGCGCGGAGGGCGCGATCGTGAATCTCGGCAGTTACCCGCGCCATCTCGCTTTCGAGCCGCTTGGTTGTTTCTTGAAAGCTTTTTTCAAGCTCCGCAATGCGCTTCTTCTGCCGGCCGACCCATTCGGTTTGAAGAGCGCATCTTTCGGCTTCAATTTGCGCAAGTTCCTCGCGGGCTTGGCTCTTCACTTCCTCCATTTCGTCGCGGCTGCGATGGAGATACGCGATCAGATCGCGAGCCTCGCGTGATTCAGGCGTAAGGCTTGCTTGAGCATGCTCTACCACTCGCGTTGGCAAACCAAGCCTTCGAGCGATTTCGATCCCGCTGGACGTTCCGGGCACGCCGACCAATAGCCGATAGGTAGGGCGCAAGTTGACTTCGTCAAACTCCATCGCCGCGTTGACGATGCCCGGAGTTGTGGAAGCGTAAGATTTCAGGCGGTCATGATGCGTTGTTGCGATGGTCAACGCATGGCGAGTGCGGAATTCTTCAAGCAACGCCACCGCCAGCGCCGCGCCTTCTTCAGGAGCAGTACCGGTGCCCATTTCGTCCACGAGAATCAGCGAGCGCTCGGTGGCTACTTCCAACATAGATTTCAAATTGAGCATATGCGCCGAAAATGTTGAAAGATCGGCCGCGATGGATTGTTCATCGCCGATATCGGCGAGCACGCAATCAAAGATCGGCATTTCGGCGCGTTCCGCAGCTACTGGTATTGCGGATTGCGCGGAAAGCGCCGCCAGTCCGACACTTTTGAGTGCGACTGTTTTGCCCCCAGTGTTAGGCCCGCTGATGACCATGATGGTCTCGTCTCCGCCGAGATCGAGCGACATCGCCACGGCTTTGCGGCCCTGCGGCTTGAGTGTGGCTTCCAGCACAGGATTTCGCACAATGTGGAGACGCAGCAAATTCCCTTGCGTAAATCTCGGCATCGCACAATCGAACTCTCGTGCGAAACGAGCGCGCGCGAAAATCGAATCCAAGTGAGCAACTCGCGTCGCGGCGGCTTCCAGGGAGCCGCGCTCCAGGCGCACTCGCTCCGTGAGCTCTTCCAGAATCCTTGCGATTTCCACAAGTTCGTCTTCGCCGAGTTGCACTAGACGATTATTCAAATCGATGGCTTCCAGCGGTTCAACGAAAACTGTCTGACCCGTCGCGCTCGCGCTATGAACCACTCCCGGCACAGTCCGCCGGTCGGCTGCGCGAACGGGAATTACGAAACGGTCGTTCCGCAGAGTGACGTAATCCTCACCGGTCGATTGGCCCCGGGCGTGAAGAATCTTTTCCAGCGACTTGTGGATTTTGCCCCGCGCTTCCTCCATGTTTTCGCGAATACGTTTCAGTTGAGTCGAGGCATCGTCGCTAATTTCACCGTTTGGCAGAATCGCGCGTCTGATCGCCGTCGAAAGATGCCGGAAATCTACTAACGCAGCTGCTCTCTCGCTCAGGCGGGGATATTTTGCTGCTTCCTCTTTGAACGTTTGCCGCACGGCGTGCGCGGTATCCATAAGCGATGCAACGTCGAGCAGCTCGCCAGTGACGAGAACAGAACCTGGGACGATCAGTCGAGCGAGCCATGGTTCGGGGTCGGCAAGGGATCCAAAGCCCAATTCAGATCCTGTTCGCAAGTAAGCTACAGCTTCACGCACCAAAGCGAATTCAATATCGAGTGCTGCCGAGTTTTGCAGGACCAGGAGAGCCAGCGTGCTCCTGTGTCCTGGCGCGCATGTGGTGTAACGGCTGACGATCTCTTTCAGCCGGTCAAACTCGAGAAGTTGTTCTGCCGAGCGGGACACGAAGGACCTCAACGAGAATTGTAGCCCTGTTACAGTAGGAAATCAGCGAGCGCTATCGATGCACCGCTTTATTTTTTCTTTTTGGGCGAGGCGGCTCCGAGTGTTTCGACCATAGCGACTGCGATGGCATCCATCGCAGTCGTTGCATCGTGGCCACGCTGAGAATTGTTGTTACCGAAAATCGTAAACACAAGATGTTCACCGTGAACCGTCGTCGCATATCCAGACATGGCTCGGACATGTTCCAGCGATCCTGTCTTCGCCAGGATGCGGCCTGAAGCGGCGGTATCCTTCATTCGGTTTTCTAGTGTGCCGTCCACACCCGCGATCGGAAAGGTGGCGATGTAATCCGCTCCCCAAGGCTGCTGCGAGATGTAGCGCAGAAGCTGAATGACGGCACGGGGCGTTACGAGATCGTCTCGCGAAAGTCCTGAGCCGTCTGAAAGAACGACCTCGCCCTCCTCAATCCCGAGAGCCTTCAAGAAATTTTGTTCCACCCACAGACCTGCGTCGGTGGAACCTATGCCTGTTTTTTCACGCGCTACTGTGCGAAGAAATAATTCCGCATGGAGATTTTGGCTGACTTTGTTGGTGACGCCAATACTTTCAAGAAGAGGCGGGGAAACATGGTCTGCCAGTATGAGGACGCTGACGATCTGCGCTGCGTTGCTGTTCGCCGTAACCGGTTCCGGAAAGAGACCGATCCCTCCGGCAGGGACGGTTGCGGAGTCGAATGGACGTGGTGGTTCAGCGTGTTTTACGCGGACGCCGCCAGTGACCTTGATGCCACGAGCTTCGAGGATCTGCTTCAGCGTATCAGCCGCGATTTCTTCTGGATCGGTCATTGCAAAATCAAGTTTGATAGGGGCGTGACCGGCTGGAATTGATCCGCGCAGCAAGATAAAGTTTTGTCCCGGTCCGCGGATGACCGAAAAATCCGGCTTACCGCTGCTCGGACCGGTGGTGATCTGGCGCACGAAACCGCCGGAGGCAGCAGCGGGTTCCACTATCGCGCCGGCTGCTTCGCCCTCACGCACACCAGGACTCACCTCGATTGAAAAAGAATTATCGTTGAAGGCAAGAGCGCTGATTGGCGCACCAAATGTGAAAAATAAATCGCCCACGCTCCAGCCCGCTGGATACGGATCGTAGGGGAAATAGCTATCGTCAGCGATAATGTCGCCCTCAACCGCTTTAAGTCCCTTGGCGACCGCTTGATTTACCATCTCCACGAGTGGCGCGTCCGCCGCGCCTTCGCGTTCTATTTTTCCAGCGTACGGAAATTTCCGATTTGAAAAGTCAGGGTCACCGTGACCTACCAGAATCAGATCGCCGACAAGGCGGCCATCCGCGCCGAGTTGGCCGGCGGTCTCCAGGGTCGTATGAAAACGAAAGTCACGCGGCAGCGTGGAAAGTACAAGCGCGGATGTAAAAATCTTGGCATTGGACGCCGGCGTGAAAAATTTATCGGCGTTTAATTCATAAAGAGTCTGCCCTGTGTCGCGATCCGCGATCAATATTCCCCAGAAAGCCTTGGAAGCCCGGCTGTCGGCAAGGGCGGCGTCCACCCGCGCGCGGAAGCGTTGAAGACCAGGCCGGCTGGTGCCCGGTTTTTTGTTTGCGGAGACTCTCTTCGAGCCGACCGTCGCGTTTTGCGCTCTAGCTAAAGGCCCGCAGACAAGCAGCGTAATTAGGATGGCCGCGACAAATGAGAAATTACGCTGTCGAGGGCGCGAAGTGGATTCGCTCATATTGATTTGTTCCGAATCGAAACGGGACTCATTATATTGGCTTTTGACCCCGGGTAGCGCTTGCAGAAAGGTTGCGATTCCTAGACGAAACCCATATCATGATTGCAATTAACAGGAGGAACTAATGAAAAGCATTATATCGGCCCTGCTGATAGCAACGCTCGTGGCAGTTCCGGTGATGTTCACTCCCACGGTGCGGGCAGATGACACCACGAAAGACGAAGACCGCATCCAGAATGCCGGGCAAGTGGTAAAAGAAATTATGAATATTCCCGACAATATTCCGCAAAGTCTGATCGACAAAGCGGACTGTGTGATTGTGTTCCCCTCTGTACTGAAGGCGGCGTTCATTGTGGGAGCGAGCTATGGTCGGGGTGTTATGACCTGCCGTCGCGGGGATGAGTTCAATGGACCCTGGGGTGCACCGTCGATGATGGCCCTCGAAGGCGCCAGCTTCGGCTTTCAGGCTGGTGGCCAAGCAACCGATTTCGTGCTGCTGGTTATGAACGAAGATGGCGCCAAAGGCATTCTCGCCAGCAAAGTGAAAATCGGCGGCGACGCCTCTGCGGCCGCCGGCCCGGTGGGACGCAACGCTTCAGCGGAAACGGACGTCACTTTGCGCGCGCAGATTCTCACCTACTCCCGAGCACGCGGCCTTTTCGCAGGCGTTTCGCTGGCAGGTTCCACGGTACGTCCAGACAACGACGCAAACGAGCGGATCTACGGGAAGAAAATCTCGGCTAGGGACATTGTGCTTCATAACGCAGTCCCACCGCCGCCGTCATCGAAACTGCTTCTTGCAGTTCTGAGGAAACATTCTCCGAAACACAGTTCCTAACCGAAACGCTCTTCTAAATTTAACTAGCTTCCGTTTGGCAGTCTAGCGAAGCGATCTGGAGTGCGATGTTGCGCTTCGAAAGTAAACGGGATTTTCGGGCCTAGGTAGTACGATTCGGAGCCAACGCTCCGGATCCATCCTCGTTAAGAAAGGTTGAACCGTGAAAAAGAAAATGATGATGTTTGCGCTCTGTTTGGCAGTTGCTTCTCCGTTGTTCGCTCAGAGAAAGGAAGATGATCGTTTGTCCAAGTCGGCCACAGTGCTGCATGAGATTCTCGTGGACAAGGGCCTGCCCACAAGTATCGTTGACCAGGCCGATTGCATTGTCGTGTTTCCCAGCGTCAAGAAAGTAGCCGTGGGCATTGGCGGCAGTTACGGTCGAGGTGTGTTGGTTTGCCGCAACGGCGGAGAGATGAATGGGGACTGGGGCGCACCGGCGATGTACAAGCTTGACTCGGCCAGCATTGGCGTCCAACTCGGTTCCACGGCTACTGATTTCGTGCTGGTAGTTATGAACCACAAGGGCGCGGAGCAAATCCTGAATGGGAAGACCAAGCTCGGAGCAGATGCCGCTGCCGCCGCCGGTCCCACGGGCGCTTCGGCCGTAGGTTACAACGCCGCTTCCATGCACGTAGACGTGCTCACTTATTCGCGAACCAAGGGACTCTTTGCCGGAGTATCCCTGGTAGGCGCATCCATGGACTCCGACGAAGATGCCAACAAAGCTCTGTATGGCAAAGCCATCAGCGCCAAGGACATCGTTGAAGGTGGCCAAACCGCCCCGCCAGCCGCGAAAGATCTGGTTGACGCGTTGGACAAGATATCGTCCGCGCGCAAGTAGCTGGCTTTCAGATGTAAAACGGGTGGATGCAAATTGGAGTACACGCGTGAACTTGGAGTATTTTTGAGACCAAGCTTGGCGCGTGCTCAAACGTCCACTCCCACTTTTGATACGCCGGGGACTTAGCTCCCCGGCGTATAACCTCGCCCGACGACCCTCCCGCTAAAATCGGGCGATCTTGACCTTCCTCGCAAAGTGACTTATAGTCGTAATTGTCTATAAGTCATCATTGGTGAATATAATGGCAATGAAATCTCCGACTGCTGCTCATTCCGTCCGGCGCGGTAGAAGCGCTCCGCGGGTCAACCGGCGTGAACGCCGGCGTATCGAAACTCGAGAACGCATTTATCGAGCGGCTTTGGAAATTTTTGCCCGGCGTGGATATCTCGACACCACCGTCGAAGACATTACCGAGGCCGCCGATGTTGGCAAAGGTACCTTCTTTAATTATTTCCCCACCAAAGAACACGTTCTAGCGACTTACGGTGACGAGCGCGTGGCGGCGATTGAACGCTCGCTCCAGAACGTCCGGACGGCTAAGCAATCTGTGCGAGCAGCGCTTAAAGAGCTGGCGACCGATCTTGCCGGGCAATCCGCGGAAAGCCCGGATTTGCTTCGATCGATCTTCGCGGCTCATCTGTCCTGCGCGACGGTGCGGGCAGAGTTGCAAAATCGGCTGCAGCGAGCTCGACGGCTCTTGGGCGAAATAGTTGCAATCGGCCAAAAAGGGGGCGAGATCCGCCGCGACCGTTCTCCTGCCGATCTCGCCCGGCTTACTCAATTAATCTTTATGGGAGTCACGATAGCCTGGTCGCTGAATCCGGATTCCGTTCTGCGAAAATCGGCAGAAGAGGTCTGGGAGCTGTTCTTTCCGAGCCTTTTTGCCGATACAAAAGGCAAGCGCAAGGTGACGCGGAAGTAACCCGACGAGCGCGGTTTCGATACAGACTTTAGTCTGATTTTATGAATCTAGCCCGAGCGAATTTCATCATACTTTTAGAGAACGGGAGGACCATCCGTGAAACGTAGATTGCCCGCCATTTTCTTCGCTACGATACTTTTGTTCGCCGGATACGGAAAATCTCTCTGGGCTCAACTTCCCCCTGGTCCAGTCACGTCGCAGGCGGGAAATTCATCTTCGACTTCCAGCTCCGGAACGACCACCTCCGTTTACGCACAACCAGCGGCACCGCAGGCACAGAGTTCGTTTACCGGGAGCGTGCCGTCGAAATTTGTTGCGGGGGTGTTGCCGATATCGCTGGAAGAGGCCATCAACCGCGGGCTGAAACAAAACCTTGGGTTGCTTCTTTCGAGCGAGGATGTGGGATCAGCTCGCGGCTCCCGTTGGCAGCAGCTAAGCGCCTTATTGCCGAACATAACGACTTCGAGCTATGTCGATCGATCGCAGGTGAATCTTGCTGAATTTGGATTCAGCGGCCTGGCCATCGGCGGCGCCGCATTTCCCACCGTCGTCGGCCCTTTCGCTTATTACGATGGTCGCGTTTATGCCACCCAATCCGTCTTAAATCTAAAGGCAATCAATAACACGCATGCCGCAACACAGAGTCTGAAAGCCGCACAACATACCTATAAGGATGCCCGCGACCTCGTGGTTCTCGCAGTTGGGTATAACTACCTGCTGGCCATTGCCGACGAAGCGCGCATAGAAACGGCTGCAGCTCAGGTGAACACCGGACAGGCACTGTACAACCAAGCCTCCGATCAGTTAAAAGCGGGAACGTCGCCAGCAATTGATGCGCTCCGCGCTCAGGTGGAACTTCAAACGCGCCAACAACAATTGATTCAGGCCAGAAATGATTTGGCAATTCAGAAGCTAACTCTCGCGCGAGTAGTCGGATTGGCACCCGGACAGGAATTTGATTTAACCGACAAATCTCCGTACGAACCTCTGGAAGGGCTCACGGTAGAGGAGGCATTGAAGCGGGCATATTCCTCACGTTCAGACTATCAGGCCGCTTTGGCCACGTTGAGCTCGGCAGAATATTCGCGCCGCGCCGCGCGAGCTGGTTACTACCCAACGCTGGACCTCAGCGGCGATTATGGTATCGCCGGAAGTTATTCAAATCTCTTCACGCACGGAGTTTTCGACATGCGCGCAACCCTGAACGTGCCTATTTTCCAAGGCAACAAAGTTCACGGAGATATTCTGCAAGCTGACGCGCTACTGCAGAAAAGCCGGGATCAGCTGGACAGCCTGCGCGGACAGATTGACGCGGATGTTCGTACCGCGCTGCTCAATCTGGAATCGTCAGCGCAACAAGTAGCCGTGGCCAAGAGCAACGTTGGTTTGGCTGATGAAAGCCTGACGCAATCGCAGGATCGCTTCGTTGCCGGCGTAACGAACACAGTGGAAGTGGTGCAAGCGCAAGAGGCCGTAGCCAGCGCTCACGAGAATTACATCTCCGCTCTCTACAACTACAATTACGCGAAAATCTCTCTGGCGCGAGCGATGGGGTTTGCCGAAGAAGGCGTCAAGCAATACTTCAAAGGAAAATAATCATGGCACCGAAAACAGAAGTGGAAGCACCCAAGAATCCAGCGGATCAAAGCGTTACACCCTCGCAGGGACCTGCTCCAACAGGAGCGACACTTCCATCGGAGACTCACTCGGCCTCGGAACCTCCGCCGTCGCGAGCGGGCAAATTTGTTCAATCGAATCCGCGCGCTCGTTTTTACGTGATTGCGTTGATCCTCGTACTCATCGTAGCCGGCATCTTTGCCTGGCGTTATTTTCAAAGCTACGAATCTACCGACGATGCCCAAGTGGACGGACATCTGATGCCGCTCAGCGCGCGTGTGGGGGGCTACGTCACGAAAGTAAATGTAGATGACAACCAATATGTGACGGCCGGCACGGTGCTTGTTGAAATCGATCCGCGAGACTACCAAGTTGCGGTAGATCAAGCTAAAGCCGCGCTGGAAGACGCGATGGCCACGGCACAAGCTTCGAATTTAAATGTTCCGATTACTAACGTAAACACCGCAAGCCAACTCTCATCATCGGAAGCGGACATCGAAAATGCGAGAGCGGGAATCGCTGCCGCGCAGCAGCAATACGACGCTGCAGAGGCGCAACTTGCCGAGGCTCAGGCAAATAACACAAAGGCCCAATTAGATCTCGGGCGATACAAACAGCTTGTGGATAAACAGGAAATTTCCCAGCAGACCTACGATCAAGCAGAGGCCGCTGCAAAAGCCGAAGCTGCGGGAGTTGTAGCGGCACGCTCTTCTGCCTCCGCCGCGGCGCAGCAGGTGACGCAAGCTCGCAGTAAACTAGTCACAGCCGAAGCTGGCAATCGGGCCGCGCAAACCGCTCCACGACAGGTGGCTAGCTCCGAAGCGCGCGCTCTTTCCTCTGACGCCACCGTGAAACAAAAACAAGCGCTGCTCGATCAGGCCGAATTGAACCTTCAATACACCAAAATCATTGCGCCGGTGAATGGCGTGGTTACGAAAAGCGTGGAAGTTGGAATGAACATTCAGCCGGGACAACAGTTGGCGGACATCGTTCCTCTTGAGGATGTTTGGGTAACCGCGGATTTCAAAGAGACACAGTTGAAGAATATGCGCGTGGGACAAAAGGCCAAGATAAAGGTGGACTCCAACGACCGCACTTACAACGGGCATGTTGATAGCTTCGCAAATTCGAGCGGTGCTCGTCTAAGCCTGCTGCCTCCGGAGAACGCCACGGGCAACTACGTCAAGGTGGTTCAACGCATACCCGTAAAGATCGTCCTCGAACCGGGTCAAAACAAGGACCTTTCTCTGCGGTTGGGCATGTCGGTGGAAGCCAAAGTTTACGTGAAGTAACCCGGCGCCTTCATGGCATCTGAAACCTACCAACGGCCTGCGGTAAATCCCTGGATTATTGCGCTTACAGTGACGCTGGCGACCTTCATGGAAGTGCTCGATACCAGCGTTGCGAACGTCGCACTCCCCCACATTGCAGGCAGTCTCTCCGCCGGGCAGGATGAAAGCACGTGGATACTCACGTCTTACCTTGTGTCGAACGCAATTGTCCTGCCCATGAGCGGTTGGTTTTCGCAAATGATCGGCCGCAAACGGTTCTATATGTCCTGCGTGGCAATCTTCACCATCAGTTCATTTCTATGTGGATTGGCACCCAGCCTCGGCATGCTGATTTTTTTTCGGGTTTTGCAAGGCGCCGGCGGCGGCGGTCTTCAGCCTAGCGAGCAGGCAATTTTGGCCGACACATTCGCGCCGGCCAAGCGGGGAATGGCATTCGCCGTTTACGGCATGGCGGTCGTGCTTGCTCCTGCCATCGGTCCCACTCTTGGCGGATGGATCACAGACAATTTCGACTGGCGCTGGATTTTCTTTATCAATATTCCGGTCGGCATTATTTCTCTGCTGCTCACCAATCGCTTAATTTCCGATCCGCCTTATATGAAGGAAGCAAAGCGCACTGGTTTCAAGATCGACTATATCGGACTGGGATTGCTGGCTCTGGGGCTCGGCACGCTGCAAGTGGTACTGGACAAGGGCCAACGCGACGACTGGTTCGGGTCCCATTTCATCGTGATTACGACAACAATCAGTGCGGCCGCTTTGTTAGGCGTGTTGATCTGGGAGTGGTATCACAAAGATCCGATTATCGACCTGCACCTATTCAAAGACCGCTCTTTTGCGATAGGCAATTTGTTAATGTTCATGGTGGGCTTCGCGCTGATGTCCAGCACCGTATTATTGCCGCTTTTTATGCAAACGGTTCTGGGCTACACGGCGGAAAAAGCCGGCCTGGCATTGATGCCGGGGGGATTCGCCATACTTATAGCAATGCCTGTGGTGGGTTTTCTTCTTGGCCGCTATGACGCGCGGAGACTTCTGTTATTCGGAATGTGTATGCTTTCTTTTTCCCTGTTTCACATGACGCGATTCGATACAAACATCGATTTCCGGACAGTGGCGACCGCGCGCATATTCCAGGCCATCGGTCTCGCTTTTCTGTTCGTTCCAATAAACACTGCCGCGTACGCGTTCCTTCCAAAAAATAAAACTAACGCGGCTTCAGGTCTGATCAACCTTGCCCGAAATATCGGCGGCAGCATCGGAATCTCACTTGTAACCACCATGCTCGCGCGCCGTGCTCAGTTCCACCAGGCGAGTCTTGCCGGCGACATCCACAAAGGAAATCCCCGACTTCAGGCGATGATTACCGCTACAACGCATATGCTGATTTCGCGCGGTTCGAGCGCCTCTCAGGCATCCCACCAAGCGTACGCCATGGTCGCAAATATGCTCGATCGACAGGCCACCATGCTCGCTTACATTGATAACTTTTGGCTTCTCGCGGTGGCCGTGCTGATTATGATTCCCTTCGTCTTCCTGATGAAGAAAGTAAAGCCCGGAGGCCCAATCGCAGTACACTAAGGCTTCCGGAGGGCCGCCATGCGGGTCCGAACCATCACGGTGGAACGTGAATATGGAAGCGGAGGCGCACTAATCGCACGCCGGCTTGCCGAACACCTCGGCTGGAAATTGTGGGACGAGGAACTCACCGCGGAAATTGCGCGCATTGCGAAAGTGGACCACAAAGCTGCAAGGCTGTGCGATGAACGCATGGACCCCCTGATTTACCGATTGTTCAGAGTTTTCGCGCGGGGAAGCTATGAAAGAGCGCTTCCAGTGGAAGGGGTTTCGTCCAGATTTGATGCGGATCAAATGGTCGCCATGTTGCAGGAAGTGATCGAGGATGTGGCATCGCGCGGAAATTGCGTTATCGTCGGCCGCGGCGCTCCCTACATCTTGCGCAACCATCCGGACGCTTTTCACGTTTTCATCTACGCGCCGCGGGACGAAAAAATCCGCCGCATTAAAACGCTTGGAAAAACGGAGAAAGAAGCCGCCCAACTGGTTGCAGAGGTGGACGCCGAGCGCGCTTCCTTCATCCGCCACTATTTCGGCGCGGAGTGGCCGTGCCGAGCGCTGTACAACGCGATGATTAACTCGAAATTCGGAGACGAGTACGTAATCGAGATGATTCTGCAGCACGTTGACGCGCTAGAAAAACTCCACTCTCCGCAGCCTGCCCGCGTTTGACTTTTTGCTCATGCCCCGGGGTCTTTGCAGGAGGCTCACCCACACGGCCAATCAAAAACGCGCACAGACATAGCACGGAGACAAGCATCGTGAAGGCGGATGCGTGTTTCAACTTCACACCTCTCACAGTCTTTGGCTCGTTAGGCAAAACGGAAAGTTGCAATTTCTGCTGGTGAGCCGGCTTCCGAGTACCCATGGTGCGTTTTCTACGCGTTGTTCGAGTCATTGCGCTCCTTGCCCTTGCCAGGTGAGTTGCATTTGCGGTGACTTCCACGCTCGCGATTCGTCCGTACGCGTGCGCAAACCAAGATTATATTTACGGCGTACTCTTTCCACCCGCGTTGCGATTTCCTTGCGATAAGTCTCGGGCACGCTTCCATATCGGCCATACCACTCGCGATACTGCTTCGAAAGCTTCGGAAATTTCTCATCGAGAAACGGCATGAACTGCTTCAGCGAGGCGGGCATCAGAAAGAGCACTCTTCCAGCCAGCCACTGCGCGCCCGCGTCTCTGGCTCCGCGAGCCAACGAGTCCAAATCCTCCTCAGCATCCGTTATCCCCGGCAGAACCGGCATTGCTAAAACACCAGCGGAAATTCCAGCGTCTCGCAGCTTACGAACTGCTTCCAGACGCAGATCGGGCCGCGGAGCACGCGGCTCGAGCATTCGCGCAAGCCGCACACGCATGGTGGTAATGCTCAGATTCACTGTGATTGAAGAGCGTTCCGCGATGCGCTTCAGCAAATCGATGTCGCGAACTACCTGATCCGACTTCGTGGTGATCGAAAGGCTCAATCCCTCGCGCAGCAGCATTTTTTCAAGTATAGCCCGGGTGCCGCCAAACTCACGCTCGGCCGGTTGGTAGGGGTCGGTGGCCGTTCCGATGGCGATATGCTCTCCCCAGATCTTTTCGGTCGAAAGATCGCGGTCAACGATCGCGCCAGCATCTTTTTTTACGTAAATCTTCGACTCAAATTCGCCGCCATCGATATCCATGTATTCGTGGGTGTAGCGGGCGTAGCAATACTTGCAGCCGAATTCGCAGCCGCGATAGGGATTCACCGTCCATCGGAACGGTACGTTCTCGGAATCGCAGTGGTTCAGGATCGATCGGACGGGTAAAAGAAAGTATTCCGTTCCACGCTTGGTTTCAGCACGTAGAGAGGAAGCGGCGAGGCGCGCAATGCCGACCAGTTCCGTAGCGGGCTTCGTTCGGAGCGGTGATTCCGACAGGGTCGGAACCGGCTCCGGGGGCGCGGAAGCGTCACTAGGTTGCTCACAGGTGCCGTGGCGAGCGGCTGTGGGGAAAAGGGTGAGACTGGTCTGTTCCGGACCTTGCCTCCGACGCCGGAGCGTCGCTGGACTCGACCGGAAGATGGGAGAAGTGGCCATTGGAGCCTCGCCGTCACGAGAGCCATTCTATTCGCCTTTTGTTCGCTATGTCAAGGATTATTATTCGCTTTATGTTCGCCTGTACGAAGAGCCAAGGTACCCCCTGGAAACCTGGTGCCTGGCCACAACTTGGTGGCGAACCGCTCCCGCTATACTGAATCTGTATTCTCCGGAGCGCACCGTGCCAGAAGTCGGGATCCTGATCATCGACGACGACGTGGTAAGCCAGCGCGCGCTTAAGAACGTCCTCGATTCAGAAGGCTGGCGGGTCCGGGTCGCGCCGTTGGCTTCGGAAGCCATGGCCGAGCTGGCCAGTGGCCGGTGGAATCTGGTGATCGTGAACATTGCCCTCACCGATGTCCGAGGCCAACTTTTCTCCATACTGAAGGAGTTGGCGCAAACAGAGTCTTACCCCGCACCACAAGCCGAAAACGAGGCTCCACCGAAGCGAATCCGCGTGCTTTTTCTGGTTCCGCTACTCGCAGCGAAACACGCGCAACCAATCCTTGAGCAGGAAAGCCTTCCTTACTCGCTGAAGCCGTATCACCTCCACGATTTCCTGGAAAAAGTAAGCGAACTTCTCGTCGAGTCCGGGGCTTTGGCTGAGCCGATTCGCAGCATGGGAGATTTTTCCGCCCTCAAAAAGCGCCAGCGTAAAAATCGAAATTCCCGGGACAGCCGCAAAGGCGCGATGTTCGCGTCGCGCGAGGATTATCAAATGTCAGAAGAAGAATTGGTCGAGTTTGAGAAGCAGGACGAAGAGGACCGCAAGAAGCGCGAGAAAGAATTGCACGACCGGCAGCATCTCGGATAGTTATGAGCGCTACCGGCCGAATCGCGTTTTACTTCTCCGGTTTGTCCTGATACGAACGAACTTCGCTGCGATCGGATGTGTCCTCAAGCAGTTCCGCAATGCTCTTCTTAAGAACAGGATGCCGCGCTTCCGGGGCAATCTCCGCGAATGGCACGAGCACGAATCGCCTCTGCGCCATGCGCGGATGAGGAATCTCGAGTTGCCCGGTACTCACCACGTCATCGTCGTACAATAAAATGTCCATATCGATAAAGCGCGGCCCCCGTAGCACACGCCTTCGTCGCCCCAATGAACGTTCGATATCCAGCAGAGTGTGCATCAATTGCGGTGGGAGAAGCTCTGTCTCTGCTTCGATCACGCAATTCAGAAACCAGGCTTTCGAAGTCGTCTCCACGGGCTCGGTCTCGTAGAGGCAGGAGTGCCGCATGACTTTTATCCCGTTCGCTCCGAGAGCCTGAATCGCGCGTGCGATATAGTGCGCGCGGTCTCCTTTATTCGAACCCAAAGATAAATATGTGGTCGCCATAGCCGCGAGTTAATAGTAATCCGGGAACGCAGAGCAGCTCAGTTGTGTTCAGCTGAAGAGACCTGGCTGGCGCCGGGGCTCATCCATACCGAAATGTTTATAGGCAAGAGCGGTTGCCACGCGCCCTCGCTGAGTGCGGTCGAGTAATCCGAGTTGCATCAAGTAGGGCTCGTAAATCTCCTCGATAGCGTCCTCTTCCTCACTGAGCGAAGCGGCGATGGTGTTGAGTCCCACCGGGCCGCCCGAATATTTCTGAATGATGGTCAGGAGTAAATTGCGGTCCACATCGTCAAGTCCGTGCTCGTCTATCCCCAGCATGGCGAGCGCTTCGCGTGCAACTGCTACATTAATGTGCCCTTTCGCGCGAACTTCCGCAAAATCGCGGACACGCCGCAACAGTCGGTTTGCCACGCGCGGTGTGCCGCGGCTTCGACGCGCAATCTCCTGCGCTCCCTCTTCATCCATCTTAATACCCAGGATTTTTGCCGAGCGCTGAACTATTCGCAGCACGTCTTCCGGCGAATAAAATTCCAAGCGGTGCACAATCCCGAAACGCGACCGCAACGGCGCCATAATCAAGCCGGCGCGAGTGGTCGCCCCAACTAAAGTGAACTTATTCAGTTGGTAAGGATGCACGCGCGCGCCGGGACCCTGGCCGATGATCAGATCCACGCGGAAATCTTCCATCGCCGGATACAGTATTTCCTCGAGCGCGGGCTGCAACCTGTGAATCTCATCCAAGAAGAAAAAATCGCGCGGGTCCAGCGAAGTTAGCACGGCGGTAACATCGCCCTTTTTCTCGAGCAACGGGCCGGACGTGATCTTGATAGCTGAGCCCATTTCGTTCGCAAGAATTTGCGCGAGCGTCGTTTTTCCCAAGCCCGGCGGACCGTAAAGTAGGACGTGGTCCAAAGCCTCGCCGCGGTTTCGCGCGGCATCCACGGCAATCTTCAGATTTTCCTTCACGCGCGATTGCCCAATGAAATCTTCCATGCGCTTGGGGCGGACGCTGGCTTCGATGCGCGCATCTTCATCCAGCGCTTTCCCCGAGATGATCCGGGCTTGCCCGTCCGTCATTTTGTCTGCCAACGAATCCTCGTTATTGCCGCTGATGTAGCGTGCGCTTCTGCGCAAAGAATTTCAATTATTCCTCGCGTCCGGCGCGAGCCATCTTTTTCATCGAGGTCCCGCCAAGGATTTGAAGCGATGCGCGCAACAGTTCCTCGAAAACCGTCGCCGCCTTCGCACCGGCCTTTTCGATAGCACTGTCCACCGACCGCGCGTCATACCCCAGGTTCACCAGCGCCGAAGCGACATCTGATTCCAACTGCGATTTCGTCGCGGGCTTTCCGGGTTGCGGCACATCGACGACACCCAGTTTATCTCGCAATTCCACCACTATGCGTTCCGCGGTTTTGCGGCCCACACCGGGGATGCGGACTAAATGCGCCAAATCTCCTTTGCGAATCGCCGGGATAAGTTCGTCGAGGCTCATCCCCGAAAGGATCTTCAGGGCGAGCGACGGTCCCACACCCGATGCGGAAATCAGCAGCTCGAAACATTGTTTTTCGCGAGTAGTAAAAAAGCCGTAGAGCGCGAGCTGATCTTCGCGCACGTGGGTGTGAATCAGCAGTGTCGACTCGCTGTGAAGAGCGCCCAGGCTTGAAAATGTGGAAAGCGGAATAATTACCTCGTAACCCACGCCTCCCACATCAATCAAAACCACATTCGGCCGCTTTTCAACGAGCTTCCCGCGCAGTGAACCAATCATATCGAGCGATTATTGATTAGCCTTGCTGGAGTGTCAACGCAGCACCGTTCGTAGTTGGCTCGCTAACTCGCATCTGACAACGGCAAATCTAATTGGTGCTCACAATCCATCGTTTGGTGGAACTAAATGCCGCGCCGTTCCGTATAGGTAAGTGGGGCACAAACCATCATGTGCGGCTGCGTCTCCTGGTCCATTGCTCTTCGATTTTGCTGAACTAAGTTCCCCGCTGGAATCTCAGACTGAAACAATTGAGTAATTTTGCCCACTACGAATATTCATAAGCCACATTTCCGCGAGATATTCGAATCGGCAATTGTTCGCTTTAGGGAAGAACAGTGTTCGATTTCGATGCGAATTATTTTGCGCAACTCCAAAAAAAAATAAGCTCAGATTTTTTGTTCCGCTTGCTTTCGATGTGATGGCTGCCACGTCTAAGCGGGTGCAAGGGGCGAGTGAGACTCTGAGCTCAGACTTAAGGAGGAACTAAAATGTTGCGCAGCAAAATGAATGGAGTGTTAACTGTCCTTGCGACTCTGGCGCTAGTGTTGTCAATTGCGAGCCATACAACAACGGCGAAGGACGCCAAATCAACCGTTACGCCGGTCGTGAAGTCGGACGTAAAACTGCTCAACTCGGCAAAACTGGGCAGCTCGGATCTCAAGCCCGGGGATTATTCCGTGACCGCCGACGACACACACGCCAAGTTTTCAAAGGGCGGTAAAGTAATAGCAGAAGCTTCGATCCAGTGGAAAGATGAGAGCAGCAAAGCGAAATACACCACAGTCGTTGTCGAGAGCAGTCAGATCAAAGAAATTCATTTCAGCGGGAAGATGAAGTACGTGGAAATCACTCAATAATGAAAATCAGCGCTCGAGAAGCGGGCAGGGTCATCACCAATCCCCTGTCCGCTTTTTGCATCTACTTTCAGAAACCTTTAAGACTCGCGATTTACCGCCGCGAACGATCCTGCTTCACCGCTTCATCCACCAGCGATTCCAGTTCGCGTCTCGTCAAATTGATCCGCTCGGTTTCCACCGTTTCTGAAGTGACCGGCGATTCCGGACCCAAATTGGAAGCCGTTTGCAAACCGTAACGGGCACGCGCCGCAAATAATTTTTCCACGTCGCATCCTGACAACAGCACTTGTTTGCCCAGCATCTGTGTAACCAGCGCCACGCGCGCGAAGTGCTCGGTGGTTTCCATGCGGAAAAAAGCTTTCAGCAGATCCGGGCCGTAGGTAACTACCCCGTGGTTCGCCATCAGGATTGCGTCATAGCCTTCAACCAGCGGCTCAATCGCTTCCACCAACTCCGATGTTCCGGGAGTACCGTAGCGAGCCACCGGGACACATCCGAGCGAAAGCACAAGCTCACAAAGCAGCGCCTTATTTAGCGGGATACCGGCAGCGGCATACCCGGTCGCCACTGGAGGATGCGCATGGCACACGGCGTTTATATCCGGACGCCGGCGATAAACCAACAGATGCATGCCTAACTCGGAAGAGGGGTTTCGGCGGCCGCTGACTTTGTGTCCTTCCAGATCTGTCACCACCAGATCGTCAGGCGTCATCATGCCCTTGCAAAGCCCCGTGGGCGAGGTGAGAACGTGGCGAGGATCCAGACGCAGCGAAATATTTCCATCCGTGGAAGCCACATAGCCGCGATCGTGAATCCACCGTCCCACAGCGCAAATATCCCGGCGGTGTTCCTCTTCCGTTTTAAGCGCGCCCGGCGAAATGGAATCAGGATACATAGTTGCCTCCAAAGCAAAACTTCGACAAGAACTTTACGCGTAAATGCCGCGAAGCCTCAGCGCACGAGCTACGCGGTCAATCGCCACGATATACGCAGCGATTCGATTGTTAACGTGATGCGTCTCAGCATACCGGACTACTTGTTCGAAACTCTGATCCATCACGTCCTGCAAGCGCTCATTTACCTCATTTTCACGCCAGAAAAATCCCTGACGATCCTGCACCCATTCGAAATAACTCACCGTAACACCACCGGCGTTTCCGAGAATGTCCGGGATAATGAAAATGCCTTTATTCTCGATGATCGAATCCGCGTGCGATGTGGTGGGACCATTTGCACCCTCGCAAAGAATCTTGCAATCCACGCGGCCGGCATTTTGAGTTGTAATCTGATTCTCGGTGGCAGCCGGCACCAAAATATCGCAGGGGTTGAACAAAACTTCCTGCGATGACATTTTGGCCCCGCCGCCCGGAAACTCGGGCAAAGGTTTTCGCTGTCCGTAAACCCAGTCAATTACCTTTGGAATATCAAATCCTTTTTCGTTATAAAGCCCGCCGTGAATATCCGCAACGCCAATGATCTTATAGCCCGCTTCGTGCATCAGCATCGCGGCTTGCGAGCCGACGTTGCCGAAACCTTGAATGATCACGCGGCAGCCTTCGCGTTTCATGTTGAGTTTTGCCAGCGCGTTATTGCAGCAAATCATTAGCCCGCGCCCAGTAGCTTCCTTGCGGCCCTGCGAGCCACCCAGTTCAAGCGGCTTGCCGGTGACCACTGCCGTGGTGGCCTGACGTACGTGCATGGCGTAAGTGTCCATCACCCAAGCCATAGTCTGTTCGTTGGTGCCGATATCCGGCGCAGGAACGTCACGCTCCGGTCCAAACCACTCGCTTAATTCAGCGGTGTAGCGCCGGGTGATGCGCTCGAGTTCGGTTTTTGAAAGCTTGCCAGGATCGCAAATGACCCCGCCCTTTGCGCCTCCAAAAGGAATATTTACCACCGCGCACTTCCACGTCATCCAGGCAGCCAGTGCGCGAACTTCGTCAATCGAGACGTCCGGGGCGAACCGTATGCCACCCTTCCCTGGACCACGAATCGTGGAGTGCAGCACGCGGTAGCCAACAAAGACTTCCAGACGGCCAGTGTCCATCGGTACCGGGATATAGACTGTGATCTCTTTGCTGGGATATTTCAGATAACGGTATAGTCCGTCTTCCAAACCCAACTTCTGCGCCGCAATTTCAAACCGCGCTTCGGCGGATTTATAGACGTTCAGTTCTTCCTGCGAAACCGCTGACATGCCAACCTCCAGAATTGCTTAGCCGCTATGAATTTTACTCCAAGAAGCGTCGCACTTCCCGTTGCGACGTTAGGACCAGATGTAACAACTCGGTGCAGCGGCGGCCAGTATACGAATACACACAAATCCGCGCAAGAAAAGCATTTTGGGTTTCGGGTGGCGTACAGGCCGCGAACAGTTTAGCGACGCGGGTGACGCTTTACGAACTGGTCCAGCAAGAGCCGGGCCAAACGCCGCTGGTCATGTCGAACTACTCCACGATGATTCAAAAGGTCGCCAGTGACGTACCTCAGTTTCATGCGGTCCAACTTATCAAATGACGGATCAACTGGTTCCGCACTTTGTGCACGATATCGCCGCAATAAGCTCGACGGAACACGTGAACGGTTTATCACAACAAAATCGAAAAGATCTTTACCCGTGTGCTCGTAAATCGCACGGACATGATCCGCCACTGAGTAATGCTGCGTCTCTCCCGGCTGGGTCATCAGGTTGGCAATGTATACACACGTAGCGCGTGACCGTTTGATTGCCTGAGCCACTTTCTGAATCAGAAGATTCGGAATAATGCTGGTGTAGAGCGAGCCCGGTCCCACCAGGATCAAGTCAGCGGAAGCGATTGCCTCCAGAACCTCAGGAAGCGGCTGAACACGGCTAGGAACCAGGCGGACCTCTCGAATCGGTTTTCGAGAACGGGAAATGTTTGTTTCACCGTGAACAGTTTTGCCATCCTCGAGCTCCGCTTCCAGCGTCACGTTTTGCGCAGTCGAAGGAAAAATCCGCCCGCGAATGGCCAGCACTCGCGCGGAAACACGAACTGCTTCCGGAAAATCTCCAGTCACATTCGTAAGAGCCGTGAGGAAAAGGTTGCCGAAACTGTGTCCGGCCAAACCGCGTCCCGCCGGAAAGCGGTACTGAAACAGTTTTCCGAGCAAGTGCTCGTCTTTCGAGAGGGCCACCATGCAATTACGGATGTCGCCGGGAGGCAGGACCCGGTACTCGCGGCGCAAGCGTCCGGAACTGCCACCATCGTCCGTTACGGTTACGATTGCCGCGAGATCCGAGATTGGCCGGCCAACTTGCTCCTTCTTCGAAGAGGCTACATATTCCTTCAGTCCTCGAAGGACCATGGAAAGGCCGGTGCCTCCACCAAGAGCGACAACGCGAACGGAGCGATTAGGCTGGCTCACTGAACTTTCACGACTAGGGGGAAATTAATTTGCGGATCCGTCTCGCTCCGGGTAGAGCAACTCCGTAAAGCGCGGGTCTTCCTGCAAGAAAGAAAAATCTTCGTCGTTACGAGCATGGTAGCGATTTTCCGGTCGCAGCTGGATCGCAACCTTTAAATTCTGCATGGCGGATTCCGCTTCCCCGGTCAGGCAATCGAGCGCTGCCATGGCGTAAACGATATGATCCGCCTTGGGCGCGGCCTTTCGCGCGCGGTCAAGATGCTCGCGGGCCTCGTCCCAGCGTCCAAGATTCATCAGCGCGACACCCTGAGTGTAGTGCTCTTCGGCGGACTTCAGCTGCGGAATTGGTGGACGAGTAATTCGCTGCTCGCAAATGCGTATGTGCACCTGCGCGCGGTCGCCTAATTCCTTGGTGGGGCCTTCCAAGACGCGTTCCAGGGACTGCTTGGCGCGCTGG